>JAEEGL011964793.1_pt1 | contig 30990 bp, 65 predicted proteins | sample 9134231 | NCBI WGS metagenome assembly JAEEGL01 (sample SAMN16246548, study PRJNA631951) | gut metagenome | biome: gut microbiome; feature: rumen; material: fiber-attached | host: Bos | place: Iran: Karaj | collected 2018-10
AACCATCAACTACAAGACTTCCTGTATTAACATTATTTACTGTAATTGAATTATTAAGATTCATGGTAGTGCCTGATAAATTCATGTTTGAGCCAGCATAATATGTTGTATTTGAGGTCTGTGTTTCTAAATTTTGAATTCGCTCTAAAAGTTCTTTATATGTTGTATTCGAGGTCTGTGTTTCTAAATTTTGAATTTTTTCTAAAAGTTCTTTTAAAGAAGTTAAAGATATTTTTTCCCAAAAGTTTTGATTTTCGGTAGGTTTGTAGTTGAAATTAGAGTCTGCTTTTGATCTGTAAATTTTCCCAGTGTAACAAACGTACTCATCAACTTCATATCTTGTAGTCGGGTTCCAAATAGGGATATCATTTCCAATTATAATATCCTGTATGGATTTTAATTCACGAATTTCACGTTTTAATCTCATCGGTCCGCGGTTAAAAACAACTTCACACGGAACTTGACCGTTTTTAACACGGTAATCTCTGAAAAATTCTTCTAATGTAGAAAACATATAAAAACCTTATAAAAACATTATTTTTAAATCATAATCTTGAGCGATTTTGCATTCTATTCTGCAGCCTCGAGCAGTTTCCCACCCAGGGGTGAAAACAACCAAATCCGCTTCAGATAATTTTAAAATTGACCGCCCTAAATAATAAACAGCAATGTTAATTTCACTGTGAGTAGCGTCAAATTCTTGGAAGTAAGAATCAATAATATTTAAATCTTCACCTTTAAATCTTTCTTTAACTTTAGATATAGCATCTTCTCTAATTTTTAAAATTTCAGATTCTGATAAACCTTTCATAGGACAGCTGATAAAAACTTTCATTTAAAATTCCTTTTTAAATATTTTTAATTATTTATATATAAGAATTTTGAAAATAAAAAAAGACTCTTATTAAAAAAGAGTCTTTGTTTAGTGTACTAAGGAGCAAATTAAATTTTGGCTAAAAGCTGAGTTATTTTATCGTGGATTTCCGAGCTTTTATAAAGAATATCTTTGATTGTTTCTAATTCTTCAACTAAAGAAGCACCGTTTTTAACTTCCTTTTTCATTTCGTTAAATGCTTTAATAATCTGACCTGTAGGCAAACCCTGTTCTTCAAATTCCTTTTTAAGTTCTTTAATATCAGAGTCGATTTTCTTCTTTTCAATTTGAAGATTTGCGTATCTGATAATAAATTCAGGAATTTTACCCAATGTTTCTGATGTTAATCCTATCTCTTCCATTATAAACTCTCCATTTTTTCTAAAAGCTCATCAAAATCTTTTTGTGAAACATGTTCAATATAAATAAAATCTGCCATTACTTTCTTTTGATTTTTGATATCAAAAGTATGCTGATTATTTAAATTCGCGATAACACGTCTTAATTCGGGAATATACTTAAGCGAGGAAATTGATTTAAGATTTAAAAGTGTATTCTCATCACACCAATAAAACTGTTTAAACATTAAAACTTTATTTAAACACATCTCTTTAGAGAAAATCTTTTCGTAAATATAAAAATTTTCTTCTAAATCAAGCGAAATAAAATCAGGAATAAAAGAACCGTCTTTAAGAATGATTGAATAATCCATATTAAAGAAGATCTTTCCGTGCGGGATATCAAACTTAATTGATGTTACATGTTCAAGGTTAATTACTTTATTTCCGACTTTTAAAATCTGCATTTTTTCTCTCCAACATTATTTTATGATTTTATTATATAATACATTTAAAAATTTTTACATAATCAATTATTACGTTATAACTGTCTTTGAATACTCACAATTGCTTTTATCCATTGTTTTATGTTATTCTTTAAAAGATTTTCAATATCAAAATTATTCTGAAGCATTTCGTTAAAATCTTTAAATTTTAAATCATCAGGATAACAAAGAACTTTAAAACCTTTTCGAGCGAATTTGATGCTGTTAACTTTTCCTGTTCTGTCATTGTCAAAACACATGATACAATCCAAACCTTCTAACCTTTCCAAAGGTGGGGTTGCACCCAAACAGGCGACAACATTCGTAAATCCTTTTTGAAAAGCTGACATCGCATCAAAAATTCCTTCAAACACATAGACAGGTTTAGATTTGTCGATGTTATAATAATTCCACAATTTAAATCCTGAATTTTTCTCAGGAATATATGTGAAAAATTTGTGTTCTTTCAAAGATCTTGAATAAAATCCATACCACTTATTTTCACAATAAAGCGGAATGACAATATAATCATCAATAGGAAAGTTCTTTCCATCTATTGTTAAAGATTTTCCAATGAAAAAATCTCCAAATTTTTCAGAATAATTTAAAGATCTCTTTTTGAGATAATCTTCTATTCTTTTATCTTTTTTAAAGATATTTGAAAGATCAAATAAAATGCTTGGTTTTTCAAAATCATTTTTAGGCTCTTCTTTAATCTCTTTAATTTCAAAATCTTTAAAAGAACCTAAAAAATCAGAATCATTTAGATGTGTTAAATTCTTTAAATTATCTTTAAATTTTTCAGATTTATAACTTTCTAAAAGATTAGGATAATAATTCTTTAAAAAATTATAAACATTTATATTTTGACAAGAGCATTCGTTAAAACAATTAACTAAAGTTACATCATTTTTCTGATAAAGATGTAATCTCGCTTTATTTTTCGAATATTTAGAATCACCACAGATCGGGCATCTCGCGGCGATATCTTGCGGTGTTTCAGATTTAATCCTTCCTGAGCCTATCGCAAGTTTAAAAAATTTAATATCAATAGGGTCTAACATGCTGTGATTATAACTTCCTGTTCTTTCTTATAAGACAATCTAGCTAATCTGTAAATCTCTTTTAAAAGATTTTCAAAATTTCCTGTTTTATAAATCCCTGAAAAATCTTCCCCACGAATACAATATAATCCGTATTTAAGATTTATTTTCTTTGAAAGATTTTCATTGTAATTATCTTTCTTTACATTAAGCATTAAAATGTTCAAAATTTCTCCATTTTAAATATTCATTGTAATATTTCATATAATTAACGTTAATATTATCAGGATCTGAAATATTAACACCTCTAAGCAAGAAGGTACAAGGTTCCCAAGTATCGCCACCTTGTAATTCGTAAGCACGGCAGATATTATTGAATTCACCAGCGGAAATCTCCTTTTTCATTGTTACATTTATCAAAGTTGTGTAAAGACTTTGAATAATATCAAATTCGTCCATTAAAATTTCCTTAATCAAAATTTTTTTTATGTTTATATTATATAATAACATTAAAAATTTGTAAATAGCTTTTAACATAAATATTTTTAAAAGGATTTAAAAATGATTTTAGAAGAATTTTTAAAAGTTTTTGAAATTGATGCTGAAATTGACCTTGAATCAGACACTAAAAAAGAATACCACGGAAAAATCGTGGATTTAATAGATAGTAAAGATTTTAAAAAATTTAAAAACCTTTTTGTAATTGATGTATGTTTAATGATACAGTTTGAAAAAATTAAAGATGTTCCTGAGGAAACGCAAATACCCGTTATTTTTATCAGAGTAAGTAAAACTGAAGAATCTAACGGGTATTTTGATCTTTTAAGATCTATCGAGTCTTCCAAAAATTCGGGTCAAGCTGCCATGCAGCATTAACAATATCGATAAATTCAACAGGAATTCCCAAATCAGACAATCCACCTGAAACACCAAAGCAGCTTCGTGGATTAAAGTGTCTTTCTCCACAGTAACAACCGCCGTTATTCTCATATCCTAAAACATATTCCTTTCCTGTCTTTTCGGACCAAATATAGCAACAGCATCTTCCGTCGGAATGACCGACTAATTCAGGGGTTATCACATAGTTTATTCCATCTTTTTCAACTTCAAAAACTCGCTTATGCTCATTCCAATAGTCTTGCGGTAATTTATATTTTTCAAAAGTTTCAAATTCGTATAACATTTTTAATCCTCAATTTTCTTTAAATCATATTTAATCAAAACATCTTTATAATAAACATTTTTCAAAACACGACTAACTTTGTTAAATTCTAAAAATTTCGAGCATGTATCTTCGAGAAAATCAACAAATTTTTGAAATTGTATATTTATATCAGGTTTTCCAAATAAATCATTAGTTTTTAAAATTTTTTCAGAGCAGAAGATAAATTTTTCTGAATTTGATGGATCTTGAAATACTTTAAAGAAAACTATATTTCCATGATAATTAAATTCAGCTTTAAAACCTTTAAAGATTTTATCTTTATCATAAAGTTCGTAAAGAGTGAACTTTGTGTTTGAAAAATATTCAGTTTTAAGATAAGTTAAAACAAACTTGATATTTAAAAAATTTTCAGCAAGCTTTAAATAATATTTGTTATTTAAGAAAATAACATTATCTTCAACAAAAATACCGTAATGATCATCGGACTCAATTTCAGTAACTTTAGTTCCGCTTAAATCACAATGTTCAGTTAAAAATTTTAAAAGATTTTGATATTCCAAATTCTCTTGTAATCTAGCTTTTTGAACGTAGATATCAGTTTCATGATAATGATTTATCAATTCTCTAAGGGTCATTTTAATTCTCCAAAATATTCAGGTACTGCAAAACAGTTTATATAATAATCGTTAAAAATCTTTTTATTTTTCTTATATTCTTTTAAAGAAAATTTAAAAAATTCATAAATTTCAGAAGGAATTTTAAAAGTTAACGAAAAAATATCAATATATTTTTTAAAATCATCAGTTATCACACATTCTACAAAGAATGTTCTTCCATCGAAAAATTTAAATTTTAATTCAAATCCTGATAAAATAAAATCTTTATATTCTACATCATAACACCATATATCTTCTATGTCTTTAAATTTTTCTTTAAATTGGGATGAGATTTTTCTTAATGTTTGAAAAAGATTTGATAATTCTTTAGCTTTTTCGTAAAGAAGATGAGTGTTGATTATTACTCTATTTTTATCATATCTTAAAAGATTATTTAAATTTTCTTCAGCTTCATAATCACACCAGATTTCATACTGGCAACCAATATTTTTCACATATTGAACTGTTCCATTAAATATCTTATTGTAAAAAATATCAGGTTCTGAGAGTTGAAAAATCTCTCCGTAAATTAAACCGTCTTTTAAAGATTTATTCATTTCAAATTTATTCATTTTCATAATCTCAAAGTTTTTATTTATTATAATAATGTTTTAAAAAATTGTAAACCATCAAAAAATACGTTATTCACTTTTCGTAAAAGCTCATTACGTTATAAAATTTTTTTTTTCAATTTCCTTATATAAAGAATACTTAAAATATTTTAAATAAAAACCTTTAAAATGAGTTCTAGTTTTTAATTTGAAGTTCGAGTTTTAGAGAGTTCTAGAACTTAATTTAAAGTGTTTTTAAAGATATTATTATATAAGGAAATTGAAAAAATAAAAATACAACGTAATAGACTTTTCATAAAAGTTCATTACGTTATTTTAAAAATACGTTATAGACTTTTCAGCGAAGCTCATTACGTTGTTTTTGGTATGAAATAAAAAAATACGTAATGAGCTTTTATGAAAAGCTTAATACGTATTATTTAAAATATTTTTAATGTTTTTATATATAAAGAATATAAAAAATTTTTTAACAGCTAGGAATATACGTTTTAATCTCAGAATCACGGTCTAAAATAGATTGTCTTATTCTCAAAGCTGTTAAATAAATTTCAAATGCTTCAGGATTATTTTCAAGCTTCTTAATGAGTTTATCCAACTCATTTTGAACGTAAAATAGAGTATCTTCAGCATTTTTCAATCGATTTTCTAAAAAATTCACATCAGTTTCCTTTTAAGATATTCAAACCCGTTTTTATCGATAAATTTATTTTGAGTATAACCATGAATCAGATTATTAACCATTCTGTTCTTTTCAGAATCCGTGAGTTTATCAGAGCTGTAAATCAAATCTACAGCTTCGGGATAATAATCAAATTTAATATTTTTCCCCATTTCAGCAATTTCAATTCCTGTGTACATTTCAGGCCAAAAGAATTCTTTAATGATTTTAAATATTTTCATTCGTCTTCCTTATTTCAAGAAAGTCCTTCAAATCTTTCAATGCTTTTATATAACCACAATAATAATTAGTTTTTGGGGTATTAGCAGTTTTTACACTGACTATAGTGTTTCCTACATATTTTGCTATTTTTTCATTTATATAATTTTTAAGAATTTCAAGATTTTCTTCATTATTCATTTTTATTCCTTATCTTTCAAAGAGTCTATAACATCATCGGCAAGTTCATATTTTGCTTGTAGAATTTTGGTTGTAATTTTTGAAAGCTTAGAAAACAGCTCGTCACTTTCACAGTCTGCAGCAATTCTTGTAAGCCTCTTAACCGCGTTGCTCAAATCATTATAAGCTTCCTTAAGTTCTTTAAGGTCAAAATCAGCTTTATTGATAGTTGAAGTATATATCCACTTGCCCTCATACCATGTGTAGAGTTTAAATTGACCTTTCTTTTCTCCTGGAGCAACAACCATAGTGTTTTCTTCCACTTTTATATCTTCTGAAGGCGGGAATTCAGGCAAGTATGCGATATGACAAGCTTCTAAAGTTTTTATAAAATCCATTTTAGTTCTCTTAATCTTCGAATTCCATTTTTCGTAATCTTCTTTTGAGATTTGTCTTATGTTTTCAAATTCTTCAGTCATTTTAATTTTCCTCTACTCCAAAAGGTTGAAAATCAGAAAAATAAGATGCTCTCCAAACATAATTTTCAAATAATTCTTGAATTGAATAAGAATTTACACCAAACGCAATTGATTTTATTTGATTGTCTTCGTCCAAAATACTTATACAAAGGCAATTCTCAACAGTTCCACTGTTTTTATTTTTTAAAAAAATAGTATCACAAACTTTAATCGGCAATTCTTCAAATGTATAAGGTCTGAATTTTTTCTCTTTCATTACAGCAATCCCAGGTAAAAAGAAGCTAAAATTTCCATTTATAATGACTCCACCGTCAGAAACACCGCAATAGTAAGGGTGATCAAGCTTGGTTTCTACACCGACAAGCATTCCAGAGTGGCAAGTATCTAAATTTGAGAAGTCAGAAAGATTGTCCGCAAAATAACCCTCATCACCGATATATTGATTTGCGGTTTTTGAAAAGGGCATACAAATAAAATCTTCGTCTGTAATTCTATAATCTAATATCATTTTTGCTCCAAAATTACGAGTTAGCCCAACGCAAAAATTCAATCTGTTCTTTTGAAGCTGTCATATAACCTTCAAGAAAAGCAGTTGTTTTTATTCGTGTTTCAAGGTCCAAAACATTAGACTCTTTAATTAAATCTATAATTTTTTCAACTTCTTTAGTTGTATCTAACAGTTCAAACTTCTGGGTTTCTAATTTTTCTTTTAATTCTTCAATATTCATTTTTACTCCAAAATACCTAACACCTTTTTAGGATTTTCGGTTTCACATTCTGCTTTAGTTCCTTTAAATATCTGGCAATCATCATATCCAAGAGAATTAAATTCAATTCTGTGAATTTCATTATAATATTCACCTACAATAACAACTTCAATATTGCCTTCAGATTTTTTTATCTTTTTAAGATTTGAAATAAGTTCAGATATTAACATTTTTACTCTTCTACTCCAAAATGTTCAAAATCGCCAAGGTAACGCTCTTTCCATTCATAATCTTCAAACAACTCAATAAGAGTGTACGCAAAAGGACCAAAATAAATCCAGGTCACCATTCGATCGTTATATAATCCGTTTCTAAAACCGTTCAAAATTAAAAATTGTTCGCTTTCAGGTTCACCCTTTTTCCTGATCATAATAGGTTTTCCCATCGTGAATTTGTCAGTAAATTCTTCAAGCGTAAAAGGTCTGAACCCTTTTTCTTTTGGTACAACAAAAAATTCAGGAATGAAAAATTTATAATCTTTTTTGAGTTCTTTCATTAGAAACGGCTCAGCTTGATCACAAAAAATTTTTTCTAAAGTACCATATTTACACAAATCCATACATTTGAAATCTCCTATTTCGTTTTCGAAATATCCTTTTTGGCCAATATAATTCTCACAAAGATCAGCGTTAAAACAACAATATGGTATAATTTTAAATCTGTTATCTACTCTCATTCTATTTCCCTTTATGGTCTGTTTATTATACACAATGATATTAAAATGAATACAAGCAATATTCCTTCAATAACATCTAATATGTTCATTATTCTTCAATTCCAAAAGGTTTCCACTCACCATCTTCACCACAATTATTATAAAATTCATAATGCATTAATAAAAGCTCAAAGGTTAAGACATAACCTCCAAGATGTACTGCATCCTCAGAATAACCTGTATATAACAACACGCATTCTTGTTTTCTTCTCTTATTTCGTATGGTTATTAAGTCTGCTCCAACTTCTTCACATCCAGTTTCATTACAAAACTCACTGATACTTTTATAAGGTCTGAATATCTTGTTTGCCTTGTCTTCGTCCTTGAATTTAGCGTCCTTTGCGAGAATAAAATATTTATACTTCTCTATCCCAAATCCTCCTTGAAATAGATATGAATATTCATTTGAAAAGCTTACTTCTATGAGATTTCCTTTGATATATGATCTAAAACTCGCATCATCAGAAAGATAAACTTCCTCACCTATTAAGTCTATTGCGTCTCTAGCATCGTCTTTTGTATTTGAGTAAATTCTTACTCCACTTAAATCTAATTTTTCCATTATCTACTCTCATTCCTTTTAACATCTAAAATCATTCTTTTATTCCAAATGGTTTCCACTCACCATCTTCAAAAAGTTCATATTCTTTAAACAACTCGTCAAGGGTGTAGGAAAGCCCTTTCATATAGACAAAAAATTCTTTTGTTTTTTCATTAAATATAGTTGATGTTATTATTGCTTTATATACAAGATTATTTGCACCTTTCCTTCGATATTTAATAACAGAAATACCGAGATTATAACGTTTTTCAAAAGTTTCGGGGTCAAACGGTTTATACTTATTTTCTTTTTCTTTTACAAATTCAAAAGGAAGACAGAAGGCAAACCGTTTACCGCTTCCATAAAAATGTTCCTCGCCAATATCTTTTAAAGTATCAATATCAATATCAACATTGTCAAGGTCGCCAAATTTCGCAATATTATTAGACAAATAACAAACTTGACCTATATATTTTGATGCTAATTTTGAGTTAAAACAATCAAAAATATATGCTCGATCTTTAATTCTAGGGTCTAAATCCATTTTTATTTCCTTTTTGATATTAAAATGTTTTTATTGTATTTTATATATAAAGAATATAAAAAAATTTTTTTTTTAATTTCCTGAAAATGTCATTTTATCAAAATATTTTCTTTCAATATCAAGAATTTCACGGATATTCTCAGTTAAAGCAATCATTTCAATAAGTTTTAAATTTTGACATAAATTTTGCTCTAACAAACATAAAAGATCATAGCTCGAATGACTAAACTCTGTATTTGTATCAAAATTTTCAATCAACATAAAAAGATCAAATTTTCTTTTGATTGTATCTTCATATTCTTTTAAAAGTTTTTCTTTATTCATTTTTAATCTCCAGAAGTTGAACCCAAGTCTTGAATATCATCGTTTTCATAGATTTTTTCATTCAAGGCAATCATGTCAAGGATTTTTAATTTTTGAACTAAATTTTGTTTTAGTAAAATTAAAAGATCGAAACTCGAATGACTGAACTCGGTATTTGTATCAAAATTTGAAATCAGCTTTGAAAGTTCAAATCTTTTTTGAATGGTTTCTTCATATTCTTTTCGGATTGTTTCTTTATTCATTTAAACCCTCATAATCGTTAAAAAATTTTTCTTTGTATTCGTTTAAAAATGGACTTTCAAATTCATTTAAAGCAATTCCATCATATTCATTTAAAAATGTTCCGTCAAATTCATTAACAAATGGTTCTTTGTATTCATTTAAAGCCATTCCATCATATTCATTTAAAAATGGACTTTCAAATTCATTTATTCCTTTATTCATTTTTTAAATTCTCTTTTAAATCACTTAAAGTAATAAACGATGTTTTCTCATATAACATAGTAAACCATCTGAGTTTTAAAAGATATTCTAAATATTGAAGTTTATCTTCAGATGGTTTTTCTAAAATTTCCTTCCTTAAATTATCAATATCATCATTAAGATATCTAGGTTTTTTCCAGCTCATTTTAAATTCTCACATTTATAAGTTTTTAAAATATGGGCTTCACCGTGATCAGCTCCTGATCGATATCCGATACAATAACACCCTGCGCACAAAGCGACCACACATAAACCTACCATAAAAAGATTTAAAAAATCTAATACATCGAGCTTCATATTTCCTCTCTTATTGTGTCTTCAAGAAAAGTAAACTGTGATGGTTTTTGAAAATTCCTTAAAGTTCTTAATTCGACATAGTACATAAGTTGATGTATCAACTCTTCTGAAGGATTTTCAAGAATCTTTTTAATTACTTCGTCAATATCGTGAGATAAAAAATACTGTTGAAGATTTTCCTTCTCGCAGTATTCCTCTCTTCCTATTTTTCTAAACATTACTTAGATCTCCTTACAACATCTGTTTCCTTATCAGAAAGTTCTGTTTTAATTTGATTTTTTAATAATGTATGAGTCATTAAAAGAGCATCAGAAGCCATTGCTTTTGTATAATCGTCCACTTCTGATTGAACAAACGTATTGCCTTTTGAAGAATATGAAGCATTGCAGCTATACACGCAAGTTTCGTCATATTCGTTTATACATCTAACTGATACTTCTATTCTCACCATGGTTTTTTCCTTCGGTTATCTAAAATGATTATTCTACAGTCAATAGGTGGAAAAGTACAATATTGTTCATATCGAACGTCGTAAACTTCATAATCTTTGTACTTTTCTAAAGTACAAATAATATCATCATCAATTTTATCCGAGAAAAATTTAATTTCAAAAGAATCATCGTAACAATCTTTAAGGGTTTTAATAATGAGCTCACCATAATAATTGCGAAGAGTTTTCATGTATTCTGAAAGCTGTTGATTTGTGCTTTCAATTCTTACATTTCCTTTAAGAGCTTTTAAAGCATCTTTAAAATCGGATTTTTCTTTTTCAAGCTTGTTTGAAAAAACCATAACTGAATCAGCAAAATTATAATAAGGTTGTCTTTCAGAAGGATCTTTTTGAGAAGCAAACTCCATCACTAAAGGTTGTAATTTATTACATAGGTCAATAATTTCAGTTGAATTTACCATTTAATTTCCTTTAAAAAATTTTTTATGTTCTTTATATAATAACATATATAAAAAAATTTTAAATACTTAAAAATTACGTATTACATGAAGACAGGAATTATCTCAATAATTCTATTATTATATTGAATTTTATAACAATACCAATATTTAAAAGTATCAAGAACTAAATAATTTTCGTGAAGATTATCTAAAGTAATCTCAATATGATTGAAAATTATTTTATCGGCAAGATTTTTAATTAAAAGAACAATTAAGTCTGTTAAAGTTGAATAATGCTCTCTCGGAATCCTAACTATTGTAAATCCTGGTCTTTCAACATAATCTAAAGATAGCATTGCTAAAATACCTTCAAACATCTCAAGATTTAAACATGTCCAAAAATCTTCGTCAATTGACAACTTTAACCGTTCTTCAGGTTTGAGCTTATCTTTTAATTTTTGAATTTCAGAATTTAATTCTTTAAAAATAATTAAATTATCATAAAAATCAGCTTCTTTCAAGAATAATCTCCCTATGTTTTTCAAGGCTTCCAATTCCACATTCTTTAATCGTATATACAAATCTGTCTAAATGTTTATAATAAGCATCTTTTAAAAAGTCAATTCTATCTTCCCGCTTAGGAAAATCTTTATCAAGTTTGATTTTTAAATCATCATTTAAAGATTTAATTATAATAGGACCTTTATAATTCCTTATTAAACTAAAACAACCTCGTAATGTTAATCTTGTCAAAGAGTTAGGATCTTTAAAATTATTATTATGATATCTTATATAATAATCATGCTGCTTTCTGTAATCAACTGTTAAAATTTTAATTTTCATTTTAACTTGATTTTCGATTATTTCAGGTTCAATATCAACTTTTTCAATCTCACTTGTAGTTGAAATAATATGTTCTGTTTCGTAATCAAAATCATCAATAAAAATTTGACAGTTCTTTCTTGTTTCAGGTGAAATTTTACAGATAAAATCTAAAGCGTCCATTTAATCCTTTACTTAAAAAGTTTTTATATTCTTTATATAATAACATATATAAAAAATTTTTAAATACTTAAAAATTACGTGATTATTCATAATCTTCAAAAAAGTAAGGTTCATAATCCACTGTGTAAATTCTTAAAGTCAGCTGAAAAAATCTTTCACAAATGCCGTAATCCAGTTCCCATTTGTGAACTTCTGAATTGAGAGAAGGTGTATTTTCTTCCTCGTTATATTCTTTTCGATCAATAATTATATCCCAAAGATTTTCCCTCGTTTGCGGATTTAATTTTTCAATAAGTTCTTTAGCTGTCATTCTTCCTTATAATCCACTGTGTAAATTCTTAAAGTCAGCTTGAAAAAATGGTCTACAAGACCATATACAAGATCCCATTTTTTAACTTCTTTATTTTGAGCTTCTAAATCCGTTTCAAAAATATATTCATTACCATCAACAAAAATATCCCAAAGGTTTTCCCTTGTATTTGGATCTAATTTTTCAATAAGCTCTTTAACAATCATCGTCTTCGTCCTCTTCTTCGTCGCACTCTTCATAATCTTCAGAAAGCCACCAAAAATCCTTCTCGTTGTAAGTTGTCGGCAGTTCTCTCAATTCGAGCTGTCCACATTCTAAACACTGATATGGACAGTCATAAACGTGTGGTTTTTCATATTTTTTAATAAAATCCCAAGCTTCCTCTACAGAATTAAAAGTACAAATCAAATCTTCCTGGGGAATAGCATCCCCAAAACCACCATCTACATCAAAAATGTGGAATACTCCGAATGTTTTCATTTTTTCTCCTTTAATTTTATACTCTTTTAACTTTTTTAATTCTCTCTCAAGAATAGCATCCATATCAATTTTAACATCTTCTTGAAACTTTCCACCATTCGCAAGAAGTCGTGAAATACACACAGCGCTAAGGAATTTATCCTCATCATCAGGGTTTTCAAAAGTTAATTTATCATTTTCCCAAAGATTATAATAATAATTGAATTGATTTACAACTTCTTTATAGCTATTCAATTTTTCCATTTTTAATTTTTCCATTTTAAAGTTCTCTTAAAATGATATGTAAACCGTTTTTTAGTTTTTTATCCCCTAAAGCACCGTAGCAAAAATTATTTGGAATAACTTTAACTTCGACAACTTCGTAATCGTCATCATCAGGGCCAATAGGACCTATAGTATGAGTTTTATCCACTATCATTCTTCGATTAAATGTTTCGGGATCTTCAATATCAATAATAAAATAATCCGCGGTTACTTTTTCCCACAATTCTGAAAATCTCATTTTAAATGTCATTTTTCTCTCTCTTTTATAAAATTCTTCTGAAACAGGTGAAAATTTTAGAACTTTGCTAAAATCTTCTAAATCTTTGTTTGGTAATGATATCAATTATCCTCATCCTCGACTAAATAATTTTCAACATCTCTTAAAACATTTTGAACAAGAACACAACCTATCTCACTAATATTTTTAAAATATTTTTCAAAACACTTTTTCTCTATAAAGAGTTTTGCGCACATATAACCTTCTAAAGTTTTTTCAACAGGTCTGCTGCTATCAGTTAAAAGTCTTACTTTATTATTCTTATTATGAACTTCCCTTTTATTCCAAACTTCGCAATCTTCTTTATTTAAAAGCTTTTTAACTTCGTCTAAAAATGCGTTAGCGTCTCTTTGTTTTTCAAAAACAATACCAATATTTTCAAGACCGTGAGTGTTAAAATATTCAGCAATTTTCTTAATTGCTTCTTCTTTTCTTATCGGTAAAAATTCTTTCAAAATTATTCTCCGTTTTCTTGCTTACAATAATTATTAAATTCTTTTTCATTTTCAGCAATGAAAAGTTCAAATCCATTTTTTAAATTTGGATTTTCAAATAATCCATGCTCAAAATGGACAGGTCTAATGTTAAAAACTTCAAAATCATTTAAATCACCAGCAAATCCGCTCCCATGATACAAAACAGAAGTTCTAAGTCTATATAATCTAAATTCTTTATCATAAAAAATTCTTTTAATTATATAAAAACCAGCTTGCCCTAAAGTCTTAAAAATAAAACTATTTAAATCTATTTCAAACATTTATAAACTCTCCAAGTATTCCCATCTTTTAGAGACTTTTAAATTCATTTTATAACGAACTTTAGAATCTTCTTTAAAGAAAGAATACCAAAAATCTATCCAAGTTGCTTCTCTCCCGTAAACATTAGGATGTGAAATTCCTGAAACACAGGTATCAAACGGATTTTCTTCAAATGAAAATCCGAATTTATCATTTATATCATTAAATAACTTTCTGCATTCATAAGGTGAATGTAGATCCTTGCTGAATTCGTCAAAAATCTCGTTGATTTTTACAATATTCTCTTTAATTTTCTCTATCATTCTAATTCCTTTTTAAATTTTTCAGAAAGTTCTTTTTTTAAATCAAGATAGTTATACATTGCTGTATTTTTTCTTATTTCAAGATCAAGAAAAATTTGATCCATTGTCCAAACTTCAGAAGGAAGAGTTTTTAAAACATCGAGAGTAATACTCAAATCTGTAATTCTCGTTAAAAGAATATTTTTAATACTATTAACATAATTATCAATATAATTATTTTGAAATTGATTTAAAAGAGCTTCTAAAGTTCTTTTAACGTCACAGATATCTTCCCAAGTACCGTTATCGTACTTTTTAATAGTTTCTATTGTTTTTTCGAATTTTAAAAAATCCATCATAATCCTTTCTCCTTCAACATTTTCTCTAATTCAGCTCTTGCGTAGAGCTCCTTCTCGGCTTGAATTTCCGATTTCATATAATTATCTAAAAGATTTTCGTACCACTTTCTGCAGTATTCAATCTCTTTTTCAGATAAAGGTTCACACCTTTCAATCTTTTTTAAAATCGTTTTTCCGTTCATAAAAGACACCAATCGAGAATTTTTAATCCTTCTGTAAATTCTTCAGGAAGGAAATATTTAAATCCATCTCTTCCGTTAATAAAAAACGGATTAAAATTTAAATCTGTGACTTTCCTTAAAGTTCCATAACCAATTTGAGAAGCATTATAATGAAAATCATTAAAATTTTCTAATTCATTCGTAAAAAATCCTTTCTTACCGATAAATTCTTTAGCTTTATCAGTATCAAACATTGTAAAAGGTTTTTCTTTAATTCGTGAATCTAATTTCATATTCTTATTATACCATAATATTATTATTTGTAAATGATTTTTTAAAGATTTCCAAAAATAAATCCTATTCCCATTGTTCCTAGAATGAAAAATAATGTCATTCCAAGGCTTACAACAATGAAATAAAACATCATTAAACCTTTGTTGCTGTCACAATCATCGAAAATCATAAAAATTATTCCAAGAGTAACAACAATCATCAATCCCCAAATCATTTTTACGTTCCTCATTCATTGCTAGTATCATGAAGTATCGTGATAGTATCATATAGTATCACAAACTTGATTATGATTATATTATAACGTATTTTTAAGATTTGTAAATAGCTTTTTGAAAAATATTTTAAAATAATCACAGATGCTTCTATTTTGAGTTATTTCGTGTTTTATAACTTAAGGTATAGGTATATTAAGGTTAATCATAGAACACGAAAATCGAGCATTTAATGCGAGATATGAGAGTCTTCTTTAATTCAATTCTACGAATAATACATTATAAGCTTTTATGAAAAGTCTATTACGTATTTTTAAGTTCATTTGAAAAACAACGTAATAGACTTTTGAGCGAAGCTCATTACGTTATAAAAAATTTTTTTGATATTCTTTATATAAAAATATTATAAAAATACTTTAATATCGAATTTTTAACAGTTCTAGAACTCTCTCAAAACTCGAACTTTGTTCAAAAAGTTCTAGAACTAGAAAAACTAGAACTTCAAACCGAAAACTAGAACTATCTTAAAGGTTTTTTATTTAAATTATTTTAAAGATATTATTATATAGAAAATTGAAAAAATAAAAATACAACGTATTAGACTTTTCTCAAAAGCTCATTACGTATTTTTAAGTTGATATCAAAAACAACGTAATAGACTTTTTTCAAAAGCTTAATACGTTGTTTTTATAAATAATTTAAAATTCCTATATAAAGATATTATTAAAAATATTTAAATAAAAGGTTTTAAAATGGATAAAGAGAAAGCTGAAAAAATAGCTAAAAAGATAAATTCAATCACTGAAGCGTTTTCAGATAAATTGAAAAATGCCGACGATTTAATTGTTAAATCTGAAGATTTAATTTCAGAGACTGACGAAGTTATTTTAGGGACGGAAAATTACGATGTTTCAGACATTCCTGAAATTTTAAACCTTCAAAATATGGTTCATGATATTAAATATATTAGAGAAACATTAAAAGAATCTTCAGAAGCCGGCAAAAATCTTTTAAAATCTATGTCGGCTGAAATTGAAATGGAACCTGATGCCAGAATGTTAGAAGCTTACGCTCACGTGTCATCAGTAGTTACAGAAAATATGAAATTGTTTTTACAATGTTATAAAGATATAAGTTCAATTCTTTTGAATCTTTCAAAAGCTCAAGATAAAGGGCCTAAACAAGTAACAAATATCACTGTTGAGGCCGACTCCGAAGATGTAAAAATTCAAAATACTGCTGAACTTATAAAGCAGCTTTCTGAGCTTAAGAGTTAAAATATTTTAAAATAATTTCAACAACTCTTCTACACTCGTCTTCAGTTTTTCCTGAGAATTTATAAGCGTATGCGCAGACATGCCCTGTGATTTTCCCTGTTATTTCATATCTTATCTTTTCTAAAATTTCCTCGGGAAAATAATCCTGTAAAATTCTTACTTTAAGGACATTTCCTAAAATATTAATAATCACAGGTTGTTCTTTTGACATTTCCTTCAAAAGAATCTTGTTGAAAACATCAGTTCCTAAAACAAAAACAACAGGCCCGAATTTTTGAACAAGATTAAATTCATAAGCTTTTTTCACGTTATCTTCTAATCTTTTTTCAATATTATAAGCATCTGTTTTAAAAGAATCAGGAAGTCTGTAATTATTCTTTAAAATTTTTTCAAAGATATCAGATAAAGAATTTTCCCAAAACCAATCGTTTAAAATTTGAGCTGTTTCGAATTTTTCTGAATCTTTAACCCATCTATCGTAAATATCAATTACATCTATGAGATTTTTTAAATAATAATTATCAAGGTGTAAAATCTTGTAGCATGCTTTAGCAGCACACATCGATGTGTCAATATGTTTTTTAAAATTATTTTCAGAGAAAAAATCCCAAAAACCATCAGGGTAAGAATGATGGTCGATCAAATAAACGAATTCTTTATTTTTTATAAGCTTTTTAAGAAGTTCAGGCCTTTCAGCAAAAGAAAGATCGGAAATAATCAAAACTTTATCAGGATCCTTTAAAACATTGTCAACCTGATATTCAAAATCCGCATAATTTGTGTGATAAACATTTTTGATATTGTATTTTGTGTGAATACAAAGCATGCTTCCAAGAGCATCTAAATCATTGTGTGTTAAATGAATCATTAAAAAATCCTTAATGTTAAAATTTTTTGTTTTATTATATAATAACATTAAAGATTTTTAAATAATCAAAAAATACGTAATGAGCTTTTTGCGATTGTTCATTACGTATTTTTGTAGAATTAAAAATATTTTTAATGTTTTTTATATAAAGAATATAAAAATTTTCATTTACAAATCTTTTTAAGATAAACACATGTATTTTTATGATAATAACAGATATTTTTACACTGTCCTTGAGATAATTCTTTTAAAACTTTTGATTTTTCATAGTTAAATCTGTTATTGTCAAGCTGTTTTTCTTCAATATAAGTAGGTAATCCAAAAATAATCAAAGCAGCAAATAATAATTCGATTATTCCCCAGATTAAAACATCATAAAGATATTTTGACTTTAAAAATACCGAGGATATTAAAAAAATTAAAACTAAAAATAAAATATTACAATAAAATATCAAATTTCCATAATTTTCGAGAATAAACATAATTTTAACCGTTCTGTTTTTCCAAGTTCCTTAAATATTCAAAATCTTCTTCTTTTAAAAATTCAGCGTACATTCTTGCTTTATCTTCTGAAATATTGAAATAATTACAGATATATTTTAAATCTTCTGTCTTTTCCTGTTTAGGAAAAGGAATATACTTAATTTTCTTTCCTATAAGCTCTTCAACAAATTTAACTTTTATTTTTAAAGGTAATTTGTGATAATAATTTATCACATTAGCAACCATAATTGTATTAGGATTTCCTGAGAGCCATCTACAGAAAATAAAATCATTTATTTTTTCAAGGTCTAAATCTGTAATTCCAGATTTATTTAAAATTTTTTTAAAAACAGTAAACATTTTAAATATCTTCTAAAGAATAAACATTTTCTATAATTTTATTATCAATAACATTTGAAACTTTTACTTTAGGTTCAAATGTTACTTCAATTTTCGAATTTTTTGAAGCTTTACCTGAAACAAAAAGTCTTGTTAAAAGATAATTTAAATTATTTTCTAAAGATTTATAATCAATTTTAATGTCAGATTGTTCGATTTTTTCCATTCTTTTTAAATTCCTGTAATTCTTTATATTTTCTTAATTCTTTAAGTTCGTTTAAAGCTGAGAACGTATTAAAAATTCTGTCTAAATCTTCCTTAGGGACATTTTTCTTTCCGAAAAATGAGCTTGCGTAGGCATAATAAGACAGAATTGACTCAAGTTCTTCGTCTGAAATTTTACCATTCGTCAAAAGTCGCCACCTTCTTTTCCAAGTTAAAACCAAGCGCTTTAGCCATATTCTGAAGCGGGCTAATAAAAAATTTATCAAATGATGTTTCATAATCTATATATTCGTCAAAAAGTTCAGCAAATTTAACATCTGTAAAAACAAGACGTTCGTTGCCGATAGGATTAGGCGTTTTTAAGAAAACAACTCTACATTTATCGCCTGGTCGAAATAATTGATAGTATTTTTGAAGATTATTATCTTTAACATATTTATTGTAAAGCATTGCCGCTTTATAAAGATAAGGAACGTTCTTATCTGATAAACTATATTCGTCTTTTGAGATTGAACCGTAATTTGAAATATTTTCAATTTTTTCTTTATAAAATAAAGCTCTTTGTTCTTCAATCCAGTCTGTTAAATATTCTTCAGATTTATCAAAAATAATATTTAAAGACTCTAAAAGTTTTATTTTTGAGAACGGACATGTTTGAGCTTTAGTAAGTTCAACACCCATTCGCTTCATTTTAGGTTCTGTTTCAGGATATCTTGTCCCTTCGTCGTCTCTTTCTCTCGCAATGTACTTTTTCTTTTGAATAGCTATGAAAGCGTCAAAAATGCCTTCACGTTTACATCCAATTACGTCAGGTTTTGTCGCATTTAACTTATCACAGACTGTTTTAATTGTTTCATTAACAACAGGTGCAATAAAATTGAGTTCAAACTTATCTACAACGTCAACTTTATCATTAAGTGACAAATCTGGTCGCTTTTCAAAGATCTTTTCCATTATTGGACCTAAAGAAAAGTAAACCGAATCAGTATCTGAATATATGTAAAAATTTTGATTTTCAGATTTGTTAATTTCATTTAACTTTTTATTTATTGCTTTAGCAGTATTCTTGATCAAAAAACGACCATTTCCTGTAATTGCTTTCGCAATCTCAGCATTAAAAAGAATAAAATGTTTTAAAGATATAGCACCGTACAAAGAGTTAATCATAATCTTTTGTACAAGCTGTTGAATTTCAAAAAAGTGTGATTTTTCACCACACTCATCAGCCATTTTTTGAAGCTCTTCAGTTGAAAGCTTCTCTAAATCTTCTTTTGTATAATCTAAAATATCTTTCATATTTTTATTCTGCTAAAATTAAAAGTTCTTTTGTTGTCCAAAATTTACCGTTTTTAGGATTTGTTAATTTATCTGCTTTTACCCAGACTTTTTTGGTTAAATTTTTATTATAAAGCAAATACCAAGCATCAGGATTTTCTCTGAATTTATCAGAACAAGATCTTTTTGCGACTGTTCCAACAAAATCTAAAGGCTGGTAAACATCTGCTCTTTTTACATCTACACTTTTATAAAGTTCACCGTTTTTTAGAATTTGAATATCTCCTAATTCAGCATCTTTTTTAGCTGTCCATTTTTCACCTCTTTCTTCAAGATATTGCTTTGTCGAAATTGCATTATAACCGTTTTCTTTTAAAAAATTTAAAGCAAAATTTTCAGCTTCTTTACCATATTCACCACGATTAGTATTAAACATTCTTTTCTCCTAAAAAATATTTTTAATGTTATTATATAATAAAATATAAAAAATAAAATACTTTAAAATAACGTTATCTTTTCAAAAGGATTTCGTTAATTATTTCCTTCTGTTTAGCATAAGCTAACATTTTCTTTTTATCAGATTTTCTGTTTACGTAAATTTCCCAAACTAATTCAGGAATAATACCTTGTGTTGTTTTATCAAAAATCGCACCGTTTATTCCCATCGAATAATTGTACTTTTCTAAAAGTTTTGTTGTTTTATCCCAAACATCTTGCGGCAAATCCATAACTCTATCTTCATTTTGGTCATAAAAGTTTTCCATGATTAAAGTTCTTAAATCTGACGGGATTTTCGCTAAAGGTTTGTAAGTTTCCGCACTCATGTTAAAACCGACCATATTCATAGGGTACATCGAATTATAATCGTTTGAAATAACCCATTTGTGAAGACCGATTTCAGGATCTTTCACATAACCGCCGATAATGTGTGGATCTTCATGCTCAACTTTTATAGGAAGAGCTATCTTTTTCTGATAACAAGTATTCGCTATATAACTGTTCCAAGCTGCGATTGTTCCTAAAGTATCTTCAATAACGCAGCCTGTTTTCTGTGAAATTGACAACATAATTGTTGAAAGATTTAATGCATCGTCTAATCTCTTTAAAAGATAAACATCTCGAATACCGTAATAAACAAATCTGAATTGAAGTAAATCCTGAAGTCTTTCCTTATCAAAAGGTTCAGAATTAAATTCTTTAATCTTTAACTGTCTGATTTCCTCACGGACTTTATCGTCATAAGGTTCAGAAGATATTTGATAATCTTTTCCAGTGTAAAAAGAATCAAAAGTTTTAAATTCTGAGTGATCAACTTTACCTTCTTTAAGCTCTTCATTTGCGATAAAATCCAAAGTAAAAGAAGATTTTTTAGTTGTTACAAACTTTTTATAAGCTCTAAGCATATCGATATAATAATGACCCGAAGCGTCAAGAATTATTATCGTGCCGTTTTTTGTCACTTTTTCTTTAAGCTCAGCTTCACCAAAATTCGACATTAAATTCTTATCTAAACCTAGATTTTTTAATCTGTTAAAGATATAAGGAAAGTCGAATCCATCTCCGTTCCACGCGAAAATAATTAAAGGATTTAAAAGTTTAAAAAATTTAAAATATTTTTCTAAAAGTTCAATTTCGTTATTACATTTAATGTATTTCACAGGATATTCAAGCTCGTAACCTTCTTGAGGTTTATAATCTCTCAATCCGAAAACATACATTGTTTTTGTGTAATTATCAAAAATCTGAATTAAAGTGATTTCCTGATTAGCTTTTTCAGGCGCAGGGAACTCACCGACGGACCTTGTTTCAATATCAAGATAGAAAATTCTAGGGTTTAAATTATAAGAATGACCCCAAAAATTATCTCTGATAAAAATTTCGTGAGGTTTCCGAACACCGTATTTTCCTTTAGCGTTTTTAAAATATCCGAGTTTTCGTTCTAGTTTTACAGAATTATCAAGAATATAACTGAAATTTCCTCTTGCGGAAGGTTCATAATATTCATAATTATTTGAAATTTTTAATTCTTCTGATTTTTTCGTATTTTCGTTAAAAACTCTTACAAAATTATCAAATCCTTTCTTGTAAGCTGCTTCAAATTTCATTTAAAATCCTTAAAATAAAAAATCTTTAGATTATTATATAATAAACTAAAGATTTTAAAAATATTTAAAAATAACGTTAATTTAAAATTTTTAAAAGCTCTTCCGCAGTTCCACTATATTTTTCCGCAGTTTTTTGAACTTGATCATCAATTTTAATCTCAAGGTCAAGAATAACATCAAAAAGTGGTTGTGCTATCATTAAAAATCTTTTTAATTCTCTTTCGTTATCGTTATTCTTTTCATATAAAGATCTTGAAACACGAAAAATTGTAAAATTTTTATATGACAAAATAAAAGACTTTATAGGTTCCATTTACACCGCCATAGGCATTTTTAAAACGTCATCATGTTCATAATTCAAAAGTTGAAAATCTGAAGTTTTAACTGATTTTAAAATCTCATCAATATTTTTATTCCAATCAATATCAGGGAGAATCAAATCAGGCAGCTTTCTAGGTTTTCTCTTAAGCTGTTCTTTCGCACATTCAATATGATTTTTATAAATGTGAGTATCACCGAAATTTCCTATCACTTCAAAAGGGATTTTATTTGTTATTTTAGCAACAATTTGAAGCAATAAAGCATAAACGGCAATATCTGACGGAACACCTAGCATCATATCTGCAGAACGCTGGTTCCACATAATAGAGAGAAAATCCCCGTCAACATAAAATTGAAAACCATAATGACATGGTGGAAGTGACATTTTGTCTAAATCTTCAACATTCCAAGCTGATACCATAATTCTCCGTGATGTAGGATTATTTTTGATATCATTTATAGCTTTCGAAATTTGATCAGTCCAGTTTCGCCACTGAAAACCATAAATCGGACCCAAATCCCCGTTTGAATATCCTAAATCTTTCGCTTGATTTTCGTAATTCAAATCCCAAATGGTTCTTCGTTCTTTTTCAGAAAGTTCAGAATAAGGTTTGTTATCATTCTTAATCTCAGCAAGTCTGAAAACATTTGAAGATCCTTCCAGCATCCACAAAAGTTCAGAAACATTGTTTTTAAAAAACATTTTTCTTGTTGTGACAATAGGAAAACCATCTGAAATTTTGAATCTTAACTGTTTCCCAAAAAGGGAAATAGTCCCAACACCAGTTCTATCATCACGAATAGAACCGTTTTCAAGAATTTCCTTTAATAAATCTAAATAATTTTTCAAAATTCCCTCCGAAAACAACACCCTTTATGGGTAGTTTACGTTTAGCCTTTAACAACAATTACATCTTGAGAATTTTCAAAAGAAAAATATTTTAAAACTTTAACGTTTGAATAATTTTCTTCTGAAATAATTTGACTTTTGTTGTTAATAACAGTTATATTATTAATATCTAAAGAATTTTCTTTAACAAAATCTAAAACATTCATTTAAAATACCCTCAAAAATACGGAAAACCAAAAGTTTCGTAGAATTCTAAAATTTCAGAATAAATATCTTTTCCTAAAGGAACAGATCCTTGTAGTTCTGAAATTATAACTTTCAAAGTATCATTCTCAACTTTAAAAGCTAAAATAGGAACTTCAAAATATTTAGATAAAAAATTAAAAGTTAAATTTTCATATTCGAAATCCCATCTTTGAATTCCAAGTTTAGTAATAATATTTATTTCAATATTTTCAAAAGAAAAAGGACAATGATTTAAAAAATCAAAAAATGACCACTCAGGCAATTTAATGATATAATCACCATCTTCTTCAAAAATACGACAATTTCCACGAGATAAAGCATCCGCTAAAGATATTGTTAAATCTATCTTTTTTAGATGCACTATCGCGTCTTCAGATAAAATCTCTAAAAACATTTAAGAACTCTTTTTAATCAAAATAGGTTTTCACTTTAATGATCATTTTCTTAAAAACTGGGTCGGCAATACCATAATCGGCATATTTATCAAAACATACAGCTCTATCACCAAAATATCTAGGCTGAAATTTCCTAAGACCTAAAAATTCTAAAACATCTTCGTCTAAAAATACTTTTTTGGACGAAACATATCCACCGCCTTTTTCAGAAGTGTAACTGAATTCATAAGTCTCTTCTGAACTGTCAGTGTCTCCATAACCTTTAGAAGTTTTAACAATTTCAACGGTAAGAGTATTAGACTTAAATTTTGCGTCAACCCTTTCTAGGTAGTATTTTTCTCTACGTTCATTATCTTTATAAGCTTTAAGAAGTTTATCAATTTCGTCAGCTTCTTCCAAGTAACTTTTAAAATTCTGCATATTAACCTCAAAAAATGAGAATTCTCTTAAGACTTTGAGAATTCTCAAAACTTTAAAAAATCTTAAAATATTTTAATTTAAACCAAGAATTCTCTCATAATCAAAAATATTATAATATCCGTCACCGTACTCAGGAACTTCAAATTTTTGAAGATCCTTCTTTGACTCAACGTAAAAATGCTGTTGTTTAGCAAATTCTTTTACGTGTCTCAAAGTTGTAGGTGAAACATCCCAATTTCCGAAAACTTGAAGTTCGTTACCTTTAACGAGAGCAACGATAGAATCGTAAGACTCTAAAACTCTCGTTCCATTTGCGAAGATATAAACTGTTGCTTTTCTGTAGAAAGATTTTCTTGAATCATAAACTGTTTCTAAAAGATATTTTTCCATTTTACATTTCCTTTTGTTTAAATCATTCTTGACTATGATTATATTATAACGTATTTTAAAGATTTGTAAACAGTTATTTTTAATATTTTTGTTAAAAATCCTATATAATTGCTTTAAAATCTTTAAAATTCTTAAAAGATACTATATACAGTAGTTAAAACCTATATTTAGATACTGTATATTGTATATTTTTAACTATTTTTGAGATTTTTAAAATTTTTTAAATATTTAAAAATAACGTATTAGACTTTTCGTAAAAGCTCAATACGTTGTTTTTAAAAATTTTCAATTTCCTTATATAAAGATATCTTTAAAATATTTTAAATAAAACCTTTTAAAAGTGTTCGAGTTTTTGATTTGAGAGTTCTAAAACTCTCTTTAAAAGTATTTTTATGATATTTTATATAAAGAACCTTGAAAATTTGTTTTGAAGTGATTTTGAGAGAGTTCTAGAACTGTTAAAAAATCAATATAAAAGTCTTTTTATTAAATATTTTTATAATATTATTATATAGAGAATTGAAAAATTTTTTAAGAGAAAATAAAAAGGTACTTTAAAAGTACCTTAAAAATTGATATTTAACCGATAATCTGCTCAATTTCACCGTTTTTGAGCTTTATGATTTTTTGATTTGACGAACCTTTGAACGGTCCGAAACATTTGAGGTTTTTATCAAATTTCCCGTCAACGAGAACATCGATATTTTTTATAAGTTCAGTGTCTTTCACTTGATTATACTCAAATCCGGTGAAACACCAAATATTGAGGTTGTTTTCGTGAAGCTTTTTAGCAAGCTCGGTGAGTTCTTTCTGCTGTAAAAACGGTTCTCCTCCTGAGAATGTTACTCCGTCAATTAAAGGATCCTTCAAAATCTCGGTTAAAAGATCTTCAACTGAAATATCGTAGCCGTCTTTAAAATTCCATGTTTGCGGATTATGACAGCCTTCACATCTATGTTTACAACCTTGAGTGAAAATAACAAACCGTATTCCTAAACCGTCAACTGACGATTCTCTAATAAAACTGTTTATTCGCATTTTTCTTCGTCTTCGTTTAACTCTTCTTTTTCTTCTTCAGTCTCTTCAATTAAAAAGTCGTCACATGACACTGATTCACCGATTATAAATTCTTCCATTTTAAAATCTCCTCTGAAAAACAACGTAATAAGCTTTTCAAAAATCTTCATTACGTATTTTTTAATGACCTTTAAAAATAACGTAATGAACTTTTTGTTATTTTCAATAACGTATTTTTTTAAATTATTTAAGCATCTTTATATTATATAACATTTAAAAATTTTTAAAACACTTAAAATCAACGTTATTTTTGAAAATTTAAGAGCATTCTTATTTGAATTATATTTAAAGGAACGCTTATAAAAACCCCACAGATTGAAATAATCGCAATATTAAACAAAGATGCTTCAAAACATGGTGAGAGCATCGTCCCGATAATTCCACCTAAAGTTGAAAATATTGTCAATCTGTTATTAAAAAGAGAAAGCTCATCGCCTGAAATTACCCGGTTTATCAAAGCATTTTTGTTTATCAAAAAACTTTGAAAACACAAAAATGAAATAGTTCCAGAAACTAGAACAGCCCACGGATAACTAGGACCTAAAAATAAAAGAACCAGAGCATCTAAAATCCATATTAAAGCGTCCAAAAATAACAACAGATAAGGTCTTTCAACAGTAAATTTTAAAATTTTATTTAAAGAAAATATAAAAAATATTAAAGTGCAGCTAATCTGTTGTGATGCCTGGTTAAACGCCGAACCTATCTGACCTAAAACAGGAATTAACCAGTTTAAAAATAAAAGACAGCCTAAACTGCCTGTTACAGTGGTTAAAAATCTTCCTAGAGCAATATAAAAGAATAATTTTTTCATAATTTTAAAGAGTGTAAAAAATAGAGAATCTTTTAAAAGGTTCTCTAAAAATATTAAATTGTTTTTGAGTCTAAGCTCTAGGTTATTTATTATAATTATTATCCACCTAAATAACAATCTAACACTTTTATTTATCTTTTAAAATCAAAGAAAGTGTCGGATTTTTGACTATTTTATGATCAGTTGAGCGAAAAATAAGGATAAAGTATCAAATCTGACACTTTAATCCTTATAAAAAGCGTTCTTCAATAATATTTATCATTTGAACTTTAAAAATTTAGACGCTTTTAAAGAAAAAGTATCATGTTTTCACATGATACTTTAAAGTTTCTATCCACACAATCTAACATTTTTATGGTTGTTTTATATATTTATAATAAATAAAATGTTAAAAACACATTTTAAAGACAATAATTATTATAATAAAGTTCTTTTATTACGTTTTAACACTTTTTGAGAATTTAAATTATTTTTAAATTCTCTTTTATTTTTAGCACTTAGTTTGTGAATTTCATAAGTCGTAGAGCAATAATCAGTCACAATTATTTTATAATTCTATTTTAGTGAATGTTAAAACATTAGCAGTATCTCCGGATCCTTGTCTACCATAACCATTATCTCCACAACCATAAAAATTATTATTATTATCCATATACCAGGTTGTACCTTCTGAGCAACTAACTGTTTTAACATTTTCAGCTCTTTTAGTGAATGCTAAAACATTAGATGGACGACCAGAAGCTCCTGATCCTTGATTTCCATACTCATTATATCCGCAACCGTAAAGATTATTATTATTATCTATATACCAAGTTGTATTTTGTGAACAACTAACTGTTTTAACATTTTCAGCTCTTTTAGTGAATGTGTAAACACTATCTGTGTTTCCAGATCCTTGCTGTCCATACCATCCATCTCCGCAACCATAAAGATTATTATTATTGTCTATATACCAAGTTGTATAGCGTGAACAACTAACTTCTTTAACATTACTAGCTCTTTTAGTGAACACTAAAACATCTGAAGTGTTTCCAGATCCTTGTAGACCATCCCATCCATATCCGCAACCATAAAGATTATTATTATTGTCTATATACCAAGTTGTATCCCATCCACAACTAACTTCTTTAACATTACTAGCTCTTTTAGTGAATGTTAAAACCTTAGATGTGTCTCCAGATCCTTGATGTCCATGCATACCAGATCCACATCCATACAGATTATTATTATTATCTATATACCAAGTTGTAAGGTATGTACAACTAACTGTTTTAACATTACTAGCTCTTTTAGTGAAAACTAAAACATTAGTTGAATTACCAGAAGTTCCAGATCCTTGTTGCCCATAACTATTAGCTCCGCAACCATATAGATCATTATTATTATCTATATACCAAGTTGCATCACTTGTACAACTAACTGTTTTAACATTACTAGCTCTTTTAGTGAATGTTAAAACTTTAGCTGAACTATCATTCTGACCGGATCCTTGCTGTCCAACGCTATTATCTCCGCAACCATATAAATCATTATTATTATCTATATACCAAGTTGTATTCTCTGAGCAACTAACTGTTTTAACATTACTAGCTCTTTTAGTGAATGTTAAAACATTAGCAGTATCTCCGGATCCTTGATTTCCAAGACCATTATATCCACAACCATAAAGATCACCATTTGAAGTTAAAATCCAAGTTGTTTTATTAGTTGCGAAAACATAAATAATATCAACAACTTCTTCTTCTCCACCCATTGCTTCTCTGCCTATTGCGGCTCGATAACTACCAACCTTAAGTCCACCTAAAGTATAATTGTAATCACCACTCTGAACAACAGCACCTTTACTACCTGAAAATAAAGGAACATACCAATGATCTCCGTCTTTCTGTATGTGTATACTAGGTGTTGTTATTCTAGTTGATAATGTTAAAAGAGAATTATTTCCTAATTTTAAAGTTGGCATTTATTACTTCCTAATTCTTAATCTACCGTTATTGTGTAACCGCTTACGGTAATACTTGTAAATGAAGGCGTACTTGAAACATTAAATGTTGTATCACTTAAAGATAAGTTAGATCCAGCATTATATGTCGGAATTGCTGGCTTATTGCTTAAATCATTGTAACTTCCACTTGTAGCAACGGTAGATAAACCACTTAAAGTAGCATAATTACTGGGTGAAAATTGTGTTCCGTTAATGGCAATTCCTTCTGTATAAATCATTTTTATATTTTTTGAGGAATCACCTAAATCAACGGAATTGTCATTATTTGGAAAAAATTCCTATCGAGTTTAGATAAGTTCTCGATGCTAAATAAGCTTTTATCTTATTAAAAAAATAAGATAATCCAGAATTTGTTAAATATTTCATAAAAACTCCTTAAAAAATTTTAAGAAGGTGCTCCAACATAAGCGTTAACGGCATTTAAATTAGTAAGTTCAACTTTGTTTCGAGGTGCGGTAGGATCTTTGATATAAATTCCTTTCTTTTCAAAAGTTACTGTTTCTTTTTCTGCTGGATTAACAATCCATGTGCCTTTCTGATATGTTAATTTTTGGCAGAAAAATTTATTATCCTTTTTAGATAAAATCACATAAGGAATTCCGTCATATTCGTCATACCATGAAACTAAACAATCAACAGCTTCATTTAAAAAATAATTTGTAAAATTCATTTAAAAATCTCCATTTAAAATTCTTTTTTAATTATTTATAAATATTTTTAAATAAATAAGAGATTTAAAATGTTTTTACATAACACAATTAGAAAATATACTCTAGCACTTTTAGATTTTTTTAACGAGGTTGAAGTTCAGCACAAAGACTCGGACGGCGCTTTAATAACTCAAAAAATTCCTATATCTTATAGGAACAAAGAAAAAGAGCAGCTGATGGATAAAACCTGGCTTCAGCAGATTAAAGGGAATATGAATATTTTACCTTTAGGGTCGTTATGTTTAAATTCAATTTCAAAAGCTCAAGATAGAGCAACTTCAAAATATAATCGTTTTACTAAATTAAGAGAAGATAAAACGATTGAATACATGTATAATCCTGTTCCTTATGATTTTTCTTTTGAAGTTTCATATTTTTGTAGGGGAATGAACGAAGCTTGTCAAATTATTGAAGAGATCTGCCCAAAATTTAATCCGAATGTCGCGATTGATATCTATGACTCGGAAAATCAAGACGAACCGTCAAGAATTCCTGTTCAGCTTTCTGATGTTTCTTATGAATTTTTAGGATTTGAAGAGTTTTCTTTAAATTTAATAAAAGTAACTTTTTCAATAAATCTTTCAGGCTGGATGTTTCCGCCGATTAAAGAATACTCTAAAATTAAAGAATTTAACATAAATCTTTTAACACCTCAAAGAGAGTCTGAACTTCTTCATTTTGACGTGATTGACGGTTATCCGAGAATTCCACCTGATATTTTGAGAGACCCAAATCTTGAAACAAGATTATACGTAAAAGCTTATGCTTTAACTTTAGAAAATAATATTTTAAGAGTTTCGTACGAATCAAATTCGAAAGAAAAACCTGAAATATCTTTTGTTTCTGACGATTGCGAAATAATTCACAAATCAAAATTTGAAAGTTTTTGTGAGATAAAAAATCCTAAAGAGAATTTTACGGTTTGTGCGATTGTTAAAATTCAGAATGAAAGGTCAAGTATTTTAAAAACTTTTAAAAATTCTTAAGTTCTTTATATAAAGAATAAAAAACACTGTAAAATCCGTTTCACAGTGTTTTTATTATTTTAAAAACATTCCTTGTTTTAATTTTTAATCATGCCCAGGGGAAGCGGTTAATCTAACTCTATCTTCCTTTTCTTCTACCCAAAAGAAAGACTCTTCGATAATTTCGTATTTTTCGTAATAATCTTCACCCCAATATTGAAATCCATCAATTGTAATTTTCTTATTTTTATCAATTTTCTTTAAAGCTTTTATCAATTCACCTACTGTCATCATATTTAAATATCCTCGATGTAGTAAAGCTTGTAACCGTTCTTAAGATAATCATCCAAAGTTGAGTATAAACAGAATTTTTCACAAGTTTCTTCGTGTTCTTTAGACCAGCAATATTGTTCGTCTGAAGCGAATTTGTATGATATAATCAGTTTGTCTTCTGTTGTTTTGAGCACAACAAATTCAACTAAATTGTGTAATGGATTCCCCTTTAAAGGGGTTGTTTTGCTTAATTCAATTCTAACCATTTTACGTTCCTCAATCATTGCTTGACTATGATTATATTATAACGTATTTTAAAG
>JAEEGL014273615.1_pt1 | contig 30990 bp, 30 predicted proteins | sample 9134231 | NCBI WGS metagenome assembly JAEEGL01 (sample SAMN16246548, study PRJNA631951) | gut metagenome | biome: gut microbiome; feature: rumen; material: fiber-attached | host: Bos | place: Iran: Karaj | collected 2018-10
TGGTGTCCAATTGTTAATGTATGGAACCCCAGTCATCTATCCATTAAGTTTCGCGCCTGAGCAGTATCGTTGGATTATGAACCTCAATCCGCTCACCCCCATCTTCGAGGCATTTAAATACAGCTGCCTCGGCGTAGGCACCTTTTCCACCACCGGCCTTCTCTACAGTGCTGCCTTCCTATGCATCACCATGTTCTTCGCCGTCATCATCTTCAATCGTACCGAACAGCGCTTCATGGATACGGTGTGATTTTAACGTTAACGTTAACGCTAACGAAAACTTGAACTCCCCTCGACGCTATGATTAAAAGAGTAGAGCTTAACAATTGGAAAAGTTTTAAACAATCCACGTTGTTTATTGACCAGATGTCTTTTATTATAGGGTCAAATGCCAGTGGTAAATCCAACGCTTTAGATGCCTTGGATTTCCTTCAACGTTTGGCTGAAGGGGCGAATGTTAGTGACTGCATCAGGGATACACGAGGTGGTTATGACTGGCTTATAATGAATGGTGAGATTGAAGCATCATTACGTGTTATTGTTAATGAAAATGATATAGAATTTCGTTATGACTTAGCGCTTCGCAAATTAGATAAATCGATTGTTATTTATAGGGAGGGCCTCTATCGTAAACTTGCTCATTCTCCAGAGCGTGCGTTATTTGAGACGGATTGGATATCGCAGACGGGTGTTTTGGCAACTCGGTTTTATACTGCAAAACGTGGTAACCCCAAACGTATTGATCTGTATGCCAATTCAACGATTCTTTCACAAGCAGAAAGCCTGAATGTTGTCAAAGATGTGAAGATTGGTGCCGCAGCAGTTTTAAAGAATCTGCGTTCAATATTCATCTTAACGCCACTTCCTAATAAGATGCGCACATACGTACCTCTGGCAACTGAATTAGATAAGGATGGAGGGAACGTTGCCGGTGTTATAGCAGGAATGGAAGACGAGGCAAAAAACACTTTAGAAACGATAATTGGCGAATATTTGCATAAATTACCTGAGCGTGATGTGGAACGAGTATGGGCAGAGAAAGTTGGTCGGTTTGGTGCAGATGCAATGCTCTATTGTGAAGAAAAGTGGACAAATGACAAAATGCAAATCCTTGATGCACGTGGTATGTCAGATGGAACGTTACGCTTTATATCTATCATCTTAGCCTTGTTGACTCGTCCTGAAGGGAGTCTGTTGGTTGTGGAGGAAATAGACAATGGCTTGCATCCTTCACGTTCTGAGGAATTGGTAGATATGTTACACGAACTTGGAACGAGACGACGTATTGATGTCCTTTGTACAACTCACAATCCTGTTTTAATAGATCAGTTAGGATACGAAATGGTACCATATATAAGTGTTGTTAAGCGTTCTCTAAATGACGGTAGTAGCTACATACATCTTTTGGAAGAAAACGACAATTTGCTTGAAATATTAGCAGAAGGGACGTTAGGTGAAGGTATGATATCCAATAAGATTTAAAAAGCATGAAGCACAAGGTTGTAATAGTGGATACTTCTATCTTGATTGTGTGGTTGCAAATCCCAGGTTTTGAGGAAGCAGGAGAAGAGCGTATAACATATAAGCAAATAGACGAGAGGTTAAATCAGTATAAAAGTGAGGGTGCTTATTTGATGTTGACGATAGCGTGTGTGATTGAAAGTGGAAATCATATTGCCCAGATAAAGGATAGCGAGCGACGTAGAGAAAAAGTGAATGAATTTGCTGCATTTTTAGAGTCTGTTGTAAACAATTCAAATGGATGGATGATGTATTATTCAGAAAAAGATTTGTGGAGCAAAGAAGAAATGCTCAAATTGATTTCAATGTGGCGAGAGAATGGTATCTATAAACTATCAATGGGTGACACTTCTATTTTAAAAGTGGCTAATCAGTTAAAATACATATATAATGTAGAAGTGTTCACAGGCGACAGACAATTACACGAATTGTCGTTGGTACCTGCAAAGCCAGTATATGCGCCAAGCAAAAAACGTAATTGATACACTCAGTTTATTGTTAAGTTTATTGTTAAGTTTATTGTTAAGGTTATCGTTAATAATATAATTTATGCCAGGTAAGGCTCGAAACTTTAGAGAATACAAAGTCTGGCAAGATGCCGTTCAATTTGCCACAATGGTGTACGAAGTCACCTCAAAGCTCCCTTGGTTCGAGAAGAAAGGTCTCTGCGGCCAACTTCAGCGCGCAGTAGTGTCAATAAGCAGTAATATCGCTGAAGGCGCAGGTCGCCCAACCGATGCCGACTTTGCCCATTTCCTTGATCAGGCTTTAGGCAGTGCCTACGAAGTAGAAACACAGTTGGTTATCTCTCGCAATGTGGGTTATATTACCCCAGAACAAGAAACCCTTTTCGCCGCTGAAAATCAGCGAATCCAGAAACAACTCTTAGCTCTCATCCGCAATATCAGACGTTCCCAATCCTCATCGTAGTTTACGTATCGTAGTTTACGTATCGTAGTTTACGTATCGTAACGCAGTGTATCGTAGCGTCAGCGTATCGTAACGCAGTGTATCGTAGCGTCAGCGTATCGTAACGCAGTGTATCGTAGCGTCAGCGTATCGTAACACAGTGTATCGTAGCCTCGCGTATCGTAACTTAGTGTATAAAAAATGAGAAGTATTAAGCTAACAATTAATAAATTAGGTTCCATCCGGGATTCAGAGATAGAAATCATGCCGATGATGTTATTCTCTGGAGAATCTGGCCTTGGTAAGAGCTATTTAGCTATCCTTTGCCATTATTTTTTCGAAATTATGGCAAACAGAAAGCGTATCGGCAAACTATTTGAAAATTCTAAAGCCGATTTTGACGAGATGAGTTCTCATTTTGAGGATAACGGAATCTTTTTTGTGTTAAAGAAAAGTATTCTTGAGGAGTGGTTAGCTGCGGATGCAGTTGACTATCTCAGTTATATGTTAGGTAATAAATCTTTTGAGGCGGATTTTTCTGTATCACTTCCAGATAGTATCGCAGAAGAAATTCCTTTTACTTACAAGAGAGACTTGGTGGAAATCAACGACAAAAAAGAACTTGCATTTTTAATTGCGGTGCCAGGTTTAAGGTTGAGAGTAAGGGAGCGTGGAGTTAATGATGAGTCACCCATGTCATTTTTACTCCGCCTTTATATGATACAACATATTTTGCAGGAGCAAGCTTTTGAGTTACGTACTTTCGTCTTGCCACCTTCTCGTGGTCCCGTACTTACAGAGGATTTGACACCGGTTACTGGACTCTATTCCTCATTCAATAAATGTATTTCATGGTTAAAGCGAGTACCAAACCAGTCTGTGGAGAGAAATCAAGAGTTCCTTGCCTTGATGGAAGAAGTGATGGAAGGAAATGTTACTTACGATGGCGAGAAATTTGTGTATAACCATCATGCAGTGCCTATTCCCCTGTCTGCTGCCGCTTCGTCTATAAGAGAACTGGCCATTTTGTCTATGATTGCTGAACGCTCCAAATTGAATGACATGGTGGTTCTATTTGAAGAACCCGAGGCTCACCTCCATCCTGCCAAGCAGAGGGCGATGGCCGATGCTATTTCACTGATGAATACTTTTGGCTCCTATTTGCAAGTGACCACCCATAGTGATTATCTACTGCGTCGCCTTAACGAGTTAATCAAGCTCCAAAAAATAAAAGGACGTTTGAACAATGATGAGGAATTTGAAAGGATATGCAGAGGAACTGGCATGTATTCTATTTTTGCTTTTGATTATACTCGCCTTGGTGCCTATTTGTTAGAGAGAACATCTGGTGACACATCAAAGATAGTCCGCCAGTCATTAGAGGAAGGTGTGCCTTTCTCATCTTTCCACGAAGCGATTGAGAACAGTCTGTCTGTTGATCTGAAACTATCAGAGATATTAGATGAAAAGAATTGTTGATGCTTTCTCCAAGTTGTATTCTTTACCAGTTGGGAACCCTATTTCGCAACAGCAGAACAGCTTGTCGGTGAATGAAACTGAACCAGATGCCACATTCAATCAATTGACTATTGATGCACCTGGAGCAACTTTCTATTCTGTTGATAAAGAGTTCTACAAGGATTTGTACGATGCCAAATCGCCTGTGCTGGGAAACGCCAATTGCGATGGAATGGCTCTTGTTAAGTACAGTGACAAATTGTATTTGCTTCTCGTGGAATTGAAGTCCAATCTTGATACAGATAAGTTGTCCAAGGCATTCCAACAGGAAGTACGGAGTTTCTTAAAGATGGCTTCCTCTTTAAGCCTATGTGATGGATATAATATCAATGATATAGTTATACGTGGTGTGATAGCTTGTCATCCGTTCAAGTCTGAAACAGCAAAAACTAAATGCCTTGATAGTATTTTATTGGAGAGAGATGCAGGTAAGAAAGATGCTCGTTTCAAGTACCGTATGGTGACCGAACGTAAAATAACATCATGTTTCGCTAATTGTCATTGGTTTATCCCCGTAGACGCTTTATCGGACGATATCCGAAACCATGAATTTATGATTTCTCTAGTTTTTGGATCGGATTACGATGATAAGTCTTGCACTATTCCGTTAGGAGATGTAATTTGAAAATTTCCGTAGTCCCTACGATTGTTTGATAGTAAGAATTTTCGTAGCTCCATGTATCGTAGTTTATACGTATCGTAACGCAGTGTATCGTAGTATAACGTATCGTAACACAGTGTATCGTAGTTTCAACGTATCGTAACACAGTGTATCGTAGTTTCAACGTATCGTAACACAGTGTATCGTAGTTTCAACGTATCGTAACACAGTGTATCGTAGTAAAACGTATCGTAGTTTATACGTATCGTAACGAATTAAAATAAGTTTTTTATGAGTTCTGCAATAGAATTTGACTCCGTCGGCAAGCAATACCGCCTCGGTCTCGTAGGCACAGGCACTTTGCAACACGACTTGAACCGTTGGTTCCAGACCAGCATCCTCGGCAAGGAGGATCCCTATTTGAAGATTGGTGAGGTCAACGACCGCTCTACCAAGGGTAACAGCGATTATGTCTGGGCATTAAAGGATATTTCTTTCAAGGTTGAACAAGGCGATGTGGTGGGCATCATTGGCAAGAATGGTGCAGGCAAGAGCACGTTGCTGAAGCTCCTCAGCCATATCACTGCTCCTACCACTGGCCATATCACCTATCGAGGCCGTATCGCCTCCCTGTTAGAGGTCGGTACTGGCTTTCATCCTGAGATGACTGCAAGGGAAAATATCTATATGAATGGCAGTATTATGGGCATGACAAGACATGAGATTACCCGTAAATTGGATGAAATAGTTGACTTTGCAGGTATTGAGCGATACCTTGATACTCCCGTCAAACGTTTCTCCTCTGGTATGACTGTCCGTCTTGGTTTCGCTGTTGCTGCTTTTTTGGAACCCGAAATCCTTGTTGTAGACGAGGTCCTTGCTGTCGGAGATGCAGAGTTCCAAAAGAAAGCCATTGGAAAAATGCAGGATGTTTCAAGAGGAGAAGGTCGGACTGTACTATTTGTCAGCCATAACATGACCGCTGTTAAGAATCTTTGCAAATCAGGCGTACTATTGGAGAATGGAACTGTGAAATTTATTGGAGGTATTGAGCAGACAATCAATAAGTATTTAGCGATAAATCCTGATATGTTTGGACTAACAATACAAGAACGTAAAGATCGTTTAGGAGATGGCAAGATACGTGTTAATAATATTATCCTAAGAAATGAAGATGGAAAGCAAATCGAAGAAGTTTTTACTGGTAGATATTTAAGAATAGAGTTTCATTTGGACGTAAAAGAAAAAAATGATCTCTCGAAAATGATAGTAGCATGTAGCTTGACTGATTTGTATGATAATAATGTGGTTTTATGGGCCTCAGATGAAATGCCTCATGATTTTTCTAAGATTAATGACGGATCTTTCTCTATTGAAATACCACATTTAAATTTGCGCCCCAATTTGTATTATTTGTATTTCCAGATTTCATTGAATGATACAACAAGAGAAAACTTTTGTGACACGATGCACAATGCTGTTCAGATAAATATTATCCCAGATTCATTTTATCCTGATGGGCCAGTATTAAGCTCTATTCGTGGTCATCAGTCACTACTTCCAGCTAAATTTGTATAACACATTTATTTAAGTATGTCTAAGAAAGAAGAATTAAAGAAACAAATTCTTGAACTGACCCGAGAGTACTATAGAGAGGTTCATGCTCCTCAGCCTGTATTTGAAGCTGGTAAAACCCGTGTGAATTATGGTGGCCGCTACTTTGATGACAAAGAAATGGTTAATCTGGTAGATGCCTCACTAGATTTTTGGCTGACAGCAGGTCCTTGGGCACATAAGTTTGAAACGCGGCTGGCTAAATGGCTGGGCGTGAAGTATTGCTCATTATGTAACTCTGGATCATCTGCCAATCTCCTTGCATTCAATGCATTAACCGCTCCAGAATTGAAAGAGCGTCAGATTAAACGTGGCGATGAGGTGATTACCGTTGCAGCAGGTTTCCCGACGACGGTAGCTTGTATTGTCCAGTATGGAGCTGTTCCCGTTTTCATCGATATGAGTATCGAAGAGAGTAATATTGATACTACTCAGTTGGAGAATGCTCTTTCTTCCAAAACTAAAGCGGTTATGATTGCGCATAGTCTTGGTAATCCTTTCAACCTTCAGGCTGTGGTTGACTTCTGCAAGAAGCACAACCTTTGGTTAGTTGAAGACAACTGCGATGCCCTTGGCTCAGAATACTTCATTGATGGTGAATGGAAGAAGACAGGAACAATAGGTGATATTGGTACCAGCAGTTTCTATCCACCTCATCACATGACTATGGGTGAGGGTGGTGCTGTTTACACAAATAATCCCGAGTTGCATAAATATGTAAACTCATATCGTGACTGGGGACGTGACTGTTGGTGTGTAGGTGGAGTAGATAACACCTGTGGTTGTCGTTTCACAGGTCAATTCGGTCAATTGCCCCAGGGTTACGATCATAAATATGTATACAGTCACCTTGGATTTAATCTTAAGGCTACAGACCTTCAGGCTGCCATAGGTTGTGCTCAGTTGGAGAAGCTTGATTTCATTGTAAAACGTCGCCGTGAGAATTACCAAACTATGTATGATGGTCTGAAAGATGTGAAAGGCTTATTGCTTCCCGAACCGCAGAAGAACAGTAGGCCTTCATGGTTTGGGTTTTTTATTACAGTGAAGGAGGATGCTGGTTATACACGTAATGAACTAACCCGCTATTTAGAGGATCATAAAGTTCAGACACGCAATCTCTTTGCAGGCAATCTGCTTCGTCATCCTGCTTTTGAGCAGTACGTGGAAGGAGTTGATTATCGTGTGGTGGGTGGCTCTCTCCCTGTTACAGACAGTATTATGAGAGATTCCTTTTGGCTTGGTCTCTATCCTGGCATGACATCCGAGAAACTTCAGTATATGATTGATACCATTAAGACTTTTATTTATTTCAAATAATGAAAGTTGTTCTATTAGCAGGAGGTTTTGGCTCAAGAATATCGGAGGAGTCGATATTTAAGCCCAAACCCATGATTGAAATTGGCGGTATGCCTATCTTGTGGCATATTATGAAAGAATACTCTTATTTCGGACATAACGAATTTATTATATGTGCTGGCTATAAGCAGGAGTATATAAAAGAATGGTTTGCGAACTATTTCTTAAATAGTAGTGATATTAGTTTTGATTTCCGGAATGGTAAAAATGAGATGACAGTCCATCATAGTTCTTTGGAACCATGGAAGGTGACAATTGTGGATACAGGTTATAACACAATGACAGGTGGTCGGATCAAACGTATTCAAAAGTATATAGGCGATAATACTTTCATGATGACATATGGGGATGGTGTTTGTGATGTAGATATCAATAAACTCTTGTCTTTTCATAGAGAACATGGAAAAAAAGCTACACTAACAGCTGTTAAAATAAAACAGGAAAAAGGTGTCCTTGATATTGAAGGTGGGGCTGTTAAATCATTTCGTGAAAAAAATCTTTCAGATGGAGCCCCTATTAATGCTGGCTATATGGTATTACAGCCTGAGGTGTTTGACTTGATTGATGGAGATGATACCGTATTTGAACGCGAACCACTTGAAACGCTCGTTAGACAAAGAGAACTAATGTCATATATTCATGAAGGTTTTTGGCAGTGTATGGATAATATCAGAGAAAAGATGATGTTGGAAAAATTACTTCAAGAAGGGAAAGCTCCATGGAAAAGATGGGAGCGCCAAATTCCTAAAGGATTTTAACTACCCTGTTGCAATGGATATCTTTGGAGGAATATACAAAGGAAAGAAAGTCCTGGTTACTGGACATACGGGCTTTAAAGGTTCTTGGCTCAGTATTTGGCTCCATGAACTGGGTGCAGAGGTCATTGGCGTTGGTCTTGAACCTTATAGCGAGAAAGACAATTTTGTTCTCTCTGGAATTGGCAAGAAGATCAAAGCCGATATCCGAGCTGACATTCGTGATGGTCAGAGAATGAAAGAAATTTTTGCTGAGCATCAGCCTGAGATTGTCTTTCATTTGGCTGCTCAGCCCTTGGTGCGTCTTAGTTATGAGATTCCTGTAGAGACATACGAAACCAATGTAATGGGTTCCATCAATATTATGGAAGCAGTACGAGCTACAGATTCTGTGAAGGTGGTTGTGATGATAACCACAGATAAGTGCTACGAAAACCGGGAGCAGATATGGGGCTACCGTGAGAATGAACCGATGGGTGGCTATGACCCCTATTCTTCCTCGAAAGGTGCTGCTGAGATAGCTATCAATTCCTGGCGCAGAAGTTTTTTCAATCCAGCTGATTATGGGAAGAAACATCATGTTTCTATTGCCAGTGTGCGCGCTGGTAATGTTATTGGTGGGGGGGACTGGGCAAAAGACCGTATCGTTCCTGATTGCATCCGTGCATTGGAGGCCAATAAGCCAATCGAAATCAGAAGTCCAAAGGCCATTCGTCCTTGGCAGCATGTACTTGAACCTTTGAGTGGTTATATGCTTTTGGCATCGAAGATGCACAAGGAGCCTACCACGTATTGTGAGGGGTGGAACTTCGGTCCTCGTACCGAGAGCATTACCCCTGTTTGGGACGTGGCTACGATGCTAACTCAGTATTATGGAAAAGGTGAACTCAAGGATGTCTCGAATCCTAATGCCCTTCATGAAGCCAAACTTCTGATGCTGGATATTAGTAAAGCAAAATTCCAGTTAGGATGGGAACCTCATACAAATATCGACCAGTGTTGTGAGTTGACAGCATACTGGTATAAGCGATATAAAACGGAAGATGTCTATAATCTCTGTGTGGAGCAGATTAATACTTTCCTTGCCTGTACTGATAGGTAGCACATCAAAATACCATTGATCCAATATAAATGAAAGCATCTGATTATATTGTTTCCTTTTTAGCAGAAAGAGGCATTGATACAGTCTTTGGTTATATAGGTGGCATGATAACCCACTTAGTTGACTCATTAGGTAAGACAGAAGAGGTGCGTTATGTCCAGACTTATCACGAGCAAACAGCAGCAATAGCAGCTGAAGGATATGCTATTGAAAGTGGAAAGTTTGGTGTTGCCATATGCACAAGTGGTCCTGGTGTAACCAATATGATGACTGGTATAGCTGATGCTTATTTCGGTTCAATTCCTGTTCTTTATATTACAGGCCAAGTAAATACTTACGAGTATAAGTATGACAAGCCAATCCGTCAGCAAGGCTTTCAGGAAATGGATGTGGTGAATGTAGTAAAGCCTATAACCAAATATGCCGTGATGGTGGATGATGCCACAAAGCTGCGTTATGAATTGGAAAAGGCAGTTTATATTGCGATGCATGGCCGCAAAGGCCCCGTGGTTATAGATTTGCCCATGAATATTTCACGAGCAGAGATTGAACCTGATCAATTGGAAGGTTATATTCCTGAAGTGTCCTCTAAAGAATCTATTCATATTAATAAGGTGCGAGAGCTGATAGAATCAGCAAAGCGACCGATGATATTGGTGGGAGCAGGATGTGAGGGAGAGAAAACACAGCGATTGTTGAATAGTTATCTTCAGAAAACCCAGATTCCAGTCATAACATCTCTGATGGGTAGGGGAATGATAGACGAGACCTATCCTCACTATATAGGAATGGTAGGTAGTTATGGCAATCGTTGCGCTAATATGACAGTTGCTAAGGTTGATTTGCTGATTGTTCTAGGTTCAAGACTTGATACTCGCCAGACTGGAGCGATGTATCAGTCATTCCTTCAGGATGGCACTATTATTCATGTTGACATTGATGAGAATGAATTAGAGAATCATCGATTGGTGAATAGGCTTAAAGTTCATACATCTGTATTTGATTTTCTTCTTGAGGTGAATAATGCAGAGGTTAAATATGGAGATTATAGTCAATGGAATCATTGGATAGATAGAATTAAGGCTGATTACAACCAAGACAATGAGGTAGCTCGTTTTGTAGAGAACAAAGCACCTTATATTTTGATGCAATGCTTAAATGATTTGACCAAGGATGATGATATAATTACTGCGGATATTGGTCAGAACCAGATGTGGGCTGCACAATCATTAAGATTGAAAAAAGGACAACGTTTCGTGACAAGTGGTGGCTTGGCTCCTATGGGCTTCTCATTACCAGTTGCAATAGGAATAGCTTTTGCTAATCCCAAGAAAACGATCTGGTGCTTAAATGGCGATGGTGGTTTCCATATGGCCGTTCAATCTCTGTTAATGATATCTCAATATAAACTGAAAATCAATGTTGTTGTCATTAATAATTCCGCTTTGGGCATGATTACACAATTTCAGCGCCTATACTTTGATAATAGGATGTATGGAACAATAGAAGCTGGCGGCTTTTTAAATCCTGATTTAAAAGAAATTGCAAAGGCATATGGAATAGATTATGTTGAATTGACAGAAAATTCTCTCGATTGTCTTGAAGACATCGAAGTCCCAAAGATTATCAATTATGTGGTTAAAGATATGACAACAGTAAGTCCTAAATTGGAGTACAATATGCCAATAGATAAACCTTCTCCACAATTATCAGAAAAAGAATATATTAGTGTTATGGACTTATTATAAAAATGGATATCGTGCAAAATAAAAATCACAGGAAATTCTGATGAGTAACGTGTGCAAATTTTTAACAATTGTAGTGCCAACTTACAATAGAAAGGAGAGATTAATAAGACAGCTTTCCTCTATTCAAAAAATTGGTTGTATTGATTGGTATTACTTGGTTATATTAGATAATCATTCTAACTATGATATTTCTCAAGAATTATCTTCGGTCTTTTCTGCTGATTTTGTTGATAATATCATAGTTGTTAAAAGAAAGTTTAATACAGGTGCTGGCTATAATATTGCAGGTGCATTTGAATACGCAAAAACAAAATGGCTTTGGATAATCAGCGATGATGATGTTACTCCACCTGATGCTCTCAAGATTATACAGAACTATACAGAAAAATATCCAGACGCTGCGATAATCGAATTCTCAATAGGGTTGGATGGGAAATTTGATGATAGATTAATAAGGTCTATACAAGATTTAAAGAAGGCATATGATGACAATTTGTTTGTTTCTGGTGATTTAATGTATATCGGTAACAACTTATATAATTGTGAGGTTCAAATGCCGTATTTCGGTGAAAGTTGTTTCTATAATTATACAATGGTTCCACAAATCATTTCATCAATGAAAATTCTGTTAGAACAAAAAGGATTGTATGTATTGTCTTCAGCCCACGTCCAAACATTTGTTCCAAATGTACATGGTGACACTTGGCATTCAATAAAGATTGTTCTTGCTATTTGTTCTGTATATGATATTCGATGGGGTACTTATGCTGAGTGCAATATTTTTGCAGATATTCTGATGCGGCACTTCTCTGTCAATGAGTTGTTGTATGTCTATTTGTCAGAAGAAAAAGATCTGCAGTATAGGAAATATGTATATCGTCGTTTTCTCAATACAGTATTTACGCGAGAGATGCCTTATAAAGAGAGGGTGAAGATCAGATTATATGGAATTCAAATGAATTCTGGTATACCAGTTCTTTCTATAGGTGCAAGAATTTATAGGTTGTGGAAATTTTTAGACAACTTTGTATATCGTATCCATGAGTTCCTTGCCCGTTTGAAACGTTTTTTGCTAAATAACGTTCGTAAATCGTGAGTATAATAAACGTATAGTGATAAATCATTCTGTTATAGTTGATAAGTAGTCCTTATCATAGAAGTATATATGGAAAGTGTTTTATATGCGCCAATAGTGTTTTTTACATACAATCGTGCAAGTCATGCACGGAAAGCAATAGAAAGTTTGTTGAATAATAAAGAAGCTGCTTTAACAGACATTTATATTTATTCAGATGGAGCTAAAAATGAGACAGATATTGAAAGTGTTAAAGAAGATAGAGAGTATATTCATCAGATATCTGGTTTTAAATCTGTAAATATAGTTGAAAGAGACAGAAATTGGGGATTAGCAAATAGTCTCATTGATGGTATAACAAAAGTTGTTAATGAGTATGGAAGGGTAATAGTTGTTGAGGATGATCTGATAATGTCTCCTTATTTCCTTAAATTTATGAATGAGGCTTTGGATAAATATGAAAATGATGATAGGGTATCTGCTGTGTCAGCCTATGTGTTCCCAGTGAAGCAGCGGTTGCCAGAGTTTTTTTTCCTAAGATATTTTGCATGCTGGGGATGGGCCACTTGGAAACGTGGATGGGATTTGTTTAATCCAGATGTAGAAGACCTTATTAGTCAGTTTAAAAATAGTCAACAGAAACGACTTTTTGATGTGGACAACTCATATAGCTTTTATGATATGCTTCTTTTGCAGAAAGAGGGTAAAATCAATTCATGGGCATGTCGTTTCTATGCATCTTCTTTCTTGGCAGAGAAGCTTATTTTGTATCCAGGTCGCTCTTTGACCTTGCAGAATGGTATGGATGGCAGTGGAGTTCACTGCTCTTCAAGCAATGATTATGATATAGTCATGAGTCCTACAGCCATTGATTTGAGTGGCGAAACTACAATTGTAATGTCAAAGAAAGTGTTTGTTGCTTATCGTAGACTTTTTTTGAAGTTGTCAAGACGAGATTGGCGTTCTGTAATGGAAAGGAATCTAAAATATTGTGTCATGGGCGTAAGATATCGAATTTGTTTGCTGTTGAAAATTCTAAGAAATGAAAAGTAATCTGTAGAAATGATTTTAAAAAGAATAGTAGGCAGAATAGCTGGTTTTTTTGTTAAACCTGTTGATGCAAATATGTTAAGATTGCAGCATTATGCAGTTATTGGCAATTCTATTAATAGAGGAATAAGGATTCGCTTGGATCATCCAGCAGAGAAAATCTATCTGACGATAGGTGATGATTGTATTATATCTGGTGATTTTATATTTGAGTCAGAAAAAGGGAGTATTGCTATAGGAAACCATACATATGTTGGGGGAGGGGCTTTCATCTCTCGTAGTTCTATTACCATAGGTAATAACGTTACTATTGCATGGGGGGGGGCAGTGTATGATCATGACTCACATTCTCTGAATTATCTTGATCGTAGGAAAGATATTGATGATGAACTTTGTGATATACGAAATGAAAGGAATTTTATTGAGAATAAAGATTGGACAAATGTCAATACAAAGCCAATTGTTATTAATGATGATGCTTGGATTGGCATGAATGTTATCATTTTGAAGGGTGTGACTATTGGTAAGGGCGCGATAGTTGGTGCAGGTAGTGTCGTTACAAAAGATGTTCCTGCTTGGACTGTAGTAGCTGGAAATCCTGCGAAAGTAGTTAAAAATTTGGATCATCATGATAACTACTGAAAATAGACTTAGTTTTGCTATATCCACGATAAGATTTCCTCTTGCTGTTCTTATTGTGTGTGCGCATAGTAATCCTATCAAATTTCCCAATTTGTTAGGAGATTATTATTGCGAGGTGTCCTTTTCTAATAATTTGATTCATTATCTAATTATCTTTGTTGCATGGTCTTTGTTCAGTAGTGCGGTACCTTGTTTTTTTGCCATTTCTGGTTATTTGTTTTTTAAGAAGTTGGTGTTTTTTAATAAGAGAATTTATTTTGACAAATTGAAGAACAGGTTCTATACATTGGTTTTACCATATGTGGTGTGGAATTTTTGTTTTATCCTATATTTTGGTTTGTGGAAGCAACTTGGTGATATTGGATATTTATTCTTATGGTTTGTTGGAGGTCCCTATGAAAATGTTGTTAATATGATAATGTCTTGTCCTATAGACGGTCCTCTATGGTTTGTTCGTGATTTGATAGGAGCAGTTTTTTTATCTCCGATAATCTATTATATATTCAAGAGACCGAAATTGGGATTAGTCATTTTTTTAATGTTATTGGTGTGGTATTTGTTTGGTTTTTCACATCAGTATTGGATCCCAGGTATTAGTGTGCCATGTCTCTTGTTTTATGGTGTCGGTGCATATCTTGGTATTCATAAAGTTAATGTATTGGATGTTGTTAGTTCCTATAGAAAAGTAGTTTTGTATATTTGGATAGCGCTGCTTGTTATAGATACTCTGACTACCCATTTCATTAATGAGGATGGCATTACTAGACTCGAGAATTATGTTATAATACATTCTCTCACTTCTATTTTCGGCGTAGTGGCTATGCTTATTATATCAGCAAGGTATCCATCCAGACTATTGATGAGATTGGGGGGGAGCAGTTTTGTCGTTTATGCGTTGCATATGCCAATGCTTCAACAAACATATGGTATCATCTTATGTATTTTTGTGAATAGTCAATGTATGAATGAATTCCAATTACTTGGAATATATCTTCTCGTTGTAAGTATATTAGTCATGTTTGCAATGGTATTGACAGAAATCTTTGATAGAATTAAATTCCTCCGTATTCTTTTTAAGGGTGGAAGGTAATATATAATTGATATGCGTATTTTAATTGTTGGTTCTAAAGGTTTTATTGGGAGTCATTGTGTTGATTATTTCTCCCAGCGGCATGAAGTTTGGGGGTGTGATGTGGTATTAGATTACAATACACCTAATTATATCTCTATTGATGCTGTAGATAGTGATTTCTTGGGTATTTTTGAGCAGCGGCAATATGATGTTTGTATCAATTGCTCCGGTGCTGCTAATGTCCCGTTCTCGCTTGAGAAACCATTTAATGATTTTAAGTTGAATACACTGAATGTATTTAAATTGTTAGAAGCTATCAGGAAGCATGCTCCACAGTGTAAGTTTATCACAATGTCGAGTGCTGCTGTTTATGGTAACCCTGAATCATTGCCTATTGCAGAGAGTCAAAATCGGATGCCAGTATCTCCTTATGGCTATCATAAAGTGATGGCAGAAATGATATGTGAGGAATATAGTAGGTTTTGGAATGTTCAGACATGTTGCCTGCGTATTTTTTCCGCTTATGGTTCCCGCTTGAAAAAACAATTGTTTTGGGATCTTTATCACAAAATAAAAGAGCAAGATGAACCTTCTTTGTGGGGTACTGGTCGTGAAAGTCGTGATTTCATCTACATTAGCGATATTGTTAGAATCATAGATTTGGCGATCAGTCATTCAAAATTTGACGGCGAAGTAGTGAATGTTGCTAATGGTAAGCAGATAACTATCGCTGAGGTGGCTGAGATGGTAAGAAAGGTAAGTGGTACAGGTAAGACTATTAAGTTTAATTGTGCAGAACGTAAGGGAGACCCTGTCAATTGGGAAGCAGACATTTCTGTTATCAGAAGTTGGGGTTACATCCAAAAGGTAGATTTTAATCAAGGAATAGAAAAATATATAAAATGGGCAAACGAAAATATATAGGAATTTTCTATGATTATCAAAATAAGTGGATAGGTGGAGTGTATTATATACAAAACCTAATTTCTGCGCTTAATTTAGTCAGTGAAGATGAAAAACCGATCATAGATATTTATTCGCATTCTAAAGAAGATTTTTTTGAATTAGTTCAGATTACAGGGTATCCATTTCTAAAGTATAATGGGTATAATATTCCATTGTTTAAAAGAATAATACATCGTTTGTTTTTCAGATTGGGTCATTTAGAGTTGTTGCCGAAAAGATTCTCTCCGACATTTATTCGTTCTCGTGATTTATTCGTATATCCTGATTCCTGTGTAAACTTTGAAAATGGTTTGGCATGGATGCCTGATTTTCAATCTGAAAAACTTCCAGAGTTCTTTTCTGAAAAAGAAATAGAAGAGCGCAGACAATTTGTAGATTCTGTAAACAGAAAAGGAATGCCTTTGGTGCTGAGCAGCTACGATAGTTTAAATGATTATCAACGTTTTTTCCCGAGTCATTCTGTGAAGACATTTGTCTTGCATTTTGCAGTTACACTTCCAGATGTGTCTACGGTGAATTATTCTGACATAAGAAGGTTGTATAACATATCAAAACCATATTATATTTGCGCTAATCAATTCTGGGTTCATAAGAACCATCGTTTTCTTTTTGCAGAATTTAAGGAGTATTTGCAACAAGGGAATGATATGGATTTACTGTGTACTGGCTTATTAGAGGACTATAGGGCACCTGAATATATTGGAGAATTGCGGTCTTTGCTTGAAGAAGAACCTTTGAAGAGTCATGTGAAAATATTGGGTTTTATTCCGCGAATAGACATGCTTTGTATCATGCAGCATTCATTGGCAGTAATACAACCCTCACTATTTGAAGGATGGAGTACTGTTGTAGAAGATGCAAAAGCATTGAACAAGTTCGTCTTTTTGTCAGATATACCTGTACATCGGGAACAGATGGATCGAAATGTGTGTTTCTTTAATCCAAGAGAGAAAGGAGACTTGGTAAATAAATTACAAAAAACAAATAATATGCAAGTAACATCTATTGATTACCTATTGGAAAGGAAGAAGTTCGCTAATAACTTTCTTGAGATTATTAATGAATATAGTCGGTAGTTTTATTATTTCATCCACTTTAAAATGAATATGAAAAAAGCTTTTATCACAGGCGTAACTGGACAGGACGGATCTTATTTAGCAGAATTCCTTCTGGATAAGGGGTACGAGGTTCATGGTATGATTAGGCGCTCCTCTACTGATTACCGTGAGCGTATAGCTCATTTAGAGGGGTTGCCGCATTTCCATTTGCATTATGGACACATGAGTGATTCTCTTAATCTGATGCAAATTATTTCTTTAGTGAGACCTGATGAAATCTATAATTTGGCTGCGCAGAGTCATGTGCAAGTTAGTTTTGATTCGCCAGAGTTTACAGCAGATGTTGATGCAACAGGTGTCTTGCGCATTTTGGAGGTCGTTCGTCAGTGTGGGTTAGCAGATAAATGTCGTATTTATCAAGCTTCTACATCAGAGCTTTATGGAAAAGTTGAGGAGGTTCCTCAAAATGAGAACACCCCATTCCATCCATATAGTCCGTACGCCATTGCAAAGCAGTATGGCTACTGGATTGTTAAGGAATATCGGGAAGCTTATAATATGTTTTGTTGCTCAGGCATTTTGTTCAATCATGAGTCAGAACGTCGAGGTGAGACTTTTGTCACCCGCAAAATCACTCTTGCAGCAGCACGAATTGCCCATGGCAAACAAGAAAAATTGTTGTTGGGTAATCTGGATTCCCTTCGAGACTGGGGGTACGCAAAAGACTATGTAGAGTGCATGTGGCTGATTTTGCAGCAAGATGAACCAGAAGATTTTGTGATAGCAACAGGTGTTCAACATTCTGTACGTGAATTCTGTGAATTGGCATTTCATTACGCAGGCATAGAGCTTGAGTTCAAAGGGAAAGGTATTAATGAAAAGGGGTATGATATGTCAACAGGAAAGCTACTTGTTGAAGTTAGTCCGGATTTCTATAGACCGACTGATGTGGTAAATTTATGGGGTGATCCCACGAAAGCAAAAACAATACTTGGATGGAATCCAACTAAGACGTCTTTTGAAGATTTGGTGCGGTTGATGGTTCGGCATGATATGGAGATAGTTGCTGTGGAACATGCATCTGAGCAATTCAAAATGAATTTAGCAGAGTATTTGGAACAAGGGATAGTAAAGTGATGATAGTGTCATTATCAGTGAAACTCTCAATTATTACCATAAATTATAATAATAGAGAAGGTCTACAGCGGACAATTAACTCTATCATTGACCAGACTTGGCATGATTTTGAGTGGATCGTCATTGATGGTGGCAGTACAGACGGAAGCAAGGAACTGATAGAAAAGTATCAGAAGTATTTTTCCTATTGGTGTAGTGAGCCTGACAAGGGCGTTTATAATGCTATGAACAAAGGTGTTGTCAAAGCTAAAGGTGAGTATCTTTTCTTTTTGAATTCAGGTGATTGCTTGCATGATTCAAAAGTACTCGAGAAAGCGTCAACGATAGATTCAGATTCAGATGTCTTTTATGGTGATATCTGTTTTGTAAAAAAGGATGGTAATTTTATTTTTAATTATCCAGAGAAATTGACAACCCATTATCTTCTATACCGTAGCTTAGGCCATCCTGCATGTTTTATAAAAGCATATCTTCTAAATGAGAAAGGTTATCGTGAAGATTTTAAGATAATCTCTGATTGGTATTGTTTTATTAAATGGTATAGAGAAGGGAAATCATTTGTGCATATTCCTATAACCGTAGCAGACTTTGACACGACAGGAATATCTTCTCAAAATAAAGATGTGCTGCATCTGGAAAGGGGTATTATGTATGAAGAATTATTCGGTAAAGAAAACCGACAATGGATTACTGAGTCAATTGATATGCAGATAATGTGTGAAAATTATGACAATCCAGACATTTGTAATATGATGTATGTGAGAAGCAAAGGGGGCAAAAGATTAAAACTTTTGCGCTTTGTTATGAATCTCGTAATTGGTAAACATATTTAGAAAGCAATGAATAATCCTTTAGTTTCCATTATTATGCCCTGCTACAATCAGGCAAAGTACATTGGTGATGCGATTGACTCTGTTCTAAGTCAGACCTTCACCAAGTGGGAATTGATTATCGTAGATGATGGCTCGATGGATAATTCTTATTTTATCATGAAGGAATATGCTGGTAGAGATGAAAGAATTCAGTATATTCATCAAGAGAACCAGGGGTTGTCTGCAGCAAGAAATAATGGAATAAAGAGTAGTCATGGTAAATATATTCTTCCGCTTGATGCAGATGATTTAATACATGAGGATTATATAGCTGAGGCGGTCGAAGTGTTAGGACAAAGGAATGATGTAAAGGTCGTCTATTGTAGAGCAGAATATTTTGGAGAGAAAACAGGTGAGTGGAAACTGCCCCAATATAATATGCTGGAGATGTTGTATATGAACTGTATATTCTGTACGGCGATGTATCGCCGGACAGATTTCGACCAAACTTCTGGATACAACACAAACATGAAATACGGATGGGAGGATTGGGATTTCTGGTTGTCGCTATTGGAAAAAGGAGGCAATGTTTATCAGATTCCCCAAATTCGTTTCTATTATAGAGTAAAAAAGAAGTCGATGCTTGCGGATCTAAAGCGTCAGAATGACAAGAATAAGGAGATGGCACTTACCATTATGGAGAATCATTTATCCCTTTATAGAGATAATTATTCGACATTGTATAATAAATATGTCGACATGATTAATTCGAGATGGTGTGTCTTATATGTTCTGGCACGAAAAGTGAAAAGATTTATAACTTCTAAGTAGATTAAAATTTATAAGAGCTTAAAGTTGGTAACTACAATCGTGTTAGTTGCTTCTTTGATACCATTATTGTGGTGGTGTTCAACTTCTAACTATAGGAATATTGGGTGAATATATAGGAAGAATTTTCAATGAGACAAAGTACCGACCTGTATATCTTGTAAAAGAATATGATAGCGAAGTTGTTGAATAAAATGCAAAGTCCTTTGGTTTCTGTTATCATACCCAATTATAGTCATGCTCAATATATAGATCAGCGCATACAGAGTGTGCTGAACCAGACGTACCAGAACTTTGAGATTATTATTCTGGACGATTGTTCGCCTGATGATGGTGCAAGCAAGGCTGTCATAGAGAAATATCGAAAGAATCCGCATGTTTCGCAAATAGTTTATAACGAGATTAATAGTGGCAGTACGTTCAAACAATGGGAAAAAGGTATTGATCTCGCAAAAGGCGAGCTGATATGGATTGCCGAGAGTGATGACAAATGTTTGCCCTCATTGTTGGAGAAATTGGTGACTAAGTTTGAAGAAAATGAAAAACTTGTTTTGGCATTCAGCAAGACTGTTGCATTTACAGATGACGGTCACGAAGACCAGTTGGATCCGCTGCCGTTACCTGTAGACAAGATTTTTGGTAGTAAAGATTTTATTTCGCAACACATGGTTCATGGATGCCCAATGCTTAATGCCAGTGCGTGTCTTTTCAGAAAGGAGATTGCTTTGAAGATAGATAAGCAATACCATGATTTTAAAGGGGCCGGTGATCGGATGTTCTGGACTGAGATAATCGAGTATGGTGATGTCGCAGTATTGAATGAATGGCTGAATTATATGCGATTCCATCCGAATAATTCTACGAAGAAGTTCAATTACGACGGAACAAACCAAAAGGAAGACAAACGTGTTCTTGATTACATCTTAAATAAAGGTTATATTTCCTCAAAGGATTATAAGCAGCTAAGACATGACTATGTGAAAGCGCATATCTTTGAAATGTTAACTGATAAGCAACTACAGCAACAGCTATATGCCTATTGGGGATATAGCCGATGGGGTCAAATCTCATTAAAAATAGAGGCATGGGTAACAAAGATATGTAAGATGATTCTCAAGTAATGATGAAAGTAAGTATCATTATTCCAACATATAACGTTGAGGCATACATTTTAGAGTGCTTAAAGAGTGTTGCTCAACAGACATATCAGGGTGAGATGGAATGCCTGATCGTTGATGACCGTGGCACGGATAATAGTATTGCTGTAGCAGAGCAGTTCATTCGGTCATATCAAGGGAATATCATATTTAAGATTATCCACCATGAGCTTAATCGGGGACTTTCTGCTGCTCGTAATACTGGCGTTGAGAATGCAACAGGGGATTATGTGTATTTCTTGGATTCTGATGATGCAATAGTGCCAGAAACTATTGAGGAAATGGTAAAGGTGGTGTGTGATTATCCACAAGTGGAGATGATTCAAGGTGGTATCTGTAATATGCAAGGTGATACGTTATCCGATTTCACACATGTAGAACTTCCTGATTATACTAATGACGAACTATGGATAAGACAAAACATGTTTTTTCACCTCCCAGTTACTTCTTGGAATCGTTTGTTGAAAAAGGAGTTTTTGGATAAGGAGCATATTTTATTTCATGAAGGTATTATTCATGAAGACGTGCCGTACTGCTATCTTCTTTCTTTGAAATGCCATCATATTGGTTTCGTAAGAAAGAATACGTATTTGTTTCGTCTTCAGCGAGAAGGAAGCATTACAAATACTCCGCAAGAAGAACGAGCGTTGCTGTCACGGATTGCATTGATGAATGATTGTATAAATGCTTATACCTCCCAAAATTTCAGTTCAGATGAAATACGGAACATTGCATTAAGTGCTTTATGGAAAAAATGGATAAACTATATGACAATTCATAGTCTTGAAAATTTAACGAAGCATAGTGATGAAATATCTGATATTTCAAAAAGAATGTGTGTGATCACTTTTTTTCCACGAAAAATGAAGGCTTCCATTTATAGTTTATTGCCATTGAAAATCAAACATAATGTGATGTTTGCTAATTTCTTTACTTCATTATTATGCTAATCAAAAAAATATGAAAATAGGTTTCATTATTCAAGCTCGTTTAGGATCGACAAGACTTCCAGGCAAAATCCTGTTGCCTTTTTATGAAGGGAAGACGATTTTAGATATTGTTATAAACAATCTTAGGCAGATAAAAGGTACATCGTTAGTTGTTGCCACCTCAGAATCTGCTGCAAATGATGCTCTTGTCGAGTTTCTTGATTCACGAAATATTGATGTTTACCGGGGTAGTGAAGATGATGTATTAGAAAGATTTATCCGTACTGCAAAGGAATATGAAATAGATGGAATAGTCCGAATCTGTTCAGATAATCCTTTTTTGGATATGAAAGATATGCGGTATCTTGTTGAAGAGGCAAATAGAAATGATGTAGATTATATAGGTTTTAAAATAAATGACATGCCATCTATCAAGACACATTTTGGCTTTTGGGGTGAGTTTGTTAAATTAAGTGCTTTGGAGAAGGTGACTTCTTTAACAGATGACAAATTGTATCATGAGCATGTGACAAATTATATATATACTCATCCTGATGATTTTAAGATAAACTGGCTAATGACACCACTAACACTTAATGGAAGAAGTGATATTCGACTGACGGTGGATACAGTGGATGATTTCCAAGTCGCACAAGAAATTTATGCCAGTATCAAAAATCAGAATCCTTCGTTTACAATCTCAGATGTAGTCAATTGTTTAGACTGTCATCCTGAGTTATTGAAGAAGATGAAAAATCAAATAGAAAAGAACTCTAAATAATTAAACTATGATAACAAAAGGGGAAACATATATTATAGGTGAGATAGGACAGAACCATAATGGCTCTGTGGATATTGCTAAGCTGATAGTTGATCTTGTAGCGAGACCTGTGAGAGAAGAAACCTTTGGCATAGATTTGAAGCCAATAAATGCGGTAAAACTTACGAAGCGTGATCTCGCAGAAGAGTTGTCTGTCACACAGATGAATCGTATATATGACTCACCCCATTCATTTGGACGAACATACGGAGAGCATCGTGCTGCTTTGGAATTGTCTGATGAGGAACATTATGAAGTTTATCAATATGCAAAATCTAAAGGATTGGATTTTGTGGAGACATTATGTGCTAAAGGATGCCTAAGTCTTTTGAAATTATTCCTTCCGGATTATTTAAAAGTAGCAAGTCGTGATTTGACCAATTTACCATTGCTGGAATGCCTTGCTGATACGAGGATTCCGATAATCATCTCAACAGGAATGGCTGGTAAGAAAGAATTGGACAATGCCTTACAGACTATAACGAAGTATCATGATAATATTTCCATCTTACATTGTGTTTCCCAATATCCTACACATCCGGACAACCTGAATCTGAACACCATTCGCTATTTGAAAGAGCACTATGGTCAATATAATATTGGATTCTCAGACCACACTATTGGCATTTCTGCCCCATCCATCGCAGTGGGAATGGGAGCAGAAATTATTGAGAAGCATATTACGATTGATAGACACATGAAAGGTACAGATCAAGCTGGGTCACTGGGACCTGACGGTGTGAATAGGATGGTTAGGGATATTCGCATCACTGAAAGATGGTTAGGAAAAAATGATTTGTACATAGACCAATGCGTGACAAATGCTAAGAAAAAACTGGAGAGATCAATTGCGACTCGACGAGACATGAAAGAGGGAGAGCAAATAAAAGAAAGTGATTTGCATATGCTAAGTCCCGGTGATGGTTTCAAATGGGACGAAAAAGACAAGGTCATTGGCAGGGCCTTAAAGAGGGATATTCCTGCCAATGAAGTAATATATGCGGAGGATTTGAAATGAATCAATTACCTAAGATAATACTAACAGATATTGACGGTGTGTGGACAGATGGTGGAATGTACTACGACCAGTTTGGCAACGAACTTAAGAAGTTCAATACATCAGATAGTGCAGGTGTTCTTCTTGCCCATAAATTGAATATTCCTGTTGGAATTATTACAGGTGAAGAAACTGAAATAGTTCGGAGAAGGGCTGAAAAGCTTAAAATTGACTACCTGTTTCAGGGTATTTCTAATAAACTTAGAGTTGTTAATGAAATTTGCATCAAACTTGGTTGCAAGTTAGAAGATGTGGCATATATAGGAGATGACATAGGAGATATGGAAGTTCTTTCTGCTGTAGGAATCTCAGCCACACCAGCGCAATCTTCTGCTTATGTTAAGCAATGTGCAAAATATGTAATGAAAAAAGGCGGAGGTGAAGGAGTCTTCCGTGAATTTGTTGAATTTCTTATCTCAGACTTATGCGAGAATAGTATAAGGTCAATATTAATCAGTTGCGATCATGATTAGTAAGGTGTTTTGTGTGTTTATGCCCTTTCAACGCTATGTTGCACAACAAATCGTAAGATATGAGAATCTTGAGAACTGTATCTTAATAGAGAGAGACAGAGAAAGCGTCGGCAAGATATACGATTTGATGTGTGTTGACTCATTATGGAGCAAACGAATCAGTTTTGACAATTTAGCTAAGTTCACTCGCGAAGACCTCCCATTCATAGATGGCAATATAGAGGCTTGGCGAAACTATAAATGGCTAAAAAAATTGCTCCAAGAAAACAATGTCGATGTTATCTACTTAGGAGAGGCAACAAATCAAGGCATTCGTTTTATAGCAAAAGTTTTTGGAAGTCAAGGATATAAAATAACCTATTTTGAAGAAGGTACAAGCCATTATAGTTTTGTTCCCTATCCATCGGATAAACGATTAAAGACACTTGTCAAGATATTATTAATGGATATCTGTTATTATTTGCCTTTGTATCACACAACTTTTGCTACATGGAGATACAATACAAAAAAATCGTTTGACGGACTGCCTATATATCGAAGATATAGTATTATACCTAATTACCATCATAAGTCCTTTGATAAAGTTTTACCAGTAACCTCCATGATTTCTTCTCAGATGGCAGAATATATAAAGGAATCTCTTAATGATTGTCCTCAAGAAGGAATTGTTTTGTTTATGACGGAGCCACTGGAGCGTTTTGGTGATAAAAAATATGAGATTTATAAAGAAACTCTTTATGAAGTATTGCCATCATTGCCTAAAGAAAAAATGTTATTATTGAAGTTTCATCCTAGGGATACTGATAAAGAGCGGAAAATTTTGACCGATGCTTTGGATAATTTAGGAATTAGATATAAAATTCTTGCTGCCAGGATAAATATCCCTGTGGAATATTACCTGCAATTATGTCATTTTGATAAAGTTTATTTTTTTAATGCAAGCACCTACTTTTATAACGGTATAGTCTATCCTAGAACTACTTTTGTGTGCCTCCTCCCTGTTCTGTATCGAAATGCATTAGTAATGGGGGTATCAGAAGAAACGAGAAAATGGATGGAGAAGATAATTGATATACGAAAACAATTTGAGATACTTCAAAAGGAATGAGGAATAGACTGATTTGGATAATATATAGAATCCTTGCTAATCATATGCCAGATTCAGAAGAAATGTTAGGTAATTCAAGTAAACGTTTCAGGGCATTATTGGCTAAGAAAATAATTAAATTTTGTGGTAAAAATGTTAATATTGAACCTAATATATACTTCAATCCAGAACTTGAGATAGGAGATAACTCTGGGATTGGTATGTATTCAGAAATGCATGGAGCCATCAAGATTGGTAAAAATGTAATGATGGGGCACTACTGTTTGTTTTATTCTCGAAACCATGCTCATAGTCGCACAGACATACCAATGATAAAACAAGGCTTTGAAGAAACGCGTCCAATCATAATTGGAAATGATGTTTGGATTGGTTCTCGTGTGACTATACTCCCTGGAGTTCACGTAGGCGATGGATGTGTTTTGGCAGCTGGTTCTGTTATAACAAAAGATACCCCTCCAAATACCATTGTTGCTGGAAACCCAGCTAAAGTAGTAAAGCAGAGAGGTTAAGATGATCAATGTATTGTTTGTCATCCCAGAATACTCTTTTGGGGGTACTAATAAGAGTTTAGAGAATCTTCTTGCCTTAATGGACAAGCGGAAATATAATGTTTTTGTATATTGTTTGTATGAAGATGGCGGAGATTATTATAAAAAAGCATTTGCACCATACATAGCTAAAAAAAGCAGACTCTACTATTGGCTACATGATAATATCTTTACACGTAAGATAATGGGGTTTGTTAACAAAATTACGAAGAATGATCATTTTACATTTCTATATAAGTATGAGGTGAAGTATTTGCAGCAGAAATATGACTTTGACGTTGTTATTGCATATCAAGAGGGAAAAGTGACAGAAGTTGTGTCCTTTTTCCCTTCTATAAAGCGGATTGCATGGGTACAATGCGATTATCCGCAATTAGTTGGAAATGTGAGGCTTGATGCAGACAAGGCGTACTATGATGGGTACGATAAAATTGTATGCGTGTCGAAATATACGGCAAAGTCAATGCGTAACTTTTTTCATCTTCCCGATGATAAAGTAGTCGGGATACATAATACATTAAATGTTGAGCATATTACGGTGATGGCGGAAGGAGCATGTGAGGAACTTGATAGTAATAAGTTTAATATTGTGTCTATTGGCAGACTTCATGAAGAGAAACAGTTTGAAAAAATACCTCAGATTGTATCACAGATGAAAGTCTCAACACCTTTCTGTTGGTATATCATTGGATCGGGATCAGATGAAGAACTTATACGAAGTGAGATTGAAAAATATCATTTACAAGAAAAGGTAATATTGTTGGGAATGAAAGATAACCCTTATCCATATATCAAGAAAGCTGATTTGGTGGTTATGACCTCCCGCACAGAAAGCTTCTCATATGTTATTGCCGAAGCTAAATTATTGCATACTCCTGTACTTTCATCAAACTTCCCTGTAGCATACGAAGTATTGGATGAATCGTGTGGATGGATAGCTCCCTTACATAATTTTCCTGTATGGTTGAGTAGAATAATCGATAACACCAACAATGAATATGACACCAAAAAGTACTCAATTGGTAATTACGAATACAGCAATAATAAAATGATTATTCAAATAGATGAATTGCTACATGAAGCGCATTGTGTGGATTGACATATTGAAGCTGTTTACCATATATCTTGTATTATGGGGACATGCTATCATGCATTACCAGTCTGATTATGAAAGATCATACATCTTCCTGACAATAAATGCTTTCCATATGTCTCTGTTTATGATGCTTTCAGGCTATTTTGCTACGTCATCAATGATGTTAAGTGCTGGCGATTTCTTCTCAAAGAAGTTTCGGCAACTGTTATTGCCTTGTATATCGTGGGGAATTGTGTGTTGGATCTTCATAAGAAGCGGTCTGATTGAAGGGCGTTTCCATTTGGATGTTAAAAAACTTTTCTCTGGCTGGTTAGGGCTGATTGACAATTTCTGGTTTTTGAAGAGTTGTTTTATCTGCTATACGCTATCGTGGTTATGTTATAGATGTGGACGTTTCAAATTGTTAGTAGTGGGAGTGGTGTGGATACTTTGCACTATGCAAGGAAGATTTAACCTAAGCATGATGTTTCCCAGTTTCATAGCGGGTATGTTACTTCGAAAAAACACAATAGTTGATTCTTGGATGACGAGAAAATGGCCAAATGTCTTACTTCTGTTTGTTTTGTTGATGATTCCTAAACTTATTTACACTAATGTTGATTTCTATCTGTACAAGTTACTGCTTGGCCTGTCTGGGGCAGTTGGCTGCATATACTTGTTTAAAGAAATTATCGGAAAACTCGCCGTAACGCCTATACTTGGACAATTGGCTCGTATGGGGGAGGCAACTTTAGGAATATATATAATTCAAGCGATAGTGTTGGAAGTGCTTATGCCGAGATATATAAGCTTCCGTGAGTTCCCTATAGTTATAGTAATCTTGTTGATGCCATTTATGGCTTTTACAACACTTCTTTTTTGCATTGCTATTATAAGACTAATAAACCATTCTAAATTGCTGAATCTGTTGATGTTTGGTAACAAATGAATAATCAACCATTAGTAAGTGTCATCGTTCCCGTTTATAAGGCGGAAACAACCATTCATAGGTGTATAGACAGTCTATTGGCACAGACGTTGAAGGATTTTGAGATAATTCTTGTTGATGATGGCAGTCCTGACCGATGTGGTGAGATTTGTGACGAATATGCGAAAAAAGATTCGCGGATAAAAGTCATTCATCAACCTAACTCTGGCGTGTCAGCAGCAAGGCAAGCAGGTATAGATAATGCATCAGGTGAATATGCCATCCATGCAGACCCTGATGATTGGGTGGAGTCGTTAGAATTGGAGGAACTCTATATGAAGGCAAAAGAGGATGATGCTGATATGGTTATATGTGATTTCTATGAGAATGAAGACATCTATCATAAACAGGAGCCATCATCATTGGATAGTAAAGTGGTACTCTGCGAACTGTTCAAGCAACTTCACGGGAGTTGCTGTAACAAACTCATCAGACGAACTTGTTACAGCGATTATGGAGTTAGATTCCCAGATAATATCTATTTCAGTGAAGACCATTATGTGATTTGTGCGTTACTGGTTCATGGCGTGAAAGTGTCTTATTTGCCTAAAGCCTTTTATCATTACATTCAATATCCACAAAAAGACACATTAGTGCGTCATTATGACGAAAATACATATTTACATGACCTTAGACTCATATATTTATTTAGTAGTCTTTTGAAAGATTACCCAATATGCTGTGATGAGATGAAACAGTCATTTCGTTTGAATATGATGACAAGAGCATTTTACAATGGAGGCAATTTCTATAATTCAAATCTCTTTAAAGAACGATTTTGTAAAAATTATTCTATAATACAACAACGTGGATCTGTAAAAGACAAAATTTTTGTTGGAATGGCATGTATGGGTTTTTACAATTTTTCATACACAATTTATAGATTGCTTTTTCAATTAAAACAATTTACAAATAGATTATAATGATACCGAAAATAATACATTATTGTTGGTTTGGAGGGAATCATTTACCAGAATTGGCTCAGCGATGCATTGCATCGTGGAGGAAGTACCTGCCAGACTATGAGATATGGCAATGGACGGAAGGGGATACGGAACAGAGTTCCTACGAAATGCTTACGCTACGTGACACTTCGTTACGAGACGCTGATGCTACGAAACACTCGTCAAGGCTTCACTACAAAAACGATTACGAAAAAGCTAACGATAACAAATTGTTTGACAAGAGGATGTTGTTCGATGTGAATATTATTCCATATACGGCTGAAGCTTATAAACAGAAAAAATATGCTTTCGTGAGCGATTTTGCAAGGTTCTGGATATTATATAAATATGGTGGCATCTATTTTGATACGGATGTGGAAGTGATTCGATCGTTGGATGACATAATTCATCGAGGTAATTTTATGGGATTTGAACTTGATCCCGACGGAGAGAATACACCAGGACGGTATGCGCCGAGGTATTGCTTTGCAGTAGCACTTGGTCTTGGATTCGGCATCTCACGCAATCATCCTTTCATGAAAAAAATGAAGGAAAGATATACATTAATGGAGTTTGAAATCCCGGCATTGCCGTGGGGAAAGACTATTGTAGCCCATACTACTGAGGTGTTGGTACAGGAAGGTCTGCAAAACATAAAAGGAATCCAGAGAGTGGGTGATATCACCATATATCCCCAAGAATATTTTGCACCTATCAATGTTATTTCGGGAAAACTTCATGTGACAAACAATACATATACCGTCCATTGGTATATGGGGTCATGGGCTGAAAAGAGACAGAAGTCATTAAAGGATAGGGTGCGTAATTTAATACCCGAATGTTTTTTTTTCCTGAACAATCGAATTAAACGGAGAAAATATAGAATCAGATGAACTCGATTGCTAAGTTTTTTACCATATACTGGATTATTTATTTTCCGACATGTATTGCCTATTACGATCTGCCGGGACTAAATAGCGTGGACGAGATAATGACAGCTATTCTCATTGTCTATACGTTCATCAACAAATGGCATCTAGATACGAATCCTGAACCATGGAAGGAGTATTTTGCCTTCCTGTGGATATTGGGCTTCTATGTGGTGTATTCACTTGTTAGACAAATAAATGTTTCGGGGGCAGTGTGGGTAGAGTTTGTGCAACAGATAAGGCCCTACTCAATCATATACTGCACATGGATACTGAATCCTCAATTTACGGAAAAGCAGAAAAAGTGGATGCTGAGAACTATGATTCTCACTTTGGTATCATGGATTTATTATCATCCAGAAACCACTCAAAGTGGAGTACAAACAGAGTTTGCTGTACTTGGACAGTTGGCAATTTGTACGGGTATGGCTTATTATCTTTTCACTGAGGAGACGCAGAAAAACAAATATATTGCTTTAGCTATTGTTATATCGGGTATGTTAGCACCAAAGTTCAAGTATATGGGCGAGGTGGTCTGTTTTTTCGCACTGTTGTATTTTATTAAGAAGAAATTGGATTTCAAGTCATCAAAGACAGTGGCTTATGTTACTCTGATCATGGTGGTTATGTTGGCTGTGACATGGACTAAATTTGATGTTTATTATGTATCTGGATGGAATAATGAAGAACTTGCACGCCCGATGACCTATAAAGCTTCTTTACAGATATTATGGGATTATTTCCCATTAGGGCCTGGTATGGGTACGTTTGCGTCATGGGGTGCAGCTGAGTATTATTCGCCACTTTTGCACAAGTATGGGCTTGATACTATTTGGGGTATGACACAAGATACAAGGTGGTTTATTGCAGATGCATTCTATCCCACATTGTCCCAATATGGTATTGTGGGAGTGATTTTGTTCTGTATTTTCTGGAAACGAAGGTTAAAGGCGTTCAATGAGATAGAAGATATGAAATATTATCGGGTGGCACTGTTGACATTTTTCTGTTTGGCTATTGAGCAAGCGGCAGATACATCGTGGTTGTCAGGAAAGGGAATGGGGTATTGTATGCTGATAGGGTTGTGTATGAATGCGAACCTTAACAGGAACGAGGAAGAATACGAAGAAGAGGACGATGAGAACGAGGACGAAGACGCTGACGCTACGATACGGAGCGATACTCCTACGATACA
>JAEEGL012698545.1_pt1 | contig 30987 bp, 27 predicted proteins | sample 9134231 | NCBI WGS metagenome assembly JAEEGL01 (sample SAMN16246548, study PRJNA631951) | gut metagenome | biome: gut microbiome; feature: rumen; material: fiber-attached | host: Bos | place: Iran: Karaj | collected 2018-10
CAGCAATAGCTCTCCACCAGAATCTCATTACGGAAGTCATAGTCTGAGTAGTCGATATAGTTGGCCATGAACAGCAGATGAACCTTCTCTGCCAGTTCCACGCTCCTCCCGTTCAACATCTCGTGAAGAGTTTTCAGGGTAATGCGCTTCTGCTTGTTTGCCGCCTCTTGCATCCTTATGCCACTTTATATAACTGACAAGCGGCCATATCACCATTGGAAGTTCTTGCTTGTTGCAAGCGAGCTAAACTCGAATTCTCTCAAACCAATAGTTCAATGACCGACTTGTCTATGTGTCTTCAATCAGACATATTACATATTATATCTCTTGCGTCCCCACTGAGGCCAGAACAGATAACTACAGAACTGCCAGACTCCTTTCAATAATTCTTTCACCCGTTCCATACTTCATCCTCCTCCAGCGGATGATACGGTCCGTCTTTGGCTTCAAACAGCACTGTCCCACTCTCCAGGCACTTCAAACTATGCCACTGCCCTTTCTCTATATTCAGCACAACCCCTCCAGGCACCATATCGATGGTATCAGTGAGATTGCCGTGCTCATCATAGAAATATTCCTCAAAATGCCCACGGATGCAGATACACGTCTCAGAAGAGCTCATATGCCTGTGTATAGGCATTACCGTTCCTGGCTCCAGAGCATTCAGCATCCGTTGCGACTGGTCGTCAGCACTATTGCGCATATCCAGATTACAACGTAACCTCGGATTCTCCTTGGCCTTAGCCGTCAGTTCATCCAGTATCTTCTTATCGACAACCATTCTTAATCTCCTTTAATCCTGTCTCAATATATTCAAGCGCAACAGTTCCGCCCCACACACGATATACATAAAGCGGAGTTATGCAACCATAATCCATTGAACACGATCTTGCTTCGTTTTCCAAGAAATCTTTCAAACAAGTAATCAAAGCAGTGTTCATATTGTACTCGGTTTTAGGATATGATTCCATACTCCATTCCAAAATGCTTCCACTCTGCTTTCTTTAAAACACAGTTCATACTTCCACGCATTTCCCTTCCAGCGACGAAATTTATACAGCATTCTCGTAATGATGTTTTTAGGCATTTTCTCTGAGAACTCCGGTGAGAGAATCTCATTCAATACTCTTTCTTTTAAAGTTGAATCAAATTGTACACCATGAAAGATTCTTGCTTCGAATCCTAAATCTTCCACACAGATTGCATTGAAAATAGAATAAAGTGGCAACATTCCATAATGCTTCAATTCATCTTCAAGCCATTTCCAATCAATTTCTTCAGAATGCTTTTGGGCAAAGAAAGCCCAATCAAGCAATTGCCGCAAATTTATGCCTTGTGCCGCAAAATGAGCCATAGCATGACGCAAAAGGAAAAGTGCGTTCATGTTTGGAGATGGGACATATACTTTTTCCCCATTTATTTCCATTGCATGTGAATCATCCATCCCCATTTCCTTAAACAGTTTCTCTAACTCTTTACTAGATTTATGGGCGTGTGTATTTATGAAATCAAAATGATTCTCTACCATGAAACCTTGCCATTCAAATACCGTATGAATATGTTGCGATGTATCAATCTTAACACCTTTTTCTATGGCCAATAATTGATCTATTTCTTTTTGGTTCCCGAATTGCCAAATGTCAATATCTCCACAAGGACGATGTGCGGGGTTGGGCCAATCCAAAGCGCAACTATAGCCTTTCAATAACATCATCTTGAAACCATTGTCATTATGAACTGCCGCTAACGTACTAATAGCTTTTTCATATGCTGAATAACGCTGCTCATAACTTTGCAAGATCTCACCAATCCAATTTAACAAGACAATTTTAGACGGTCTGTTCAACTCCGGCATCTTTTCTATGCCATCTAAGACAACAGCAGACAATCCGTGATCGTTTGCAAGCCGTTGAACCACCTCCCATTCAATCTCCTGGGGAGGTTTTATATTCGAATGCCCTAAGCCTAATCGCGTAAGAGCCAATAAGGCTTCGTATTCGCTTTTCATAATATTTAGCGTTCACTAATTATCACCCAAAACGTCTTAAAAATCAGCCCCAAATCATAGAAGAAATTATGTTTCTTCACATACTCCAGATAAAGCTTGATTTTCTCTTGCATGATAACCTCGATGTAGTATTTCTCAGGGTCTTCTGCTTTCTCCATCAACTCGTTCTCATTACGGAACTTGATGGAAGCTGGATCTGTGATACCAGGACGTACGTCTAGCACGTGCATCTGCTCAGGTGTCCAGTAGTCCACATAGTGACGTACCTCAGGACGTGGACCTACCAACGACATATCCCCAATGAAAACGTTAATAAGCTGAGGAAGTTCATCCAGCTTAAACTTGCGAATCCAATAGCCAGATTTGGTAACACGAGGGTCTCTGCCACCTATCGTCACGAGACTACCCTTATCAGCTCCCACCCTCATAGAGCGGAATTTGAAGATACGGAAATCCTTGTTGTGCCGGCCCACACGCACTTGACGATAGAAGACCGGTCCTTTACTATCCAGCTTTATCCAAATAGCAAGTATTAAGAAAAGTGGGCTCAGTACAATCAAGCCAAGCCCACTAGCTACTATATCAAATAATCTTTTCATTAAAGACCTTTTACAATTTCTACGAAGTTAGTGATTACATACTCCACATCCTCATCCGTGAGCTTAGTATGCAACGGCAATGTGACCTCATTCTCGAAGAGATGAAAAGCATTAGGATAGTTAGCAATATCAAATCCCAGTGCCTTGTATGCCGTCATCATAGGCAGCGGCTTGTAGTGCACATTGCAGGCAATGCCACGTTCTGCCATCTGTTCTATCACCTTATTGGCATCCTCACGAGTCTTACCCAGAAGACGAACCAGATACAGGTGATGCGAGCTGCAATGATCTGCATCCTTATGATTCAGAACAGCAACATTGAGACCCTTCAGAGCCTCATTGTACTTCGCTACAATCTCCTGACGACGTTTCAGCAAGCCCTCATATCGCTCCATCTGTACCAGACCAAGTGCAGCCATAATATCAGTCATATTGCACTTGTACCAAGGACCTATGATGTCGTACTCCCAGGCACCCAGCTTCGTTTTAGCCAAAGCATCCTTGTTCTGCCCGTGGAGTGAGAAAAACTGGCTCAAACGGTAAAGCATCTCATTCCATGTCTCGCCTTCTTTCTTAGGTACTGTAGGCATATAATCTGCATCCGTAGGAACCTCCTCTTTACCAAACGGAAGGTTCCACGTCAGCGCACCACCTTCCGCAGTGGTGAAGTTCTTCACCGCATGAAAACTGAAAGATGAGAAGTCTGCAATCTCACCCGCCATCTTGCCCTTGCGGTTAGCGCCAAACGAATGCGCACAGTCAGCAGACACCACAATCCTACCAATCTTAGCCTGCAAAGCATTATTAGGCTTAAACAAACCCTTCTTTGCCTCTACAATCTCAAACACACGGTCATAGTCAGCCACAATACCCCCCAGATCCACAGGTGCTATCACCTTTGTCTTCTCCGTGATGGCAGCAGCCAACTTATCGTAGTCCATCTCCACATTGTCCTTCTGACTATCCACCAGCACCAGCTTGCAACCCACGTGCTGTGTTACAGAAGCCGTAGCGGTATAGGTATATGCCGGCACTATCACTTCATCATCAGGCTGAATATCCAGCAGGTGCAATACCATCTCTAGTGCTGCAGTTGCAGAATTCAGACACACAGTCTTGTCTGTGTGCACAAATTTCGAAATCAGCTGTTCTAGTTTCTTCGTACGAGGACCTGTTGTAATCCAACCAGAGAGAATAGCCTCACGCACCTCTTTTGCCTCTGCCTCCGTCATATCCGGCGGAGAAAAAGGGATATTCCTTAATTTCATATTCATTTTATAAATATTTAATTATCAAGCAATTCATACACTAACTCCATTTGTTCTTGAACAGATTCAATACTAAAATTTTTAACTTTTTCTATATTATGCTTCCCAATTTCATCCCATAAATTTTTGTTTGTTATAACATATGATATAGCTCTTGCATATTCTTCTACATCTTTAGCGGCAACAAGAACTCCACCCTTGTCCTCATCTATTAAATCAACATTCCCTCTAATTCTAGAAGCAATTATTACTTTACAAGTCGCCATTGCTTCCATTAACGCTACTGACAATCCTTCTTGAAGGGAAGGTAAAATATAAATATCAGCTGAATTACAGAGTTTGTTGATATCTTTCCTATATCCCAGAAAGTGTATTTGTTCTTTTACACCTAATTTTTCTGATAATTCTGACAAATACAGTTGCAATTCTCCATCTCCTGCAATGAAATAATGAATATGCTTATTGTCTAACTGAGCAATAGCTCTTATAACTACTTCATGGTTCTTTCTTGGAATTAATTCCCCAACGGACAAACAGACATAATCATCGTTCGTAAGATTAAAAGCCTCTCTTATATATCTTTTATTCGGAGCATATTCAAATTTATGTATATCAATACCAATACCTGGAAGAAGAAATTTATGTTTACTCTTAAATTTAAGGGAAGCCTCATAATCTTCTTTATTTATTGTCACAAGAATATCAGTCCAATGTGCTAGGGCTTTTTCAACATAATAATAAAGCTTGGACACTCGTGGGGCACCTTTATAAAAATGAAATCCATGTGCCATATAAATCACCTTACAATGATTTAAATGCCCTACAATTCTGCCCATTACGCCACCAACCGGCTCATGACAAATAATTGTATCGAAAGCTTTTTGTTTAACTATCTTATTTAGATGTTTAAACGCTCTGATATTCTTGGGGGTATAGGGAGATCTTTCAAAACCAATTTCGTTTACTATAACGCCTGTTGATTCTCTAAGTTCATCAATAAAATTACCTGTCCTTGAACAGGCACACTCCACATAACATCCTTTTTTTAGAAGATCTTTAATGTGAGGAATCAAGAAATTAGTGAACATTGAATCTGTTGTGCAGACAATAAGTACTTTTTTCATATTTATCATTTATTCATTTCTTGATAAATTACGTCATTCGCCCTTTGCGCAGAGTTACCGTATTTTTCAATATACTTTTCTCTAAATTTTATAACAGCCTCTTGGACGGTATTGTTATTACCCTTTTGAATAGCAGCAAGCAAATCGTCTTCCTTGTCGTAAGAAGGCAAATCCTTTCTGACATCTATATACATTCCCCGTTCTTTCTCGTAACGATCATAATCATATGTATAGCAGTAAATCATTCTGCCCAGAATTGAATAATCGAACAATATACCCGAGTAGTCAGAAATCAAGATATCAGTGATTAAAAGTATATCATTTAATTCAGGGTACAATGATAAGTTCCGTACAAAATCATCCTCATTCACATCCAGGACATTAACCACTTCCTGGTGGGCCCTAATTAGAAGGATGTATTTATCCGAAAGCAATTCTTTCCACTTAGATATATCAAATGGCGGTTTTAAAACACAGTTGTTTCCCTCGTCTTTCTCAAAATCCCTATATGTCGGAGCATATAGGATAACTTTCTTGTTAGGGTCTAAATTAAGCTTATCTTTAATTTTCAGAACGTATTCTGGATTGTTGTTTGTAAGCAAAGAATCATTCCTGGGGAACCCTGTAATAAAAACCTTTTCTTTCGGAAGATTGAAAGCACGGGAATAAATCTGTTGATCATAACTACCCTGAGCAATCATTATATCGGCCAAATCGCTTTCATTATTAAGTACAAATGTTTCGTTATTGCTCTTAATATCAGCCCCTATAAACTTAATTGCTGTCCCATGCCATGAATTGAATCGTAAAGTATTAATACCCTTAAATCCCAACCCTCTTGTCATATTTACATTTGTTATCCATACTCTAGCCTTTAACGCTGTTATTAAATACTTAAGGCTGTTAATCTCTATCTTTTCACATTGAGGTGAGGGGAACTTTTCTGGATTCATGAATGCCCATACTATCTTATAGTCATTAAAACGAGGATCATGAATCATTGCCTCATACATATCTCGAGGCGTATCATCATACCTCTTTCCGCTATAACTAGCGAAGAGTATTAATCTTTTATCTGTTCTTAAAACCTTCTTTAAAAGCCACACTAGCAAGCTACCCGAATATAGATAGCACTTATATAGAATTTTAGAGTATTTAATTCTATTTATTAGATTAATTGTATTCATAGGAATCTTTATTTATTAATACTATCCTTGAACTGCATTATAAAACTGCGGCGGCGGTCATTAAGAATGTCAACGTCATATTCTTTAGCCTTTTCGTAATTCCGTTCAGCTTGCTGGATAAACATTTCTTTAGTTATATTTGAAAGTTTTCCTGCAACATCATAGATGTCATTTTTGGGGAACAAATGTTCCAAATCAAGCAGCTCGGGTATTCCTCCTGCTATTGAGCCTAGACAATAGCAACCTCTGCTCATAGCCTCAATTAAAGCCCTTGGCAAGCCTTCTGTTTTACTAGGATGAATATAAATATCGATACCGTCATAAAAATCAAGAATCTCATTATGGGGTACAGGGTTATGAAAAAACACTTCCGATAGGACACCAAGATCTTCTGCTAATTTTTGTAATCTGTCTTTACTTCCCTTCCCTATTAAATGATACTCGAAAACCAATCCTTTCTTCTTTAACGCAGAGAGGGCCTTAATAACAGTAGCCTGTCCTTTGTATGGGACATCAAAAGGCGCAACTGTTCCAATCTTAAGGGCTCTACCACTTATGAACCTTTCATCAATTGTTTTAAATCTCTTGTCTAATACGCCCTCTATTCCTGTATGAATATTCACGTTGCTACAACCTATAGAATATCCCCCGTTAGGATATCTATTCTCAAGAAAATCTTGCGTTACATATATAGAATATGACGCTTCTTTTTGTGCTCTTTTAAATTTATAATAAGCAAAAGGTGCTATGATTTTCCCTCTCCAATCATAAGTCCAATACTCATCCCATGCACACGCACAAACAACTGTTAGATATGGCTTATTGTACTTTTTCGCGTACTTGATGACAGTATAATTATGAAAACAGGGCATGTGTAGAATACACACATCTGTTTTCTTTACTTCTTCTTCGATGAGTCTTTCGTTATAGGCTCTACCGCCTCCGAATAGGGTTTGTATGCTATTTATCCTTTTAACAAACCTAAACTTCAGCGTCCCATCCTCAATTAAATCCTGCCTAGCCTTATCCACTTCTTTGAGAAAGCATATAACTGTTATATCTTCACCTAATGGTAAATAACGGGGATAAGTTGCCTTAATTGGATTGTTGTAATAATGATTTCCATCATACTCAACAACGCTCATTGTGGAATATAATACCTTCATAAATAGTTGGTATTTTTCATTCTATAAATTAGCCTTATACCATTCAATGGCTTCATTCAAACCACGGGCAAAGTCATATTGAGGGTCATAGCCCAACATACGCTTTGCCTTGCTGATATCAGCATTAGAGTGCTTGATGTCGCCAGGGCGGTCAGGACCAAAGTAAGGCTCAATATTCTTACCAAGTGCCTTGGTGAGGTCATAGTAAATATCAATAAGATACTCACGGCCACCATAAGCGACATTGAAAGCTTCACCACTTGCTTCATCTGGAGCCAAGCATGCTTTCAAGTTGGCCTCTATGACATTTTCAATGTAGGTAAAGTCACGGCTCTGCTTGCCATCACCATTGATGGTGGGCTGCTCATCATTTATCAGCATCTTGATGAACTTAGGAATCACAGCAGCATAAGCGCCATTCGGATCCTGGCGACGGCCAAACACGTTGAAGTAACGGAGGCCAATGGTCTTCAAACCATAGTGCTTTGTGTACTGCTTTGCCCATTCTTCGTCTGCACGCTTAGTAAGAGCATAAGGTGAAAGAAGATTTCCTTCAACACCCTCCTGCTTAGGCAGGTGTGCTTCATCACCATACACAGAGCTGGATGATGCGTACACGAAGGTCTTTACCCCTTTCTGTCGTGCTGCTTCCATCATATTTAATGTGCCCTGGATGTTGTTAGCACAATAGAACAGAGGCATTTCAATACTACGAGGCACACTACCCCAAGCAGCTTCGTTCATTACATAGTCAACACCTTCGCAAGCCTTCATACAGGTATCAAGGTCTTTGATGTCGCCCTTGATAAATTCATAATTAGGATTACCACTTAACAGGTCAACGTTTGCTTGTTTGCCTGTACTAAGGTCATCAAGGCAACGTACCCGATAACCCATTTTTAATATTGCCTCGCACAGGTTGGAGCCAATAAATCCAGCGCCACCTGTTACGAGGAATAATGTATTCTCTGGAAACTTTAAATCTTTGTACAACATAGTTTTATAGTCTTCCGTCAACGATTTTTCTATCTAATGTACACTTCACATCAAAGATGACATGTTTCTCCTTCAAGAGAGCAGGCACATCCATACCATCAAACTTCTTGTGAGCAACAGCAGCAATAGCAGCATCAAACTTCTGTGTAGGAAGCTCATTGACAACCTTAATACCATACTCATGCTCCACAATGGCAGGATTGGCCCAAGGATCATAAACCGTGATGTTGAGGTTGTACTCCTTCAGAGCCTTATAGATGTCAATAACCTTGGTATTACGCACATCCGGGCAGTTCTCCTTGAAGGTGAAACCAAGGATGATGATGTTGGAGTTCAGCACCTGAATACCTTTCTTCAACATCAATTTTATGGTCTCTGTTGCCACATACTCTCCCATACCGTCATTCATACGACGGCCGGCAAGGATAATCTCAGGATTGTATCCATGACGTTGGGCGCACTGAGCCAGATAGTACGGGTCAACACCAATGCAGTGACCACCTACCAGGCCAGGGCGGAAAGGCAAGAAATTCCACTTAGTTCCAGCTGCCTCCAGAACATCAAGGGTATCAATACCCATCTTGTTGAAGATCTTGGAGAGCTCGTTTACAAAAGCAATGTTGATATCACGCTGGCTGTTCTCAATTACCTTAGCAGCTTCAGCAACCTTGATAGTAGGAGCAAGGTGAGTTCCGGCAGTAATCACGGAAGAGTAAACCTCGTTGATGTACTTTCCAATCTCAGGTGTAGAACCAGAGGTCACTTTCTTGATGTGCTCTACGGTATGCTGCTTATCACCCGGGTTGATACGCTCAGGGCTGTAGCCACCATAGAAGTCCACATTCATCTTCAGGCCAGAAACCTTCTCAACCACAGGAATGCATTCATCCTCAGTAACACCAGGATAAACGGTGGATTCGTAAACAACCACATCACCTTTAGAGATCACTTTACCAACAGTAGTTGAAGCGCCAACCAGAGGAGTGAGGTCAGGATTGTTGTCATCATCCACAGGAGTAGGAACAGCAACAATGTAGAAGTTGCAATCCTTAATCTTCTCCATGTCGCTTGTGCAGATGAATCCGTGATACTTGATAGCATCCTGCAGGATATCATCTGCTACTTCCAGTGTAGCATCGTGACCAGCCATAAGGGCGTCACAACGCTTCTGGTTCATGTCGAATCCGACGGTTTCATACTTTGTTGAAAACAGGCGTGCCAAAGGCAGGCCAACGTAACCGAGACCGATTACACAAATCTTTGTCTGCTTCATATTATTGAATTATAAAATTTACAATGTATATCTCTTGACTAAATCTTTTGCTATTTCATTTATATCAAAGCCGGATTTTTTTATCTCAGCGCTTGTATCAACCTTTTTGAAACTATCATTGGACAAGATTATATCTGCCCAGAAACTTGGATCCTTTTCAATTGACAAAAAATGCATCCTATCAGTTATTGCTGTATCTTTTGAGATGGTGTCTGAGCCATAGACTAAAGCTCCAGCGGCCTGAGCCTCGACTAGTGACACTGGCATCCCTTCATAAATGGATGGCATAATGACGACATCAATAGCCTGTAATAATTCTGGTATATCAGATCGCAAGCCCATAAAGAGAACCACATCACTAAGGCCCTTTTCTCTTACTCTCTCCTTTATCTCATCGAACAACGGTCCAATTCCTATTAAAATCAATTTAGAATCTGGGCGTTGCATGTGAATTTGCTCAAACACATCAATTATATATTTATGGTTCTTAATCCACATAAATCGTCCTATATGCCCTATGACCAAATCATTTATCCCAATACCAAGTTCACTCCTCACATGTGCTTTTTTTTGCTCATCAAATACAAATAACTTTGGATTTATACCATTCGCTATCATTACGGCTTTGGAATATACACCAGTTCCTTTATAAAACCAGCTAATTGCTTTTGCGGAACAACCAACATACTGGGTCGCAAGATTTCTAACAAATAGTTTATTCACATAGTGTGTAATGTAGTGTAGCTTACTACCTGCCACAGAAGAGCTATGAGAATGCAGAATTCTGTTTTTTATTCCATATTTTTTAGCATAGAATAATGGCTCCATTGATGATAATGTTGACTCATGATAATGAACTGCCACATAATCCTTAGCATGCTCTTTGAAAAATCCGTCTAATTTTTTGCAATAACTTACAAATCCATCTTTACGTCTTGAGCCTTTATAATAAATACGAGCGCCATAGCTCTTGGCCTCGAGTTCATAATCGCAACCTTCTTGACTAATCAGGAAATCAAATTGTATTTGAGTTTTATCAATAGTCCGATAAACATTCATGATGAATGTTTCCATACCACCCCGATTGAAACTACTTAAAATTTGCAAAACTCTTATCATATACTTCTCTTTATTTTTAAATCTACTTTCCTGAATAGCCAAAAGCAACCATGGCTATACTATCTCTGGTGTCATATTTTCGATTCCGTCTCTATCCACCTAAGATGAGAACACAAATCGAGAACTAAAAATCAACTTGAACCTTTCTTTTTATTGCTGCATAGCAACAAGTTCTTTAAGAATATCTTTTGTAAACACATCTGCTCCATAGGCATTTAAATGTTTCCCATCCTTAAAAAACTGATCATGATGAACATATTTACTATCATTAGAATAATCGATAAAATATATATTCTCTTTTTTACATATTTCTTTAATTGGGTCTAACACTTTGGGATCTTGGCCATACCATACTGGAGAAGAAACAAATAATAAAGTTATATTTCTACTTTTTGCTAATTCTATAAAATTTTTCATATACGTCATTTTTAACGTATCAAATTTATAGCCTTCTTTAGAGTCGTAATCAATATGTCCTTTAATAATTTTCATCGTATCTAACGCTCCCTCCATTGGTTCAAATCCTTTCAGATCAATTTTACTTGGGAAAACATCAAAGTATGCTAATATACTTCTCAAATAAGATGAATTATATTTATACATACTGCTTAACATTTTATATCTCTCCGTAGGATCTATGTCCCAGAAAATACTATCGATACCGTTACGATTGTAAAAGTGTTTTAATCTATAAAGGTGTTTGGCATTATCACCATAATCTAAATAATCGAAAGCAGGCGTAATATCATAAATAATTATTTTAGGAGAATAACGATCCAAAATCATTTTTAGTCTCCCATATGAGAGAATAATTCCATATCCAGCTTCTCCACAATTAAAACTTGAAACGCGCAATGAGTCAGATAACATTACTGTATTATAATGATGCTGTGCCCTTGAAGAACCAAACACCAAAACATCAGCAACAACATTGTTACAAATATAATTATCCCGACCAGCATCATCACAATTTGCATTATCATTTATATACCCAATTATGTGCCCAAAGCCAATATCAATAATGATTATTAACGTTGCAAAGACACAAAGTTTAATCAAAAAATGTTTCATACTATCAAAAATTTGCGTATATAAATTGATCTGATCCTAATACGCCAGATGTCACAATAGCAATAAAAACAAGAGCATATGTTACCCACCTTATCACTTTATTATTATTATTCAATAGTCGTAATCTATTTGGAAAATATTCATCTCGTAGATCCTTAAAAGAAAGCACTAAAAGCCCTCCTAGTGTAAATGGCAAATTAGGTATAGTTTCTAATCTAATTGGTAAACTGAAATCAAATATTCTTTGAATAAACAGGCATGAATCCTCAATCGATGGCATACGGAAGAATATCCATGCAAAGTTAACTAACAAAAATGTCACTATTATCTTGATGCTTTTACCAAACCATCCATAGTTACACCTCTGCTGTCCTAACATTTTCTCAACAATCTGGAACAGGCCATGCCAGATTCCCCATACAATAAACGTCCAATTCGCCCCGTGCCAGATACCACTCACAAGAAAGGTTACAAAAATATTCCAATAGTTACGCAATTTCGAACATCTGCTGCCACCCAATGGTATATACACATAATCCTTCAACCATGTAGATAGCGAAATATGCCACCTGCGCCAGAAATCTGTAACACTGACGGCAAAGTATGGTCTGTGGAAGTTCTCTGTCAACTCAAAGCCTAGCGTCTTGCCTACGCCAATAGCCATCAATGAATAGCCCGCAAAGTCAGCATATATTTGGATTGTATAAAAGAGACTTGCAACAAAGCATGTAATACTGGTATAGTTATTATAACTTGGAAATACCATATCCACATATAAAGCGACCCTATCAGCAACCACAACCTTCATAAACATGCCCCACAAAAGCATTTTTAAGCCATCAACCGTCTTCTCGTAATCAAAATACTTGCGTAAATTTTTGATCTGAGGAAGAACCAAGGACGCTTTGTTAATAGGGCCGGCAAGTATAGATGGGAAGAAAGATACGAATAATGCATAGTCTAAGAAATTCTTTTCTGCCTTAATTCGTCTATGATACACATCAAGCATGTAACCTACGGCTTGGAATGTGTAGAATGAGATTCCCACCGGTATTGCCCAATTCAATCCTGGAAGTCCTACTTGAATACCTATAACGGATAAAGCCTCACTAATGCTGTCATTAAGGAAGTTGTAGTATTTGAAAACCAACAGAGGCAACAGACCAAGCAGAGCAAATAGCCAAACTAAGCGTTTCCGCCTTTTCTTTTCTATATCTTTTATCTCTTCACTTTCAACTCTTAATTCCAAAATTCGCCCCCCAAAGTAGGTCACCAACGTAACTCCTAAAAGGGCAAGAACAAAAACAGGTTTCCAATGAATGTATAGCGCATAGCTTACAACAATAAGAAACACATTTCTTGCCTGCTGGAATTTTGCTGGTATTAAATAATACAACAAAAATATGAATGGGAAGACAACAATAAACAAAAATGAATTATATACCATTATTCAGTAAATTGTTAATTATGACATCCCTGCTTAATACAGCTTTTTGGAGCTTTTTAATTACCAGAAATGTCTTAACTTGACTATGTAAAATTATTTTTTAACGCCAATAGTCATTGTCAATTTGATCTCGCCTTCTGAACTATTCAAATATGCAAAATTTAATCATATTCTTCTTTTCTCTATAAACATGCCTTTCAACAATGCAAAAAGAATCCATAACCAAACAATTTCTCGAGTCATATTTCCTATACTATCTCTAATCCACCAAATAAACAACACAGCAATTGGGAGCAATAAATATACTTGATCCAACTTATTATTTTTGATATAGAATGAAACTTTATCTGATATTTTCGAAAACAAATAACCAATAAAAATAGTAGGTATATAATAAGTGTATCCAAAATTGTAGTACATTTCGCCTGCAAAAGATCCACCTATGGTATGTCCATTAGATACCATTTTAGGGAAAACGGCTTCATTATTTATATCTTTAAAATAGCCAAATACATCAGGGACTATTGTTGCAAGACTTTTGAAGAAGCATTCTCCCCAAAATGGGGAAACGGCCTTGTAATTTTCAAATACAAGATATGGCGTATAAATTGTTTCTCCAAATGATCCAATTGTTTCAAAAATTACATTTTTTGACGACCCATCATAGACATTTGTATTCGATTTTAGAAAGGCATTAAACCCTTCACCTCTCATATCAAAAATGAAATCGATAAAAACCAATCCCAAAAAGGCCATAAACGCCATAAGAACGAACCGTTTAGGTGTTATCTTATTTTGAGAAACATAAACAATAAAAATACCGATTATACATATAACTTGATATGCTCTATTTCCGGACAACATTGTAATACCTAAATACAATAATATAAAGATTAGAAAGCGATTTCTTTTCTTAGGCTGGTCCAGTGATAGATAATATAACGGAATGATTCCATACCCCATAACGCCAAGTGCGCTGATGACTCCTGGAACAAAACTATCGAACGTTCCTTCATATCCAAAATAAAAAGAAAGAAAAAGAGCCAAAGCATCCAACAAAAATCGAAAACTGAAAAGTATAAGAAATGCATATTTACACACCTTCTTATAGTTATATGTAACACCCGATTTTTTTTTATAATAAACTGTTTTGGGGTTATATAACAATGCCCCCAGAACAAACAGATTAATACAATTTACACATAATATCATTGTTTCTTTTATGTATTCAGGTCTTCTTGACATATACGTGGTTATATAATTCACATAATCATATTCATACCATGGGAATAAACCAAGCATAATCACTTGACCAAAATGAAAAACATAATACAAGGAAACAAATGCATATAGAAAATTTACTAAACCAGTTGTTCTATATAGAAAAATAGTTTGTATAATTAAATTAAAAATAATCAAAATAGAATAAGAATACGCCCAATTATTTGCACCATCAATAGACATTGTTGCCATTAATGGCATTTCTATTAAAATAATTAATGCGTATATAAAAGCAAAACCACTTCTAGATGATATCTGCTTAGGCCTTGCTGTCGCAACCGCTTGTTCCATAATTTTATCTATAATATAATCAAATTGCCCTATCAGCCTTCTTGGGATAAAGTCCTATAGCAGATAGGATATATATTACCTTATCGTACTTATTTATCTTCCTATTGGTAAAATAACGCACAGGCATTAACACAAACTCTTTTTTCCATATTTTTTTGTACTCCGGTATATGCTTAACATACACTAAAGCCATCAAATTATTCATCTTCAGGTATTTGCACGCCAGATCAACATCTATACGCCTCATTGAGAAATTACGTTCTATAAAGTTGACTACAAATGTTGTATTATCACGGAGTGTTTTGTATTTTAGTTCACAATTACTTACCGTTCGTTTTTTTGTTAGGGAATTAGGATTGTAATAATAATAATAAAACGTCTTATTTATATACGATATCTTTTTTACTCGATTCAACATCTGAAGGCACATCATCATATCCTCGCCCAAAGCACCTTGAGGATATACAATTTCTTGGTAGCACTCTCTTTTAAATAATTTATTGCAAAGTGACCAATTATCTTTTTGAAAAAGGCAATTATCAATAAAGGTAGTAGGATCAGTACTGTGGCAGCCGCATTCAACTTTATAATTTATCCCATCTGTTCTTGCAAAATCACATAAAGCCACATCTGCATTATCTGAAATTGCTTTTTCATATAATGATTGATACATATCAATATCTACCCAGTCATCACTGTCGCAATGAACAACATATTCACCCGTTGCGTTGCGCATACCCCACTCTCGTACTACAGCTTGTCCTGAGTTATGCTTCATTCGATGAATAATAACCTGCGATTTTCGGTTAGGATAATCATTCAAAACATTATTTAGAATCTCAATTGAACAATCGGGTGAACAATCATCAATAAAAAGATACTCGATGTCATCAAGAGTCTGTTCGAACAAACTTCTAGCACATCTTTCTATATATTTTTCAACCCCGTAGACTGGTACTATTATACTTACTTTAGGCATATCTCTATTTAAGTCCTTCAATTAATAACCCCAAAGATTTATTTATTTCTTTATCTCTTATTGAATTGACAGCATCCCAATCAATAGGAGCTTTAAAATCAAAATCAGCAGTTTTAGGGTCATCAATAAACCGTTCCTTTAAATTATAAAGACTTAATAACGAATCAAAACGGGTATTACCTCTTCCTTTATTTCCAATCACCCAAAAAGGCTTATTGAAGATAATGCTGAAAACTGCTCCATGGAAAGAATCCACTATAACCATTTCCGCATCAATAAACCCGCGAAGCCAGCGAGTAACGGATGGAAAAACACAATCATTGATATGTTTTTTTATATCATCTTTTGTGCGATTCTCAGCTTGGCATTTTGGCATTATAGTAAATGGTATTAATCCATTATTTCTTGCCACTAAATTTATTAATTTCGTTTTTTCTTCACTTGGGTCTAAAATATAATGAAATAGGGTTCCCTCGCTTTTAGGTTCTCTTTGGTCCTGCACTATATTTTCATAATCTTCGCGATTCAAAAGCATCGTTGGATCTAATACATGAATGGCATCAACCCCTAGGAAATGCTTGCATAATTCGACGCCAGTTTTTTCGCGAACAGTAACAATATTGAAAAGGCCGGCTAAACTCCTTAATAATTTTGTGTCTTCTTCATTAAATCCCCAATTATCTGAGCCAAATGATGCAGCATACGCGACACGGTGCACATTTAGATTTTTTGTAAAATCAAGGAACATTGCATACGGGAATGCGTTATATCCAGGTCTCCATACCTGATCACTCCCTACAACGAAAGCTTGTGCCTGAATTTTCAGGGCATTTTCATGTAGAGACGCTAAAGAATAAGCTGTTGGAGTATGTTTAATATATTCTGAAATAAAATTATTTGTATTTCCCGAAATAATCAGTTCTTCCTTCTTATTTGGTATGTATCTTAATTTTATTTCAGATCCAATCCCTAGAACATGCATAATCTGCACTCTTAAACGCCATAACTTTTCTTTTAGAGTAAAGCGACCATCCCAATCTATTGTAATCGGTTCATGCCCCAAGCGCTTTAGGACAAGCTGCAGAGCATAATTCTGCAAGAGACCTCCGTAATTATTACGTAAAGGTTGTGTCAAAATACCAATTATCATTTATTTCTAATTTTCGAAATAACTATTCCTTTTAGTTTTGCCCGCATATCTGCACTTAAACCAATAAACCAGGTGCTTAATGCAACTGAAACAACGGATACTAAAATAATAATACAATTATTTATAATTGAATAATCCAAATACTTGTATAGAATTAATGGTATAATTATTGAGAAAAGAAAAATCATCAAATTATTCTTAAACACGGAAAAGAACTCTTTCCACTTATAGCCAAACAATTTTACCGCCAACAGTGGTTTTATTAACATGCCCTCTATAATAGTCAATATAACCATACACCATGCTATTACAAGCACATTGGCGCCCATGCTATACATAACATAGACAATGGCCAAACCAACAAAATCAACCAAAGGGCATATTAATGCATTCTCTTTTAAGCGACCTGTAGCTTGGAAGATTTGAAAAAAAGTAACATCATACACATAAAACAACATCTCCAATAGAGCAATTTGCGTAAACTCAATCGTATACTGCGGAACATCGACAAGCCACAATTCCAAAACAAATTTGCACTCAAATATAAGAGGCAATACAAATATCAACATTAAATAAAATGTGATATTAGTTGAAAGGAATAACAATTCTTTTGAAGAGTTCTCTTCTCCCGCAGCATGTCGTTTAATTATTTGAGGGTTAATAGCAGTTCTGAAATTTGTCACAAAAACAGTAACATGCCCTTTTACTTGATTAGCAATTGAGCGTGCTGCCACTATCGCAGGACTAAAGAAGAAACTAACTAAAATTGTTGTACCTTGTGTAAGAGCTGAATACGCCAAGCCACCGAATAAGCTCCAAAATGAGAAAGAGAGAATCGGTTTAAAGAAATCTTGATCCAATCTGTATCCATGTTGACACTCAGCAAATTTCTTTGTACAGTATACCCGATAGAAAAGAAAAACAATAAGTTGAACTATAAACAGTAATATTGCATAATAAATGAGTTTATCAATAGGAGATATGATAAGCATAAAACAAACCCCTAACTTGGCCAAAGACTCAAATATGCTAGCCACAGCAAAAACGCCCATCCTTTCATGGGCTATTATCAATGCGTTAAACGGAATCTGAGTCACGTTTATCATAGCTGTAACAGTTGATATTTGGAAAACCCAAAATGCCGCTAACTGTCTATCAGCTGGTATAGAACTCCTATGTAATATCCATAAACCTATCGTTTCACATATAACACCTATTATAATAGCTAGAATACCATGAATAGTTCGTGTGGTCTTAAAACACCGAACTAAATCACTTAACTCGTTGTTTTTAACTTTACCAATTTCTACAGTAATATAGCGGGATGACGATTGCCCGAGCGCCCCAGACAAAAAAGTAAATAGAGCAACAGCACTGCCCGCCACATTATAAATGCCAAAATCATCTACCCCTAGAGTTTGAAGTATAACACGAGAGGCATAAAGCCCCACTATTGTAACTAGGGCTAAACGAAAATAAAGAAGTATTGTGTTTTTAAAGATAGTTCTATTTGAAGATATCTCCATGTGTTATAAAGTTGTGAAGTCACAATTATCTGGGTCGTACCTTAATCGTGAGTTGATATTAATCGAATCTATTCTTTCAATTTCTTCCTTGGTCAAAGCAAAATCAAAGACATCAATATTACTTTTCAACCTGTTTGTATTAGTAGAGCGTGGAATGGGAATAACACCATTCTCTATATGCCACCTAAGTATAACCTGCTGCATTGATTTTCCATATTTTTCAGCAATACTCTTAAGTATCTTATTGTTTTTTAGTCTATCATTATTTTGAGCAATAGGTGAATATGCCTCTACTTGTATCCCTTGTGATTTACAGTAATCAATTAAAGGTTTTTGAGTAAATAAAGGATGAATCTCTATTTGATTTACAACAGGTCTTTCTTCACACTGACTTATAATCTCCTCAAGATGATGCTGATGACAATTTGCCACACCTAGATTTTTTATATAACCTTCCTTATATAATTTCTCCATTTCACGCCATGTATCAATATAATAGTCTGTTACTGGCCAGTGAATCATATATAAATCAACATACTCCAAATTGAGCTTCTTTAACGAGCTGAAGAAACTCTCTCTAACTGTTTTAGCATATTGTTGCCTGTTTGTTACTCTTGTCGTAATAAAAAGATCATCTCTCGTAACACCCGACTTTCTAATGGCTTTCCCTATAGCTTCTTCATTATTGTACGCTGCTGAGGTATCAATTAAACGATAACCCATCTGAATTGCCTCGGTAATGCTCTCTGTCAATTTTATGGTAAGATAACGTCTAAGTATCCTACTATAATAAAAACTCTGTGCCTTTCGTATTAATACTATATCGCTATGAGATAACTTGCGAACGAAAAGAACATCATCTGTACCCAATCCTAGACTTGGGATTCGATTTCCATTTGATAATAATCTATATTCCATCTTGGTTTATTATTGATAACCAAGACAGAACAAGTCTAAGACATCATCTTCTTGGTTATTCGTTTAATCTTTTTAAATGCCCTCTCTGTTTTTTCTATTAAATAGACTATTTTAATATGGCCAAAACGCCCATATAGATAATGTCTATAGTTAGTGATAACATTCTTCTTATCATAATTGACAAAAGTTAAATTACCCCCCCCATAGAGTGAATCAATCTGTCTATCTGACCATCAAACTTATAGTCGACCCCAAGTACTTTATTATTATTTTGATAATAAGTGAGGGTTTCATTAACTCCACTTGTCAAATTATATTTAGGCGAATAATTAGGTACTAATTCTTTCATTTTTGTATTTGACACAATATGATCTTCCGCCCTATCGATAAGAATTTCTCCTCTTTTCTTCGGGTACATTTTAACCATTGCATCAACAGGCACATCAATTCGCTTCGAACTAATACCATAATGCTTATCTATAATATCTAAAACATCGACCCATCTTGAGGGCTCGCCACATATGCCAACCGCCTGATTATAAGCCTGCTGATTACACCACAATCCAACAAGAACAGTGGAAAAATCTTCAACCCTCATCATTGTTTGATAATTTAAACCATTATTCCATGTAACTATTGGCTTTCCTGCAAGCATACGATCAACTAAAGTATAATGATAACCATACAATGGCATTAAGCCATAAGGTATTCTGGTATTCCCATATGTGATGCTTGGCCTAACTATCGTATAAACTAGATTGTGAGATGAACAATAATTAACTAAATATTCTTCACATTCTGCCTTTTCGTAACTATACGCCCATTCTGGATTTGATTGTTCACAATCTTCTGCATAATGCCCATCTTTTCTCAATTTATAGACAGAATCTGTAGATATAAAAATATACTGACTACACTTATCATGAAATAAATCTAAACTTTTTTGAAGATGTGATACGTTGTAACAAACAAAATCTACCACAACATCAAAATGCATATTTTTTAAAGCTTCCTTAGCAGTCTTTAAATCCCTAACATCAAAGTGTAGGATAGTAGCGCCTTTATTCTCTTTTTGGCCATAATTATTCCCCCTGTTAATACAAGTCAAATCAATACCCTGATTAACAGCCTCACTCACAACGGCAGAACTAATAACGCCAGTTCCTCCAACAATTAAAACCTTCATTTTTTAATTATTATTATGATCCATATAATAACCTTCGTCAATTAGTTCACAGGGGTTGCCACCAAATAAAGAGTTCTCTTCTCCCTCATAGACAGTATTAATTATTGAACCAGGCATGAATGTCGCATAATCCGGTGTTACAGCACCCTTTGTAACAATACATTTGTAACTAATAAAATTATGCTTACCAATCTTCACTGGGGCTTCTTTCTTAAGTAATTTTCCTGTTGTGACATCAGTGAGTGCATGCCAATCAGAATCCATGATCATAGAATCATACGCAATCCATGTTTCATCCCCAATTTCAATTGATTTTGCACATTTTATTTTACAATTACAATCCAAGTCTTTTCCAAGAGTAAGAACCGCACCTGGCATAATCATAAAATAACTATCGTTTGCAAAAATCGCCTTGCCTCTGAAAATAATGGAACCGCCCCTGTTATCTATACTTATTCCGCAATTTGGATTGCAAGTATTCAACAAAGGACCCATTTTTATCATTCCAAACTCTATATTATTTGAATCGATTTTCACTTTACCTTTAAGACTTATAAACTTAGGTTTATAAAGCAATATTGGAAGCTTAATAGCCTGACTAAACGGCAAATAATGAAAATTAAAATATACAGTTGGAGCCAAATACCAAAAATACTTACACAAAACGTGAAGTTTCGTTAATAGTCTCATATCAATGAAAATTTTTCAGATATTTTTTTTCTATCCAATTTCCCATTATTATTTAAAGGAAATCTTTCAAAAAACAGCACCTTTGTTGGCACCTCGTAAGGTGGAAGTTTACTCTTTATGTATTCAAGGGCAGGTGCAGTATCAAACTCCTTCCCTTCTACTGCCATTCCTATCTCAGTATTACCTATCTTATTTGTAAAAGCAACACAAAGAGAATGATGTTCAGAACCGAAGAACTCTGCGGCATAGTGCTCAATCTCGGATAATTCAACTCTAAATCCCTGTATCTTTGCCTGGAAATCCATGCGGCCTACATACATAATATCACCATCTGCGTCCATATAACAAAGGTCACCGGTTTTGTAGAATCTTTTACCATTATGTTCAAAGAATGACTCAGCGTTTTTTTCTGGATTATTCCAGTAACCCGGCGATAACTGAGGGCCTGCCAAACAAAGCTCTCCTCTTTCTTCAGGTTTGGCCTCTTCATTATTCTCATTCAGAATGAACATATCTCCATTCTTCATAGCCTTACCCACAGAAATGACGTCATTAAGATTCTTTTGATTGGTTGCATTCACATCATAGTATGAGCAAAAGACAGTATCTTCAGTAGGGCCATAAAAGTTGATAATACGAGCATTCGGGATACATTTCTGCCAACGATTTGTTATATCCAGTGTCAATGCCTCCCCACAGAAGGAACACAAACGTGTCTCTTGTTCATCGATGTCATCAAAATACATCTGGAGGTAAGTGATGACTGACGGCACTAAGAATAATACCGTCAAATGATGTTCTTCGAGCAAGTCTAATGCATAGTTAAACTTAACTTCTCCTTCTGGTATAGTATATATGCATGCACCACCATAAGATGGCAATACGTAGGATACAACCGAAAAATCAAATGTAAGTTCAAACATCTGCAAGACCCTATCAGTATCATGAATCTCGTGTCCCAGATCTATCATTGCATCAATGAATGCAGACAGGTTTCCAAGAGAAATCTGAACGCCCTTAGGTAATCCTGTTGTTCCTGAAGTAAACAGGATGTAGGCGATTCTAGATGGATCATACTCAACGGGGTTCTCCTGTAAAGAATCTCCCGGTAGCGTATTAGTATCAACTACTACTGCTGGTAAATTCTGCTTAAACTGACTAGAAGAAAGCACATGCGTTAGACTAGCTTCTCTTACAACTGTACGGTTTCTATCTTCAGGTGCTGTAGGTAGCAGGGGCACATAAGCCTTACCTTCAAACCAAAGAGCAAAGATTGCAGCATAGGTATTGATATCAGTACCGGCTACGATTCCTACGGTCTTCTGCTCTACTGCAATACTCTCCCTAATATAACGCCTAATTTTCCCTATATTATCCAACAAGTCGCCATAGGTATAGAACTCTTCATCATCACAAAGAAAATTAAATGATGAATGGCATTGGAAAGTTTGGTATAGATGATTTAGTAATGTCATAAACTATCCTAATGAATTAAATAACTCTTCTATCGTAGAACACTTACGAATCTGGATGCCCTTTAGGCGTAAGCCAAACTTCGTATGTATTTTCTCAGCTATCTCAAATGCTGACATAGAATCCCAGTGCTCACATTCTTTAAACTGAGTTTCTGCATTAATCATCTCTTTGCCCTCTTTGTTGAGGACATCGTTAAAAATCGAAATTAATTCTTGAAGTTCCATATATTCTCAAAATTTACTTTCCAGTTAATACTATTATCAATAATAATTGCAGGATTTCCTCCTAAAACAACATGTGGTTCAAACGAACCTTCAACAATAGAATATTCACGTACAATTGTTTCATCATGAAGATGTGTTCCTGCTTTTATCACACAACCACGATTTAATAGTACATGTGTTCCAATTATTATTTTCTTATTAGCTTTATTAATCTCATTAAAATATAGTATACCTTGGTTCGTTTCATCAATAATTACATGGTCACAGATAAGACAAAAATCTTCAATGCTAATTCCTGTAATTGCATGTAACTTTACTTGTTTATTTACAATAGTCTTGAAGCCTAACTTAATTGAAGCACTATTATTAGCTATAATAGTGACACCTTCATGTATTGCATTATTATCCAATGAAAGATTCGATTTATCTCCAAGATTTATCTGAGTTTTCAAATCTCCGCCATCAATAACACAGATTCCTTTAACCTCTATAGATGCTCCTTTGCGAACATCTAGTTTTGTATTCTTTAATAAAAGACAATCTCCATTTAAGAAATTCGTTTGTACTCTTGAATTTAGGAAATTATAATAAATAAACGTAAATATACCAAAAGGTCTATCTTTATAGAAATGAAGGACATTTAATACTTTACGAAGTTGAGCCCTAATTTTTCTTACTATTGATTTCCTTCTTTCCTTTAATATCGAATACTCATCTACCAGTGATAAGAAATCTTCGTTCTGTAGTCTTTTATAAAACTCTGTGCGGTCAAAAAAAGGTTGCGGCAATGATTCTACAGCTTTTTGATTGGCTTCAATTATTTTATGAAAGTCAATAGTCCTGTAATAACATTTTTGTTTTACATCTTCAACAAGGGTTGCTGCTTTCTTATTATGAATCATTATGTATGAAGTCCCAGAATTATCATCAAGTGAATCAAAATCGTATTTTTTTCTCCAATAGTCACCTATCGTAATATCAGAAACTCTTGGGAATCCTTTGAATTTACAATCATAACATGAAGGTCTTACTAACACATCTAGAAATGTAGCTTTTAAATTTGCATCTCTTCCATTAATACCGAAATAGGTAAAACCATTTTCGAAAACAGCTTTATTAGTTAAATACCGCCATCCGACTTCCTTACTTTTTGCCTTAAAGTAAACTATCTTGGAATGGTATTTAGTTTCTAAAGACTCTAAATACTTCTTAAAAGCAAGCGGACTATCTATACCCATACAGACAAAATCTGTCATAATCAAGTTGTCGTAATCCTTTTTAAGGAATGAGCGCATAGCAGCATTTTGGCAGGGAGTACCACTAAAAAGAATCATTTTACCTTCATTCAATAGTTTCCTTACTGCGACATAGAGACCCTCAACATTACTCTGTAGATACTTCGTACCTCTAAGTATCTCTAAATCTTCAGGTTTTCCTGTAATATACCCCTTTACTCCAAAACTCTCATCCCATATGTGACCTGCAACATAACCACCTTTCTCAAAAATTGCCCGTACTAGTAGCGTATATGCAGCTCCGGATGCACTTTGTAATCTATCATATGCATCAGGTGCCTGCAAAACAATACATTCTGGAACTTTTGCATTAGTGGGACAAGACATTCTATTAATAATGGGGCAAACTTTCTCGCAAAGTCCACAATCTACGCATTTATCCCTATCTACTTCAGGATACCAGATGCCCTCGTCATCAGTCTGAAAAGATATTGCATTCTTTCCACAAATGTCACCACATGCCTGACAACCGCAACAATCGATTTTATTTGTGATATTAATCATTATGCTTCAATATTATGTCCAGGATATACTTTGAGACCTTTATTATTAGACAGAAGAGCCAGCATTGCTTCATTTTTAAGAGCTAAATCCACATCGCTGTTACGCCATTTTGTAAAGACTGGCGAATTCGGGTTGAACGAATCGCCTGTGAATAATAAGTCTCCAATGGCATATGACATACAATCTACGTCATGCCCGGGGGTAAATAGGCATTCTACATCTTTTCCCAATATTCTTATTATGGTATAATTCGAAACAACATATGAATGGTCTTTACTTACATTTACTTCAAAATCATCATCCGTATATAAATAGGACATATTCAAGTCAACATCCTTTATGCCCCAAAAGGTTTTTTCATTGGCATATACAACTAAATCTGGGTATTTTTCAATAATGTCATTGAGCCCATATATATGGTCATAATGAGCATGTGTGAGGAATACTCCTTTTACATACTTGTTATTCTGCTCCAAATATGAGATTATAGGAGCAGGGTTTCCACAATCTACCAAATAAACACCATCGTCACCTTTTTTTGTTAAGATGTAGGTACATGACTGAAGAATATCGTTAACAATAGTTATAACCTCCATTTTAAACATAAAAGCGTTGTACTCTTTTTGATATGTCACAGATTATTTCATAGCCTATTGTATTCAAGTCTTTTGCCATATCGTCTGCATCATAATAAAGTTTATCATCCGTTCCCATCAGGACAACAATATCCCCCATCTTTACATCAGGTATATCGGTGACATCCACGAGTGTCTGATCCATGCAAACTCTTCCTACTATAGGCGCTTTATGCCCTTTTATCATAACAAATCCTTTATTAGAAAGAAGTCTGTTATATCCATCTGCATAGCCAGTTGTAACAGTTGCTATTTTTGACTTTCTTTTCGTTTGGAAAGTCCTTCCATAACTAATTGTCTCTCCTTCATCAAGTTCTTTTACTAAGGACACAACAGATTTCCATGTCATCGCAGGTTTTATTCCTTCTGGCAGGCTGTCAGATACATCAGGTTTTAAGCCATAAAGAATGATACCGAGGCGAACCATATTACCAATAACCTCATTAAAATTATTGTTTTCCAGATGGTACAAACCGCCAGCTGAATTATAACAATGAATATAGGGTAATGATAAATCTTTTAACTCATCTGCAACATTTTTAAAGAGTGCAAGCTGCCGCTTAGTGTACTCGATATCTTCTTCTTTATTACTATCTGCCACGCACAAATGGGTAAATATACCATTTACACATAACATTCTGCTGTACTTTCTGACGACTCTAGCAGCTTCTTTTGCATCGTATGATGAAATTCCGATGCGATTCATACCAGTATCAATGGCAAATTGACACTTTATCTCATAGCCAGTTCTGGCTAACGCTTCAGCATACTCAGCGGACACTATTGCTTGTGTCAAATTTAAGAAATGAAGAGTGTTAGCATAAATCGGCGAACTATAACCTAATATCAATATTTCACCTGTTATACCTGCATTTCGTAATCCTACTGCTTCATCAATGTTCGACACAGCAAAATTGTTGATGCCTTTTGCTGATAAAGTACGGGCTACCATAGCATCACCATGACCATACGCATCAGCCTTTATCACGGCCATAATTTGTACATCCTTCTTTAGATTCTTCTTATATATCTCGAAGTTGCGGGTTATTTGTTTCAGATTAACCTCAACCCATGAACGTTTCTCTATTTGGTCAATTCTAATATCCATATTACAAATAATAAATGCAGACAAAAAGGGTAGCGTTTTATTAATCTAATGGCAATATTATTAAAACTTATATAAAGAACTATCACAAGTTAAACAATATCCTTTATGTAAATCTGCTAATGAAAGATACTTTTCAATTCAAAATACCATTATATAACAAACTAATAGCATCAAAACTTAATTCTACAGGATTGTTCTTTAATCTCACTGGATTAACTGAAGAAGACAGAACCTTTAATTCTTCCACTCTATTTACTGAGGAAGGATTTAAGAGTTCCATATCTTTCTTCATTTCACGGAACATGTTGATAGACTGATCGACTCTTTCATACCCCATAGCTTTTGATATACGGGCAAAAATAACTGCCAAGTAATCCTGCCCTCTACTATCTATACACTTATCCATGTTATTAAGCATATACTCCCATATCTCAGGAAGGCAAACAGATACAGCATGTCCATGAGGTAACTTGTATAGAGATGTTATTTTATAACTCATCGCATGAGCAGCTGTGGTCTGAGTAATATTGATAGCTCTGCCACTATAGTTTGCAGCCAGCATAATCTGAGCAGCAGCTTCTTCATCATTCTCAAAGATATACTTCCGCCAGTTGGCCATGATAAGTTCTATGGTCTTACGGCTATACTCATAACTCTCTTCTGTAGAGTTTACACTCCACCAAGATTCTATGCCCTGGCAAAGCGCATCCATCATGGTGCACTTCTTCTGATAAAGCGGCAATGTATTTAATACAGAAGGTTCCAGTAAAGCATAATCAGGCAGAACACCATCATTAGTTACCGTCTGCTTGGCTCCTTCATAATACATCACAGCATTATGAGTAGATTCAGAACCTGTACCTGCTGTAGTAGGAATTGCAATAAACGGAAGCTTAGCTCCATCACAAGCAACACGAGTGCTTACCAGCGGTGGAATAATAGCTGCATTTCCCTCTTCTGCCAATACAGCCAGTTTAATACACTTGGCCACATCAATGGCACTGCCACCTCCAACTGCGAGGATTGTATCACAGTTGGAGGATTTCAGTAGTTCTATACCATTGCAGACCTGCTCATAAAGCGGATTAGGTGTAAAGTCGGAAAACATTACCCTCTCCTTCACTGGCAGTGCCTCAATCGCATCCTTGATATTCAAGAATGGATAAGAGGAATCTACTATCAGGAACAACTTCTCGCAACCAACGTCCTTCAATATTACAGGAAGTTGAGCTATTCCGTTGATTATCTTCTGCATAAAATTACTTCTTAAGGAAGGTCATCAGAGCTTCTTTGTTCTGAATAGGAGTTGTGGTCGGGCGACCGAGGTCTTTGCGATTGCCCTTCTTCACCTTTATTTCAATAAGAGAAAGGTCATTATTCTTTTTGACCTCATTAAGTACATCTATCAAATCTTCTTTAGTGCTGACACTGTAAGTATGAGGATATCCAACAGCACGTGCTACACGTGGTAAATCTATCTTCAACCCAACAGTAGGCTGGCCACCGACAGAGTCATGCGCACCATTGTTGAACACCACATGAACATAGTTCTTGGGAGCCTTGTTAGCCACAATGGCCATACTACCCATGTGCATAATGGCAGCACCATCACCATCAAAGCACCAAACTCTGCGGTCTGGTTGTGCAAGGGCAATTCCCAAGGCAATCTGAGAGGCATGTCCCATAGAACCAACGGTCAGGAAATCGCGTTCATGACCTTGGTTCATAGCAGCACGATACTCAAACAGCTCACGGCTAATCATACCGGTAGTAGAGACAATGCAATCCTTCTCACCAAGGGCAGCAGCAACCGTCTGGATGGCTTCTTCACGACTCATCGTGAGGTCGTTCACCTCAACGTTCTGAAGCTTGTAATCCTCAAAGGTGTCCTTCTCAATGACAAGTGCAAAGACCTCTTTGTTAGCCAATGCCTTGGCTGCCTTTTCAATCTGTTTGGCAGCCTTATCTTCCTCTTTGGAGAGAACTTCATAGTTCACGCCCATTACATTCAGCAGGCCAGTAGTTACCTTGCCTTGCTTGACGTGCTGTGGTTCATCGTGAACACCAGGACGGCCTCTCCAACCAATCAGGAGCAATACGGGAATGTTATATACTTCCTGATCCGTCAGTGACGCCAGCGGGTTGATGATATTACCCTCACCACTATTCTGCATATAAACACAAGCGGGCTGACCCGTTGCCAGATAATGACCGGCAGCAAGACCTACGGCAGCACCCTCGTTGGCTGCAATGATGTTGTGTGCTGCATCGAAATGGTCTGTGATGTAAGCACAGATGTTCTTCAGCAGACTGTCGGGAACACCGGCAAAGCAGTCAATGCCCTTTTCTCTTAATGCCTCAATAAAAAACTCAGGTCTAATCATTATTCTTCAGGAATTAAGGTGATTATTTCTTTAATTGACATGCACTTGTCATCGCACTCCTTGGCACGGTGATTCTCCAGAATGGTACGGGCTGCATCCTGCATAGCAGGGAAACCGGTACGGGTGAGCTGGTTGGCATAGATAACCACATTCACTCCCCTATCCTTGAATTCCTGTTCCGTAACCGTGTTGAAACTGGTAGGAACAACCACAATAGGAGTGGTGGTGTTCTTCTCACGGAACTTGGCCACAAACTCAAAGATTTCAGCCGGATCTTTCTTGCGGCTGTGAATCATGATAGCATCAGCACCTGCCTCACTGAAAGCAAAGGCACGCTCCAGTGCATCTTCCATACCCTGTTCCAGAATCAAGCTCTCAATACGGGCGCAAATCATAAACTCCTTGGTCTTCTGAGCTTTCTTTCCTGCACGAATCTTCTCGCAGAAGTCAGGTATTGCGGCCTGCGTCTGTTTCACTTCAGTGCCAAACAAGCTGTTCTTCTTCAAGCCAGTCTTGTCCTCAATAATGACCATAGAAACGCCCATGCGCTCCAGCGAACGGACGGTATAGACGAAGTGTTCTGTCAAACCACCTGTATCACCATCAAAGATGATAGGTTTGGTGGTCACTTCCATAATATCATCAATGGTACGGAAGCGGCTGGTCATATCCACCAGTTCAATATCAGGCTTACCCTTGGCAGTAGAGTCGCAAAGCGAACTTACCCACATGGCATCAAACTGATAGGTCTTACCATCCTGCAGCACCTTGGTATTCTCCACAATCAGACCGGTGATACCGCTATGAGCTTCCATAGCAGTTACCAAGCCCTTCATGTTAATGAGTTTACGCAAACGTCCACGACGGACATCCGGCATAGAAGCCTCTGCACGATGAGCAGCATCCAACTCCTTATACATGGGGTTGTTGCTGTAAGGGTATTCTACCAGCTTACCACCATAGGTTGCAAGAACCTCACATACCTCCTGACGGATAGGCTTCTGGAAGCCTTCGCACCAATCATTGCCATGAACCAAGAAGTCAGGTTTGATGGCTAAAAGATTCTCTTTGTAAGAGAGAGTCTTCTGCTCTACCACACGCTCTACTCCTGCCATATTCTCAAACAAAGCCTTACGCTCTGCAAAAGGAATCAGCGGGTAGCGCTTGAAACTGGAGATAGCCTCATCACTAAGCACACCAATAATCAAGCGACCCAAGCGACGAGCCTTGTTGATGATTGCCACATGACCGCTGTGGATGTACTCCGTAGAGAAGCACATATAAACCGTGCGTTCATTCACCTCTGCCACTTTCTGGCTAACAACCTTCAGGTCTTCAGGGGTATCAATTTCAGAGCAGAGCATATCCTGTACATCACAAGGATAAATCTTGCACTTGTCACTTACTTCATTGAACGCATTCTCTGCATACACCTTGCGGTTGTCGTTTTCGCAGAACTTCTCAATGTTCTGGAGCCATACCAACCAGTCCTCTTTCTTGATCTTGTAGAGGGGCTGAGCTGCCATTGCATTGTCAAAGAACTCAATGCCCACTTTCTCAATGCGGCCGTCTTTGATGACTGCCTTGAAGTCCTTCTCCGGAAGAGGAAGCGTGCTGCTTACAGCCATACAGCTGTTCTCGTTGTCAATCACAGCCTCCATCACACGGCTCTCGAACACCAAGTCACCATGCATCAGGATGATGTCGTCATCCTTGAGCGCATCCTTTGCACAATAAATGCTGTAGATGTAGTTGGTTTTGTCGTAGAGCGGGTTGTTTACGAAGGTGTACTTCAACGGGAGGTGAAGTGCATTGCAGTACTCCACCAACACCTTATCGTAATAACCAGTGGTCATAACCACTTCTTCTACGCCAAATGAGGCAAGCATTCGTAGTTGCCTGCTTAAAATGGTGTTCTTAAATGATATTTCGGTCATGCACTTTGGATGCTCATTTGTTATAACACCCATGCGTGAACCTAATCCACTGTTAAGAATTAATGCTTTCATCCTTATAAAAATTATATTTAAAAATGTCTGACTGGCAGTATCGAACTGCATCGCTCTACGACCACCTGTGCAG
>JAEEGL012333104.1_pt1 | contig 30984 bp, 24 predicted proteins | sample 9134231 | NCBI WGS metagenome assembly JAEEGL01 (sample SAMN16246548, study PRJNA631951) | gut metagenome | biome: gut microbiome; feature: rumen; material: fiber-attached | host: Bos | place: Iran: Karaj | collected 2018-10
TCTCCTTCTGTAAGATACTGAATTACAAATTAAAAACCTCTAACATAGCAGGGCGCTATGTTAAAGGTCTCTCTAACATAAAATTGCACCGGTAGCCAGCCTTAAAGGCGGTTGTTGACTAAGGGTTGAAAGCTACTCCCCTCTAACGAGGTGTTTAATTTATTTGATTTTACTATAAAAAAGAATTAAAGTCAATAATTTTTATTTACACAGCCCCCGCCCTGTGATATCATAAAATACAGAAACGGGGGAATATTATGAAGAAAACAAAAAAGATAATCAGTATAGCGCTTGCGATTGCTCTTCTTCTGACCTGCGCGGGAGGAATTAACGCGCAGGCATCAATCACAAACCCTGCGGTAATCGATGTTGACGCGGGCGAAGGGCTCAAGGAGATAAGCAAAAACCTTTTCGGCATTTTCATTGAGGATATAAACTACGCAGACGACGGCGGTCTGTGCTCAAACCTCATAAGAAACAATTCATTTGAGCAGAGGCTTGCCTGGGATATGAACTGGGACTGCAGGATGACCGGCTGGGAAGTTGTATCCGGTAACGGCACGCTCAGAGAAGACTCCCCTCTCAATGACAAAAACCCGAGTTATTTTCACGCCGACAGCAGCGCGGTGCTTGTTAACTTCGGATATCCCGACCCTGAAATGACACTCGGCATACTGCTCAAGAAAGGTGAAACATACGATTTCTCTTTCTATGAGAGAGGCTCCGATAAAGTTGCTTACGCCTTTACCGACGAAAACGGAAAAGCGATTGTTTCGGGCGAAGCGGTGCGTTCAGAAGACCGGGATATAAACGGATTCGGGAGATTTGACGTTTCGTTAAAGCCGTCTTCAACGGCATATACGAGGCTCGAAATCACCGTGCCCGAAAACTGCGACATAGATTTCTTCAGCCTCGAATCGACAGACAGTTTCGGCTACGGCGACCCGATGTGGAAATATACCACTTTAAGGCGCGATATTGTTGAAGCACTCAAAGACCTCAACCCCGCATTCGTAAGATTTCCCGGCGGATGCCTCGCGGAGGGCGCATATAAGTGGCAGCTGGCATATAACTGGAAAAAGACAATAGGAGACCCCATACAGAGAAAACAGGAGCCCAACATCTGGGGCTACAACCAGAGTTTTGAAGTGGGATTCTATGAATACTTCTGCCTGTGCGATTATCTTGACGCGGAGCCCATCCCCGTTGTGCACGCAGGTCTTCTGTGTCAAGGCAGAGACCACGGCGAAACAAATCCGCTTCTCGATATTGATTCGGAGGAATTCGCACAGCATATTCAGGATATATTCGACCTGATTGAATACGCAAACGGCGATACTTCCACCTACTGGGGCTCGGTAAGGGCGGAAAACGGACATCCCGAGCCTTTCAACCTCAAATATCTTGCAGTCGGCAACGAAAACTGGATGGAAGATTATTTTGAAAGATTTGATGCGATTTACAACGCAATCAAACGCGAGCACCCCGAAATCACGGTAATCACTTCCGCAGGCGCGTGGGCGGACGGAAAAGAATATGATTACGCCTGGAATCTGATTAACGAAAAATATACGGACACGATAGTTGACGAGCACTATTATGTGCGCCCCTGGTGGGTATACGGCAACTATGAAAGATATGACAATTACAGCAGAGACGGAGCAAAGGTATTTGTTGGCGAATACGCCGTGCACAGAGAAGGCGGCGAGCAGATTACAAAAAACAACCTCTATGTTTCAATAGACGAGGCGGTGCATATGACTTCGCTTATAAGAAACGGAGATATAGTTGAACTTGCCTGCTACGCTCCCCTGCTCGCTAGGCTCGGTTACACACAGTGGGCGCCGAATCTTATCTGGTATAATTCCGATGAACTTGTAAAGACGCCGAGTTATTATGTGCAGCAGCTGTTTATGAATAACACCGGCACGTCTGTTGCAAAGAGCACGCTTTCGGGCGACACGGAAGATATTCATCAGGTAGTGAGTGTTGACGAAGAAAGCAAAACAATATATGTGGTTGCGGTCAACAACTCAAAAGACACAAAGAGAGTAAAGGTAAACCTTGACGGCTTCGGAAAAATTGACACCGCCGGAGAAATGAGATACTTCGGCAGCGGGCTTTACAACACTGCAAACAATTTCGGTTTCCTCAACGACTTCTTTACTCCCGAATACAAGAAAGTAACCGTTGCCGGCAATTCGGTATCCGAAATAATCGGTCCGAATTCGCTTAACATAATCTGCCTGAGTTACGGCGGAGAAAACAATTTCCTCTCACCCGGCTGTGACGCGGGATACAAGCACGGCTCGCTGGTAAAAATCTTTTTCTTCGATATCCTCGCAAAGATTGTGGTATGGTTTACGGCAACCGATTTTTATAAGAAAATTCTCTCTTTCATTGAAAAACAATAAGGAGTAGGCAAAATGAAAAAACTGCTCGGAAGAATTCCCGTCTCAATAATTATATCCGTTTCGTTTGCAATTCTGATGCTTATACTCGGATTATACTCACAGGTAACAAACAACGGAATAAAAGTGGAAGACTACCCGGAGTTTGCGGTGGTTGAAAACGGGATAACATCCGAAGAAAACAACGGCAGGAATATATTCGCAACAGGCACACCCGTAGTTTCCGAATCACCCGCCGACCCGCTGACGGGAGTTACGGCAGACGGTCTTATGCTTTACAGAGAAGTGAGCATGTATCAGTATGTCACCGACGGCGATTCAGTATATAAAGAATTCAGGTCAAAGCAGATGGCTGATGTGCACGGGCAGGGCAACGAATACCCCAACCCCGTTTTCCCCGAAGGGCTTGAAAACGCCTGTTTCTTCGGCAAAGTTAATCTCTCCGGCGGAAATCTGACGCTCAGTGACAACTGCATTCTTACCATAGCCGATTTCTACGGCGAATATACGCAGGTTGACGGCATTGACGAAATAAGCGGTGAAGTAAAAGATTTAAAAGCCGAAGGCAACGGCTGTTACATAGGAAATGATTCCGAAAATCCCGAACTCGGCGATATACAGATTACCTACTATGTTATCCCCGTAGATTCGGTAAATGAAATAACTCTTATCGGCGGGCAGGATAATATGACATTCTGCAAAGCGGGTGAAGAAAACAGCAGCGTTGTCCTCAATGAAAAAATAACGCTCGACGAATACTACCGTCAGTACGCAGGTGAGCCCGACACTACCGCAAAAGTATTTTACGTTTTAGCGGTAATCGCTCTGATAATCACCGTGATACTTATAATCAAAAACTTTGCAGGCGGTCACCGTAAAGGCAAAAAGAAGCATTACGCTTTCGTTGCCGTGCTGCTCGGTATGATTCTTTCCGCAAACGCTCTTGTTCTTATAGCAAACGCAGATTTCGGCGATTACGGCGGCGGTTACGACTACGGTGATTACGGCGGCGGCTACGATTCGGGCGGTTATGATTACGGCGGATATGACTACGGCAATGACGATGACGATTATGAGCGCACAACCACAACAAGAGAAACGCTGTATTACTATTTCGCGTATCCCGTTGACGACCCGTATGACGGCTCGAGCAGTTACTTCACCTCCGCAGGCGAGGTAACAGGGCTTGAAACGCTGAGCACTTCCATTATTCAGGGCGACACTAACTCAAGCGAGAAAGCCGGAATATTCGGGCTCTTCGGTTTACTCGACACGATACTGCTGGGTATAAGAAAGAAATCAAAACCCGCCTCTCCGACAAAGCCGGGCAAGCATATAGCAGGCGCGACAGCAACGGACGAAAGTATGCTCAGACCGCTTTCAAGGTATTTCTCGGAAGACCCGGATTTTGACGAAGACGCTTTCAAGGCGAAACTCGCTTCGATGTATTCCGAATTGCAGGGCGGTTGGCAGAATAAAGACATCGCTCCCCTGCGCAAATATATGACAGACGCATTCTACGCTCAGATGGACAGACAGCTTAACAACTACCGCAGAAATCATCAGACAAACATTGTTGAAGATATCAGGGTAAACAAGGTTGATATCAAGGGCTGGTATGTAAGCAGCGGTAATGATGTGATGGTGGCAGAACTGTTCACCTCAATAAAGGATTATGTTATTGACGATGCTACGGGCGAAGTAGTAAAAGGCTCAAAAGAAAGTACAAAACTTATGCGCTATGAGTGGTCGCTCGTAAGACCGTGCGGCAATAAGACGGGCGGCGAGGTTACTCACATCGAAGTCTGCCCGAATTGCGGAGCACCGATAGATATAAATAAAGCCGGCAAGTGCGAATACTGCGGCTCGATTATCGAAACGAAAGCATCCGACTGGGCAATAAGCGCAATCAAAGGTCTGGCGCAGAAAACGGTATGACAACAATATAAAAGCAAAGGTCCGCAGAGATTAAACTCTGCGGACCGATTTTTATTATGCGGTTATTATGCGAAAGGATTCTCCGACTCATAGAGTGAGCCGGCGGGTTTGTTATAAGAAATATCCTTAACGCCGAGAAGACGGAATACTTCATAAAGCGCTTTGCCGTAGTGACCGAAAGCAACAGCGCCGTGATGCGGGAAATGCTTCTCGATAAGCACATGGCGGTAAAACCTGCCCATTTCGGGAATAGCGAAAACGCCTATGCCGCCGAATGAGCCTGTGGGCACATCAAGCACTTCACCGTGAGCGATGTAACTTCTGAGCACGCCTTCGCTGTCACACTGGAGGCGGTAGAAGGTGATGTCGCCTGCGGCGATGTCGCCCTCGAGAGTGCCTCTGGTGAAATCGGGCTCGGAGCCTTCCGGCTCAAGAAGTCTGTGCTGAATAAGCTGATACTTGACGGCTCTGTCGGCACACATTTTGCAGCTGGGGGTATTGCCGCAGTGGAAGCCCATAAATGTATCGGTGAGAGTATAGGGTGCTTTACCCTTGATATCGCTCTCATAAAGCGAAGCGGGAACGGAATTGTTGATATCAAGAAGAGTAACTGCATCCTGTGAAATGCAGGCGCCGATATACTCGGAAAGTGCGCCGTAAATATCAACCTCGCAGGAAACGGGAATTCCTCTTGAGGCAAGGCGGGAGTTCACATAGCAGGGCTCAAATCCGAACTGTTCGGGAAACGCGGGCCAGCATTTATCCGCAAAGCAGACATATTTTCTTGCGCCCTTATGAGCCTCTGCCCAGTCAAGCAGGGTGAGTTCAAACTGAGCCATACGGGGAAGAAGTTCGGGGTAGTTGTTGCCTGTTACTCCGAGTTCATCCGCCATATCGCGGCACACCTCGTCAATACGGGCATCTCCCGCATGCTCTTTGTAAGAAACGAGCAAATCGAGTTCGCTGTTTTCTTCAATTTCGATGCCCATTTCATAGAGACCTTTTATGGGAGCGTTGCATGCAAAGAAATCCTGCGGACGCGGACCGAAGGTGATGATTTTGAGATTCTTTACTCCGATATATGCTCTCGCGATAGGGATAAAGTCCTCAATCATCTTTGCTATATCGTCGGCTGTGCCTACGGGATATGAGGGAATATATGCGCTTATGTGACGCATTGCGAGATTGTAGGAGCAGTTGAGCATTCCGCAGTATGCGTCTCCCCTGCCGTTTATAAGGTCTCCGTCACCTTCGGCGGCGGCAACAAACATACAAGGACCGTCAAACTTATCGGCTATGAGAGTTTCGGGAGTTTCGGGGCCGAAATTGCCGAGGAATACCACAAGCGCGTTACAGCCTTTGTCAGTAACATCGGCAACGGCTTTGAGCATATCCGCTTCATTTTCGACTGTAACGGGGCATTCATAGATTTCACCGCTGTATGCGTTTACAATCGCCTCGCGCCTTTTGATTGAGAGCACGGCGGGAAAACAGTCGCGGCTTACGGCAATAATGCCGAGTTTTACATCGGGGATATTTTTCATACTGTGTGTCACTCCTTATAGAAATCTTTGAGCATCGGGTAAAGTTTTTTGAACTTACTGTATTTTATATCATAAATTTCTTTCAATTTCAAATCCGGTTTCACGGTTTTTTCAATTCTGACCTCAGGTCTTACTCCCGAAGCAAGCAGCGCGGCGCCGTATGAAGGGCCTTCGTTGCTTATAACTCCGAGTTCAATGCCGAGCGAATCGGCAAGAATCTGCATCCATTTTTCGCTCTTTGTGCCTCCGCCGCAGACTGTTGCTTTGAGCGGCATCTCGGGACAAAGTTCAAGGCAGTCTCTTATTGCGAAAGAAACGCCTTCAAAAACGGCTTTCTGCATATCCGCTCTCGATGTGGTATGAGTAAGGCCTATAAACGCGCCCATAACATCGCCGTCATTATGCGGACAGCGCTCACCCGAAAGATAAGGCATAAACCAGAGAGTGTCTTCGGCGCTGACCGGTGAAGGGCTAACATCATAGTTGCCGGCAAAAATGGTTTCATTGAGCCATTTGTTGCACGATGCGGCGGAAAGAATACAGCCCATAAGGTGATATTTGCCGTCCGCGTGGCAGAATGAATGAAGCGCCGAATTTGACGGCAGAACAAAACTGTCTGTCGGGATAAAAACGGTGCCGCTTGTACCGAGAGATATATTGCATTTGCCCGCTTCATATGTACCCGTGCCGATTGCCGCGCCCGCATTATCGCCCGCGCCCGCAACAACATCAGCGCTGAGACCGCAAACAGTAGTTTTGCCAATCACATCTGCGCTCTCATATACTTTCGGCAGATATGATTCGTCTATGCCGAGAATTGCGAGCATTTCGGCGGACCATCTTCGAGCGGCTACATCGAAATAAAGTGTGCCCGAAGCATCGCTTACATCGGTTGCGAATTCGCCCGTGAGTTTGTAATTGATATAATCCTTGGGCAAACAGATTCTGCAGCATTTTTCAAATACTTCGGGCTCGTTTTCTTTTACCCACAGCACTTTGGGCGCGGTAAAACCCGCGAAAGAAATGTTGCCCGTTAATTCACGCAGTTTATCGGTGCCGACTGTATTGTTGAGATAATCGTTCTGCTTTCCGGTACGTGTGTCATTCCAGAGAATAGCGGGGCGAAGCACGTTGCCCGATTCGTCTGTCATAACAAGGCCGTGCATCTGGCCGGCAACTCCGATTGCTTTAACTTCGGATTTATCAATACCGGAAATCAGGTTTTTGATACATTCCTTTACGGCATTCCACCAGTCGGCGGGGTTTTGCTCGCTCCACTGCGGATGCGGAGATGACAGAGGATATTCTATTGAACAAGAGTCAATGATTTTGCCGCCGTCATCTGTGAGCACCGCTTTGACCGCGGAAGTGCCGAGATCGATTCCTATATAATAACTCACGCTTTCACCTGCCCTTTCATTGCGTCTTCACTGTCCTGACCGACAAAGAAAGTATAATCATCCGCAAGATACCAATCGCCCGACTCGGGATTATAGAATTTAAGGTCTTCTTTCGGTAAGCAGAGTGTAACCTCTTTGCTCTCCCCCGCTTCAAGATAAATCTTGCTGAATCCTTTGAGGAGTTTGACTGCCTGCTCGCCTTCTGCTCCGGCGTAAACCTGCACCACGGTTTTGCCGCCGCATGAGCCTGTGTTTGCGGCTGTGAGATTTATCACATAAGCGTCGCCGTCATTCTTGCATGAAATATCCGAAAATTTAAACTTGGTATAAGAAAGACCGAAGCCGAAAGGATAAGCGGCGGTTTTGCCCTCTTTATCAAGCAGAGTATAGCCGTGATAATAGCCGTAAACAATGTCTCTTGTCTGCGAGCCCGGGAAAAGGAAATCCGGGTAATCGTTTTCGTCCTTCGCCATTGTGAAAGGCAGGTGCCCCGAAGGATTAACCCTGCCCGAAAGAATTTCGGCAAGTGCGTTGCCGCCCTCCATACCGCTGTAAAACGAGTGAAGAATACACGCCGCCTCGTCTTTCCATTCTCCAATTATATAGGCGCTGCCGCCGATAATATTTACTATCACCTTTTTGAAATCGCGGCAGGCGTTATGTATGAGTTCAACCTCTTCGGCAGGTATTCTCAGTGAATATCTGTCGCCGCCCATCGCCTTTTCGGTGGTTTTATCGCTCTTTGAGAAATTGGCGAGGTTTTCGCCCTCCTGTTTGTAATCACTTCCGACACAGAGGATAACGACATCGCAGGCGGCAATTTCCTTTTTCTTCGATGAATAATCGGTGCCCTCGCAGAGAACGACTTTATCCTGACCGAACTCGTTGCACAGTCCTTCATAGGGAGTGACAACATAAGGCGCGAAAACGGAACTTGAGCCGTGATCTCCGACATTTACTTTATTAGCGTATCTGCCGATAATCGCCGTTTTTGTTTCGGATGAAAGAGGCAGAGTGCCGTCGTTTTTGAGAAGTACCGTGCCTTCAAGCGCCGCTCTCTTAGCAAGGAGCGCGTGCTTTGAAGATGCAACTGCAGACGCAGGAGCCGCTTTTATTTTCGGAGTAATCTTTATAAGTCCTCTCAAAACGCTCTGCACGGAAGCGTCAATGTCTTCCATCGTGACCTTACCGCTTTTAAGCGCGGCAGGCAGAGACGCATAGTGCATAATCTGCGGCATTTCTATATCAAGCCCCGCCTTGAGAGCCTTGGGAGCATTTCTGACACCCATAAGGAAATCGGAAATGGTGAAGCCCGTAAAGCCCCATTTATCGCGCAGAATATCTTTGAGCAGATATCTGCTTTCACAGCAGTGATCGCCGCGGAAAAGATTGTAGGCGCCCATTATCGACATCGCGCCCGCGTCAATACACGCCTTGAAATGAGGAAGATAAACCTCGTGCAGAGTTTTATCGTCACACAGCACATTTACATCAAAGCGGATATTTTCAATACTGTTAACGGCGTAGTGCTTGGGGCAGGCAATCACGCCTTTATCCTGCACGGCTTTTGTGAGGGCGACACCCATTCTCGAAAGCAGATAAGGGTCTTCGCCGTATGTCTCCTGCGCCCTCCCCCATCTGGGATTTCTGAGAAGATTTATACAGATGCCCGCAAAGTAATTGCCGCCCTGCGCGGTGACTTCATCGGCAATCGCGCTGCCTATTTCATATTCGAGTTCATCGTCAAAGGAGGCGCCCCTTGCCATAGATACGGGGAAGCAGGTGCTCCTGCCCATAACAACGCCTCTCGGCCCGTCCGAAAAAGCGACTGCGGGTATGCCGAGTCTCTTTATGCCGCCGCTGAGACAAGGCCTGCAGTTATACTTCTGCCCTTTCGTTATAAGGTCAAATCCGTTTCTCAGGAAAAACTTCTGCCCGGATATGATTTTGATCTTTTCGGTGAGTTTCAGTTCTTTGCAAAGAGCCTGTGCAACCTCGTAAAGCACTTCGTCACGCGGATCGGAAAGATATTTGCTTACAGCCTGATTGTAATCCAAATAATCACCTCAAAACAAAAGGAAACACCGAACACAAAAGCAGTTCAGCGTTTCCTCCTTTTAATCAGTCAATGTATCTGCACGCGGCAAGGGCGGCAACTGCGCCGTCAGCCGAGGCGGTTGTAATCTGCCTTATTCTCTTTTTGCGGCAGTCCCCAGCCACGAAAACACCCGGTGTGCGGGTAAGGCAGTTTTCATCGCTGTTGAAATAGCCGTATTCGTCAAGGTCGGTAACGGATGCGAATTTGTCATTGTCGGGAATAAGTCCGATTGCGACAAACAGACCGTCAACGGGAATAATTTTCTTTGACGAGTCGGCTTTGAATGTGATTTCAACTCCGGTAACCGCTTCTTCGCCGGTTATATCGGAAAGCAGACAGCCGGTGAAAACTTCGACATTGTCTTTGGCGTTGATTTTCTCAACGAGTTTCGCTTCACCCGTGAGGAAATCAAGATCCTGTAATATATAAACTTTTTCGGCGAGTTCACTCAGGAGCACAGCCTCCTGCAGGGCTGAATTGCCGCCGCCGAGCACTGCAACGATTTTGTTTTTGTAAAACGCTCCGTCGCATACGGCACAGTAGGAAACTCCGTGACCGACTAGCCTTTCTTCAGCCGCAAGACCTGTTTCTCTGTGCTTTACGCCTGTTGCGAGGATAACCGCTTTCGCTTCAAACTCGCCTCTGGTGGTGACAACGGTTTTTGTGTCTCCGTTATCTTTGATGCCGGTAACGGTTTTGAGATCAATCTCCGCACCCTGCTCGATAACCTGGTCAACGAGTTTGTCGATGAATTCGTTGCCGCTCATCGTTACAAAGCCGGGATAGTTTTCAATCTGCGGGGAAAAGGTGACCTGACCGCCGAAAGTGCTCTGCTCAAGCACAAGCACAGATTTATTTGCTCTTCGGGCATACAGGGCCGCAGTTAAACCTGCGGGCCCTGCGCCTACGATTATTATATCGTACATATTCTTATGCCTTCTTCACATTCTCTGCAAACTCAAGAATCGGAGCAAGGTCGGAATACATATCAATGTTTCCGTCTTCAACAACAACAAGAGTGGGAGCAGTTCTTATGTTGAGAGCGATTGCGAGCGCTTCGTTTTCGTAAGCGTTAATCTCGGTAAACTCAATACCCGCGTCCTGAAGTTTGGGAGCGGCTATCTTGCACTTGGGGCAAGTGGGAGTTTTGAAAAGATATACGCCGTCGGGAAGGATTGCGCCGTTTGCGGTGTGGTCTTCACAGCAGCCGCAGCCCGCTTCGTGGTTGTGAGGATGAAGCACGGAATGACCGAGGTCGTAAACTTTGCGGTCTTTGTATTCCTGAGTTTTGCCTTCGTTCCAGTTCTGAACGGGACGGTAATAGCCGGTGATTCTGGAGTAAACTTCGGTTGCCTGATGGCAGTCGGGGCACTCATATTCTTCGCCCTGGATATAGCCGTGATTTCTGCACACGGAATAAGTGGGAGAAAGAGTGTAGTAAGGAAGTCTGTAATTCTCGGCAATCTTTCTTACAAGGTCTGCCGCCGCTTTCCAGTCGGGAAGTTTCTCGCCGAGGAAGGCGTGGAAAACTGTGCCGGAGGTGTAAAGAGTCTGAAGTTCGTCCTGAATATCGAGGGCTGAGAAAACATCGTCGGTGTAACCCACGGGAAGATGTGAGGAGTTGGTGTAGTAAGGAGTTTCCTTTGAAGCGGTGATGATGCCGGGGTACTTCTTGACATCGTGCTTCGCAAGTCTGTAAGAGGTGGACTCTGCGGGCGTTGCCTCAAGGTTGTAAAGGTCGCCGTATTTCTCCTGATAGTCGCTCAGGCGCTCTCTCATATGGTTGAGAACTTTCTTAGTGAATTCCTGACACTTCGGGTCTGTCATATCGGCTCTTATCCACTTGGCGTTGAGGCCGACTTCGTTCATGCCGACAAGGCCGATGGTGGAGAAGTGGTTTTCGAATGTGCCGAGGTAACGCTTGGTGTAGGGGTAAAGACCTTCTTCAAGGAGTTTTGTGATAATCTTTCTCTTGATTGAAAGGGAGCGTGCGGAGATATCCATCATCTTGTCAAGTCTCTTGAAGAATTCCTCTTCGTTCTCGGCAAGATATGCGATTCTGGGCATATTGATTGTAACAACGCCTACTGAGCCGGTGCTTTCGCCGCTGCCGAAGAAACCGCCGCTCTTTTTGCGGAGTTCTCTCAGGTCAAGGCGGAGTCTGCAGCACATTGAGCGGATATCGCTGGGCTCCATGTCGCTGTTGACATAGTTTGAGAAATAAGGTGTGCCGTACTTGGAGGTCATTTCGAAGAGAAGACGGTTGTTCTCGGTTTCGGACCAGTCAAAGTCACGGGTGATTGAGTAAGTGGGGATGGGATACTGGAAGCCTCTGCCGTTGGCGTCGCCCTCAATCATAATCTCGATGAAAGCCTTGTTGATCATATCCATTTCGGCTTTGCAGTCTTTGTACTTATAGGGCATCTCTTTGCCGCCTACGATACAGTTGAGTTCAGCAAGGTCGGCGGGAACAGTCCAGTCGAGGGTAATGTTTGAGAAAGGAGCCTGTGTGCCCCAGCGTGAAGGTGTGTTTACGCCGTAGATGAAGGACTCGATGCACTTCTTGACCTCATCATAGTTGAGGTTATCATATTTTACGAAAGGAGCAAGATAGGTATCAAAGGATGAGAAAGCCTGTGCGCCTGCCCACTCGTTCTGCATGATGCCGAGGAAGTTGACCATCTGGTTGCAAAGGGTGGCAAGGTGCTTTGCGGGTGCGGAAGTAATCTTGCCGGTAACGCCGCCGAGCCCTTCCTGAATAAGCTGCTTGAGTGACCAGCCTGCGCAGTAGCCGGTGAGCATGGAAAGATCGTGAAGATGAATGTCGGCGTTCTTGTGAGCGTTGGCTATTTCATCATCATAGATTTCACTGAGCCAGTAGTTGGCGGTGATAGCGCCGGAGTTTGAAAGAATAAGGCCGCCCACGGAATATGTGACGGTGGAGTTTTCTTTTACTCTCCAGTCGGTAACATTGACGTAACTGTTGACCAGTTCTTTATAGTCAAGGATGGTGGATTTGAGATTGCGGAGTTTCTCTCTCTGCCTTCTGTAAAGGATGTAGCACTTTGCAACATCGGCATAGCCGGCTTCGCCGAGGACTTCTTCAACACTGTCCTGAATATCCTCAACAGAGATAAAGCCGTCTTTGATTTTGGGCTCGAAATCGGCTGTTACTTTAAGAGCGAGGAAGTCGATAGTTGAAGGAACATACTGCTTTTCCTGCGCCTCAAACGCCTTTCTGATAGCCTCCGAAATTTTGGTGACATTGAATTCGGCTGTGCTGCCGTCTCTTTTTCTGACCTGGTACATAATTCTCATTCCTTTCGTCATTATACAACATTAGATATGATATCAAAATGTGGGGTGTATGTCAATAGAAAATCACAACATATTGTGATTTTTATTCAAATTTCCGATTTTTACACACAATATGGGGGTTTTTGACCGGAAGAGCGGCTTATACCCCGCGTACATTGCTGTCCGGCACATATTTTTTCATTATATCGAGCATATGATACATTTCTGCTTTTGAGAAAGATTCAAGGCCGAAACCGATGAGGTCACCCGAATCCTTGAACGCCTGGAGGAAGTGCCGTTTTGCGCCCGTGAGCCACTGACCGAGTTCTTCAATATCGGCATCGGTGTGAAGCCCTTTGGCGACGGTGGTCCTGAATTCGTAATCGACCTTCCCCTGCTTGAGAAAATCGATGCTCTCGCTCACTTTTGATAAATCGTAGTTTCCTATGCCCACGCACTGGGGGTAACCCGTTTTGCCGGATTTCACATCCATCGCGACATAGTCAACAAGATTATCGTTTACAATGGCTTTCAGTTTGTCGGGATAGGTGCCGTTAGTATCGAGTTTAACGGCAAAGCCTTCATCTTTGATTCTTTTTATAAATTCATATATATCTTTTTGCATCAGCGGCTCTCCGCCGGTAATCGCGACGCCGTCGAGTCTGCCGCGCCTGGAATTGAGAAAATCGATTATTTCGTCAACCGTGTAGGCAGGCTGCTCGGGCGGATTGATGACCAGGGGCGAATTATGGCAGAAAGGGCAGCGCAGATTGCACCCGCCGGTAAAGACCGTACACGCCATTTTGCCCGGAAAATCAAGCAGAGTGAGTTTTTGTAAGCCCTGTATATTCATAACAGCCTAAATCTCCCATAAATTGTTGTTGCCGGATTATCTTACCACAACATATTGTGGTTGTCAACAATAATTAAAAATAAATTTTCTTTTAATAATTATTTGAAATATTTATTTCCTTATGATATAATATTACGGAATGGGGTGATTACAAAATGTCAGACGAAAAAGTAATGCGCAATTTACCCGAAGAAACGGTACACCCGAATAAAATCGGAATAAAAGAAGGGCTCGGATATATGCTCGGCGACGCAGGCAACCTGTTTGTGCTGACCTATGTCTCCTCCTTCCTCAAAGTCTTTTATACCGATGTGCTCAAAATTGACACAAGCAAGGCGGCTAACCTCTTCCTTTTCACCCGTTTATGGGATGCAATCAACGACCCTATGTGGGGCGCGCTTGTGGCAAAGAGAAAGCCGAGCAAAGACGGTAAGTTCAGGCCGTTTCTCAAATATGTGGCGATACCGCTCGGCCTTTCACAGATAATTTGCTTTTTCAATATTGGCAGATTCACAAGCAGCGACGCTCTGCTTCTTGTGTTTGCCTATGTCACCTATATCGCCTTCGGCATGCTTTACACAGGCATGAACGTGCCCTTCGGCTCGCTGGCATCGGTAATCACGGACGACCCCGACGGCAGAACACTGCTTTCAACCTTCAGAACCATCGGCGGCGGAATCGGCGGAGCCGCCCCCCTGCTGCTCGCCCCGTTTATCATCTACACAAAGGTAGAGCAGGCAAACGGTGAAACTTACAACGTGGCAAACGCAAAAGGAATGTTCCTCTTCGCAGTGGCGATGGGCGTTCTTTCGATAATATTCTATTACTCCTGCTATTTCACTACCAAAGAGAGAGTACGCTCGGAAGCAAATCCGCAGGTCGATATGAAGAAGACCTATCTCGGTATGCTCAAGAGCAAGCCTTTCGTTATCCTTGCGCTCACCGGCATACTTATCAGCGGTCAGCTTCAGTTTGCATCGCTTAACCAGTATCTCTATAAAAACTATTTCTGCAACACAAATCTTTCGGTGCTCGGCACAATAGCACAGTATCTGCCTATGGCTATAATGATACCCTTCGTGCCCAAACTCGTTAAAAGATTCGGCAAGAAAGAACTCAGCGCAATCGGCGGATTCTTTGCCGCCGCTGCCGCAATTCTCACTTATATAATCAAGCCCTCGCAGGACAGCCCCATGATATTCATCGGCCTGCTGTTTGTAATAGGCTTCGGCTATTCGTTCATTTCAATCACCAACTGGGCGGTTGTTGCCGATGTGATTGACTATCAGGAATACAAAACACATATCAAAAGCGAAAGCGCGATTTACGCGGTATATACATTCTGCAGGAAACTCGGTCAGACTGCCGCTGATTACGGCGGACTGATGCTTCTCGGCAAAATCGGCTATAATGTTGAGGAAATGTCAAACGCAGGCTTCGTGCCCGGCGTGAGCGAAGGCATACTCAAGGTCTGCACCGCAATCCCCGCAGTCACCTATTCGCTCATATTCATCCTTTATCTCGTATTCCCCCTGACAAAAGAAAGACTCAAGCCAGTATATGAATATGTAAGATCGGTCAATTCAGCTCAGAGCGATGAGCCCGCTGAAGAGCAGGCGGCATCCGGCACGGAGGAATAATGATGAACGAAAACAATGAGGCGGTTGCTCACAATGAGGAACCGGTCAGACGGCAGTATGTGAGCACGGGCAAACTACTCGCCTACTCCACCGGACTTGCCGGGCAGAATATTTCATACGGCTTCGTTTCCGGCTGGCTGTTTTACTTTATGACGAGCATACTCGGCATAAATTCCGTTGTGGTCGGCGCAATCACGAGCATTTCGCGAGCGTGGGATTCGGTCAACGACCCGATAGTAGGCGCAATGGTAGATAAGCACCGGTTCAAAAACGGCGAAAAGTTAAGACCACTTCTGCTTATCACGCCGCCCGTAATCGGCATACTCTCCGCGATTATGTTTATGCCGCTTGGCAAAGGCACGGCGGGAGTTATTATAATCTGCGCGGCGTACTTTGTATGGGATCTGTTTTATTCGTTTCAGGATACAGCCCTTTGGGGTATGGTGGCTGTTTCGTCACCGCACTCCGAAGAAAGAGGCAAGGTTTCACAGTGGGTTTCAATCGGCGCCGGCGCAGGCGCAACCGTAGCGGGCGCATTTCAGATTCTGCGCTCGATATGCACCAACTCCTTCGGCATGAGCGATATTGCAATATTTGCAATGTTCGGCATTCTTTTCGGTTTCGGCGGCGAAATTCTTTCAATGGTCGCACACAGGATGAAAGAAAACGTTGACGCGCCGAAAAGCGAGGAAAGCATACTTGAAGCAATATTTGTGCTCAGGCACAACAAAACGCTCCTGCTCATTTCACTTGCAAGATTCTTTAAAGATGTAACACAGACTCTGCTCCCCTGGGCATATTTCTTTGAAAGCCGTGAGAGTTTCAACTTCGGCTTCGCCTCATTTGACGGGCCGACCACTCAGGTTGTTTATTCTGTTATGACCGGCGCAATCGGCGCGATAGCGATGTTTTTCGCCACAAAGGTCGCAAAGAAATTCGGCGGTATGAAAAAGATACTGCTGATTGCCCAGTTTACCAATATAATTCTCAGAGTAATCGCCTTCTTTATAGGCTTCAACTCAATTCCGCGCATTTACGCGGTTATGGCGCTTATGGCTGTAGTCAATGTGCCGACCAATATGATGGATATCGCTCACCGCTCGCTTACGAGCGACTCTATTGACGAGGTCGAATACAAAACAGGCAAACGCACGGAAGGTATCTCCTTCTCAATGCAGAATTTCACCACAAAGATTGCCTCGGCTGTAACGCTTATGTTCAGCGGTCTTATTCTGAATGCCCTGAAATATGACAGCACCAGGAAGAACTATATGCAGGGCGCGCTTTATAACAAATGGGTATGGCCCATATTTATGGTCGGGCCCGTTATCGGTCAGGTGCTGTATCTTATAGTTATTTCGTTTGTAAAAGATGACCGCGATACAAAACTGATGATTGAAGCAGAACTCAAACGCCGCAGAGACGCCCTTGAAGAAAAAGAAAAATCAATGGCGTAAAATCAACAGATAAAAAAATCAGTTCACCATAAAGGTGAACTGATTTTTTTGGCCCGCCGGAAGGGATTCGAACCCCCGATCTTCGGAATCGGAATCCGATGCATTATCCGGCTATGCTACCGGCGGAAATATCACACAGGCAAACAATTGCCCGCGTTAATATCATTATTCTGTTAATCGGCAGAGTCGATTCTGACCGAATCAAGTTCCGCCTCAACCTCTTTGAGCACGCAGTTAATCGCCTTCTGCCTGGGCATACTGAGTGTGCAGGCGGCGGCGCCGGGATGTCCTCCACCGCCGAGTCTGCTGCAGATTTCGGATGCGTCAACATCGCCGTTGGTGCGCACGGATATCTTGAAAGAGCCGTCTTTCTGTTCTTTCATAAGCACGCCTACAAGCACACCCTCCACCATTCTGGTGAGGTTTGCAAGTGATGTTGTTTCGGTTTCGTTGGAGCCTGTTTTTTCAAACATATCGCGGGTTATGCAGATAAGCGCGCATCTGTCGGAAAAATAGAATCTCATATCATTGAGCGCAAGTCTCTCAAGGGCGGCATAGGTCTTTGTTTTAGTTTCAAAGAATATCTGCACCACCTTGAAGGTTTCAGCGCCTTTTTCAGCGAGTTTCGCGGCTATTTCAAAGGTCCTTACCGTGGTATTGACAAATCTGAAACAGCCCGTATCGGTTGAAACGCCGGTGAAAAGACAGGTGGCAACCTCCGGAGTAATCTCGGCTTTCATTTCTTCAATGATAAGGTAAACCACTTCAGCCGCCGATGCGGAATCGGGCTCGAGGCAGATATTTTCGGCATAAAGAGTGTTTGAGGCGTGATGATCTATGCACAGTTCAATTTTATCGCCGTAAAGGGCGTAAAACTCCGTGCCGAGCAGTTTTGAATCTGCCACATCTATCGCGACTATATGCTCCGGCTCAAAATCCTGCTCCGGGATTCCTTTGAGAAGAATATCGAAATCCTTGGTGAATCTGTCGCCGCATTTAATCTGAACCTTTTTGCCCATAGAAGCGAGTACCCTTGCCAGCGCTGATGCACTTCCTACGGTGTCTCCGTCGGGAGAGGCGTGGCAAAGGAGCAGAAAACAGTCATTTTCAAGAAAGTATTCCGCCGCTTCGGTAATGTTAATCATCATAAGATTTTTCCTCTTCGGATATGTTATTGAGCATTCCTGCTATCTTCATACCCTTTTCTATTGAATCGTCGGCTATGAATTTGAGTTCGGGCGTTTTGCGCAGATGAAGCCGCTGACCGATTTCTCTGCGGATATAGCCCGTTGCACTCACAAGCCCTTTAACCGCTGTTACCGCGGTTTCTTTGCCCTCGAGCGCGCTGACATAGACCTTTGCAAACGAGGCGTCTGAACTGACGTCAACATTCACAACGGTGAGCATTTTGCCCTGCACTCTGGGGTCTTTGAGTTCGCGGATGACGGCGGCGATTTCGCGCTTTATATCCTCCGCGACTCTGTCGTGTTTATATCCTGCCATTATAAATCCTCTTAATCTCTGTATTCCTCGGTAATGAAGAATTCAAACACGTCGCCTTCCTTGATGTCGTTGAACTTGGAGAGGCCTATGCCGCACTCGAAGCCCGAAGCGACCTCTTTGACATCGTCCTTGAATCTGCGCAGTGACGCGATTTCGTCTTCGGCAACAACTATGCCGTCACGCACTACTCTTACCTTGGATGATCTTGTAACCTTACCGCTTGTAACATGGCAACCTGCGATATTGCCGATTGCGGAGATTCTGACTATCTGGCGGATTTCCGCTTTACCGATATCAACATCTCTGAACTTGGGCGCAAGCATACCCTTGATAGCGGCTTCTATTTCATTGATACAGTCGTAAATGACTCTGTAAGTCCTGATTTCAACATCGTCACGCTCCGCGTTTTCGGAGGCAACGGCATCGGGCCTTACATTGAAACCGACGATGATTGCGTTTGAAGCATTGGCAAGCATAACGTCGCTTTCGTTGATTGCGCCGACACCGGAGTGAACGACCTTGACTCTGACTTCTTCATTGGACAGTTTGACAAGGCTCTGTTTAACCGCTTCTGCGGAGCCCTGAACGTCGGCTTTGATAATGATGTTGAGCTCTTTGAGTTCGCCCTCTTTGATTGAATCGAAGAGGTTTTCAAGGGTGACTTTCTGATACTCTTTGAACTGCTCTTCTTTTGCCTTCGCCTTTCTCTGCTCAACAAGTTCTCTTGCGAGGCGCTCGTCATTAACGGCGTCAAAAGCGTCACCCGCCTGTGGAACTTCCGCAAGGCCCATGATTTCAACGGGAACAGAGGGACCTGCCTCCTTGACCTTTCTGCCCTTGTCGTCTGTCATAACCCTGACTCTGCCGACGGCTGTACCGGCAACGATGATATCGCCGGACTTGAGAGTACCATTCTGAACAAGAAGGGTGGAAACGGGGCCCTTGCCCTTATCGAGTTTCGCCTCAATAACAACGCCTTTTGCGCGGCGGTTGGGATTGGCCTTGAGCTCCTGCATTTCGGCAACGAGAAGGATGGACTCAAGCAGTTTGTCTATGCCCTGCTTGGTGAGAGCGGAAACGGGCACACAGATAGTGTCGCCGCCCCATTCTTCGGGCACAAGTTCATATTCGGTGAGCTGCTGAAGCACTCTGTCGGGATTTGCGGCGGGTTTATCCATCTTGTTGATTGCAACGATTATGGAAACACCTGCGGCTTTGGCGTGGTTAATCGCCTCTATTGTCTGTGGCATAATACCGTCATCAGCGGCAACAACAAGCACCGCGATATCGGTAGCCATAGCGCCTCTCAGACGCATTGAGGTGAAAGCGGCGTGACCGGGAGTGTCAAGGAAGGTGATGTTTTCACCGTTGACATTAACCCTGTAAGCGCCTATATGCTGAGTGATGCCGCCCGCCTCACCGGCTGTGACGGAAGTGTTTCTGATAGCATCGAGAATTGAAGTTTTACCGTGGTCAACGTGACCCATGACAACAACAACAGGATCTCTCTTTTCGAGCGATGCTTCGTCATCGGTGCTGTCGTCAATGATTCTGTCTTCAATGGTAACAACTATGAGTTTTTCTGCCTTCGCGCCGAGTTCTTCGGCAACGATAGCGGCGGTTTCATAGTCAAGCACATCATTGATAGTTGCCATCTGACCGAGTGCAAAGAGTTTTTTGATAACTTCGGCGGCTGTCATCTTAAGCATTGACGCAAGTTCGCCGACTGTGATTTCCTCAGGTATCTTTAACTTGAGCTGAGGCTTCTTCGCTCTTTCGGCGGCAATTCTTTCAAGCCTCTCTTTTTCGGTTTCACGCCTTGTGGGCCTGTTACCCTGCTTTCTGTACTGCTTGCTCTTCTGGTTTATCTTCTGCTTTGAAGGGCCTCTCTCCATCGCGCTTGCGGCGGAGCCGGGAGCAATTCTCTCGTACTTTTCGTTATACTTCTCAAGGTCAACGTTATCGGACCTGAGGTTGAATGTGGACTGCTCGCCTTTTGTTCTGGGCTGAGCCGCCTTGTTTTCTTTCTTCTTTTCGGGCTGGGGACGGTTGTTCTGAGGCATAACGGGCATCTTGGGCGCCTTGGGTTTCTTTGCCTCTTTGTCGGCGGCGGGTTTCTCCGCCTTTTCGGCTGCCTTCTCTTTATCGTCTTTCTTTGCGGCAGTTTTCTTTTCAGGCTGAGTTTCTTTCTTATCCGCCTTTGCGGTCTTAGCCGGCTTCTTCTCTTCTTCCTCTGCCTTTTCTTCTTTCTTTGCCGTCTTCTTAGCGGGCTTTTCAGCCTTCTCTTCTTTTTCCGCCTTATCGGCTTTTTCCGCTTTTTCTTCCTTGGCGGGTTTCTCTTCTTTTGCAGGTTTCTCTTCCTTTGCCTTTGAAGCGGAAGCGGGTGAAGTCAGCTCGAAATAAGCGTCGAGATTCTCAACACTGAATTTCTTAGTATAGTATTCGAAAATAAGATTGAGTTCATCTTCCTCGAGGATAGCGGAACTCGATTTTTTACCTTCGTAATAGTTGGCGAGAATCTTGGTGATCTCTGCCGGTTTCACCCCGAAATCTTTTGCGATTTCGGAGACTTTTATTTTAGTTATCATTTAATCATCCTCCCGTATTTCAAGTGCTTTCAGCATTGCCTGTGCAAAACCGCTGTCATTTACGGTAAGCACTGCGGACCTGAGCCCGGAGGCTCTTCCTATTTCGTCCATATCAAAATCCGATTTTAACAAGCGCGCAGGAGATTTTGCAAACTCACATTCGCGCTCAATTTCCTTTCTCAACCTATCGGAGGAATCACTGCTGAAAACACAGAGCATTGCTTTCTTATTCCTGATTGATTCGACCGAGCTGTCATGCCCGCAGCTGAGTTTACCCGCTTTGCGGCACATTCCGAGAAGAGAGAGGAACTTGCGTTCATCCATTTTCCAGTTCTTCCTCCATCTTTTCGAAGATTTCGTCGGGTATTTCGCAGGAAAATGCTTTCTGAAGTCTCTTTGCTTTTCTCGCTTTTTCAAGGCACTCTTTACTCTTGCACACATAAGCGCCCCGTCCGGGTTTCTTGCCTGTAAGGTCGATGGATATTTCTCCTTCAGGGCTTCTCACCACTCGGACAAGTTCTTTTTTAGGCTTCATTTCGTTACATCCGGTGCATTTTCTCATCGGAACACTGCGACGTACAGCCATAGTCAGATACTCCTTTGATTATCAGTCGTCAAAATTGATAACAGGTTCTTCAAATTCGGGGTTGATGTCAATCTTCCAGCCTGTGAGTTTGGCGGCAAGGCGGGCGTTCTGGCCCTTGTTGCCGATTGCGAGTGAAAGCTGATTGTTGGGTACGATCACCCTGCAGCTGCGCTCATCTTCACTGAGAATCTCAACAGAGATTACATTTGCCGGAGCGAGGGCGGCGGCAACATACTCCGCCGGATCATCGCTGTAATTGATAACATCAAGTTTCTCTCCGCCCAGAGCGTCAACTATATTGTTGATTCTCTGACCTCTCTGGCCGATACAGGCGCCTACGGGGTCAACGTTTTCATCGGCGGAATAAACGGCGATTTTGCTTCTGGAACCCGCCTCACGGGCGATGGACCTGATTTCAACGGTGCCGTCAACTATCTCGGGCACTTCAACTTCAAGCAGGCGTCTGACAAGGCCCGGATGAGTTCTTGAAATCTTTGCTTTGGGTCCTTTTGTTCCTTCAACAACATCGGTAACATATACTTTTACATATTCGCCTTCTCTGAGCCTGTCGGTGGGAATCTGCTCGCTTCTGGGAAGACGCTCAACAACTTTGCCTATCTCAAGGAAAGCATCGAGGGTATCGGGATCAACACGGATAACCTTGCAGGTGGCAAGTTCCTGATTCTTCTCCTGAAGTTCCTGCCTCTTGCGCTCGGTCTCGGCATCGCCGATATTCTGGCGCAGAAGATGTTTGCCTTTTACGGCGGCTATTCTGCTGACCGCTTTTGTATTGAGTTCGATATCGATTGTGTCGCCGACATTGATTCTCTTTCTGATTTTCTTTGCGTCTTCAAGAGTAATCTCTTCTATTTCGTCGGTAACGGTTTCAACAACTCTCTTTTTGATGTAAATCTTGAGAGTGTTCTTTTCGGGGTTTATGTCACAGAAAACTATATCTCTGTCACCGTAATCTCTTTTGACTGAGGTTATCACGGATTTGGTGATTGCTTCATAGAGGGCATCAACGGGTACTCCTCTCTCCTGAGCCATTGCCGCAACAGCATCAAAAAATTCTGCGTTTTTCATTTTTCCTGTCAGTCCTTTCTCAATCGTCAAAATCATCCAGACGGATGAATGATGTTTCTTTTTTGTCTATGTTCATTGCGCTGCCGTCTTCAAGTCTTAATACGATACTGCTACCGTCGCTGCTTTCAAGCACTCCGCAGTATTCACGCTTGCCGTCAACAGGTCTTATGAATTTCACTTTGATATCCGCGCCGATGAATTTTTCGAAATGCTCGGGACGAGTTAAGTCTCTCTCAATACCGGGAGAGGAAACTTCAAGGCAGTAACTCTGCTCAATGGGGTCGAGTTCATCAAGAGGCGCGTCAAGCGCTCGGCTCATATTTTCGCAGTCGTTGATATTCACGCCGCCTTCCTTGTCGATGAAAACTCTGAGGAACCAGTCTGCCCCTTCTTTAAGAAAGCGGACATCCCAGATTTCCAGACCGAGTTTTTCGGCGATGGGCTCGGCGAGTTCACGCACGGCGGCGACAACATTGCCGCCCTTTCCTTTTGCCATAAAATCGCTCCTTTGCAAAAACAAAAGAGCAGGTCGCCCTACTCCTTTGCTTCTAATCTATTCTTACTATGCGGTATTTTACACCTTTAAATATTATTTGTCAATAATTATTTTATATTATTAACCGCCGCCTGTTACGGGAAGTCCTACATAATTCACGGTGAAGCAATGGGACTTGAGGCCGTAGTTGAGCACCTTTGACCTGAATTCGTTGCCGGTCATTGTGATGCCTGCTACTTTAATCTTGGTAACATAGCCTTTGTCGCCGAGTGAACCGTCGTGAGAAACAATCTGAATCCACTTTGACGGGTCGCTGTCAAACTTAGCGGTTTTGCCGTATTTAACTGCATAAGCCTCTATGAGCGCCTTCATTTCTTTATCTGTATAAGATTTGCTGCTCTTTGTCTGTGCTTCGGGGCTTGATACTCCGCCGGCGAGGTAGGGAATTTCATCGCCGCCCCATACGCTTACGGAAGAAGTGGTCTTGCCTGCAGCGTTAGCGAAATAGAATGTCTGCGCGGGATTGCCTTTATAGTCAACATAGTATGCTGTCGGTTTGTCGCCGGCTTTGGACATACCGAGCACTTCGAGGCATGCCGCTTCGACCTTGGTGCCGCTGTATTTGAAACTTGAGTTATATGCCTGACCGTTGCCGTAGCCGTATACCTTTGCGTAAGTATAAGACGCGACAGCCTGGGCTTTGATTGCCTCAAGGGGTGAATCGGAGCCTATCTCTCTCTCGACGGTCTTGCAGAGGAATTCGAGAATGGAAACGGTCTGTTTGTCTTTGACAATTGTCTCCGGTGTCTTTGAATCGGTCTTAATGGTTGTGCCGGGATAATAACAGGTGAGAATCTTCTTGTAGGTATATCCGTTTTTAGCGAGGGCGATTGCACCGTCCTGGCTCATACCGACTCCGTGACCGTAGCCGAAAACACTGAAGTTGAAGGAGCCTGCCGACGATGTATTGTCATCGTCTCCGGGTATAAGCGAAGTGCCTTCATAAGGATTCTTCACATAGTCGAGCGGATTTACTCTTGAAGTGCTGCCGTTTGATTCTTTCCAGATTTCGAGGTGAAGATGGGCGGACTTTGCGTTGCCCGTTTTGCCGACATAGCCGAGCAGGTCGCCTTTTTTGACGCTGGCATCCTTTTCAACCGCTATTGACTTTGCCTGAGCGTAGAAAGATGATATGCCGCCGGAATGAGCGACCATCACGCAGTTGCCGTAGCCGAGATTATCCTGATTGTCATTGATTGAAATGGTAACCTTACCGTCCTTAACGGCGTAGAAGGGCTCGCCTTCACTGTCGCCTTTGGAGAGGACGATATCAACGCCGCCGTGATATGTGCCGTCCTTATAATCCGGGAAACCTTCGGTCACATAACTTGCTTTGTTGAGCGGCCAGCGATACTCCTCAACAACCGGTGTTTCCGGAGTGTCGGGGTCAACCGGGTTTACGGGATTGATTGTGCCTCCGCCGCCTATGAAAGACATGACAAACTGCACAAACATCATTATTACTGACATCAGCATGGATAAAACCTGTTCCATAAACTAGCCTCCTTTTATGAAAACAATGTTCGCTGTTTTATCTGAGGAAACAGAGTGAGAGCGCAATTGCGTACTGCGCAAGGTAATATGAAGTGTGGTTAACTATTACATCAACGGGTCTGTTCTTTCCGTCGCCGAAATATGTTCCGTTTAGAATAAGATCCGAGAACAGGAAGAGAACGCTCGCAACAAAGAAGATATTGAGCGGTATTTCCTTGAAATTATGAAGCAGCGCAAACGAGCCTGAAAAAGCGGAAATGGAAATAACAACAGGGCTGTATGCGGCAACGATTGCTTTGAATTTGCCGTATTTTACCTTCATAAGGTCTTCGGTAAACAGAACAACCACGCAGAAAGCGAGGGAAATGAGCACCGGGACTATGATATACATCGGATGGCCTTTTACATAGAATCGGGAAATAAGCCCGGCGTCATAAACAAGATGGCCGAAAAGGAAAACCATAAAGCCCGCATATGTGTAGGGAATTCCACACTCGGGATGAGTGAATTTAAGGTCGAGCCAAATATCGCCGAGAAGGCCGAAAAGAAGCGCAAGTATGACAAACGCGCAGTACCTTGCGTTTTCTTTGCCGAAGCCGTTGGTCGCAAGGGCGCAAACCGCCACGCACATAAAGCCGAGCGATGTGAATGATTTGAGCACGGTTGTCCAGGGAGTACAGCCTTTAATTCTGTAATACTGGAAAACGATGAGCATAATCATTCCGATTGCCGCAAAGATTACCGGAAATATCATACAAAAGCCCCCAATAATTTATTGTAATTCGTTTACGATTTTTTTGAAATGCTCTCCTCTTTCTTCAAAGCAGGTGTACTGATCGAATGAACTGGTAGTGGGTGAAAGAAGCACGGTGTCGCCGGGCACGGCAATCTTATATGCTTCGTTGACGGCCTGTACGAGGTCCTGCACCACAATGCCGTCATCACCTACAAGTTCTTTTACAAGCCTCGGACCGCAAACGCCGTAGCCGATTACATTCTTTACCGATGAAAGGTTTTCGCGGAGTTCGTCCATTGAAAGCCCTTTCTCGAAGCCGCCGACAAGCAGGATAACTCCTCTGTCGAATGACTTCACGGCAATAACCGTAGCGTCTGTGTTAGTGCCCTTGGAATCGTTGTAATACTTGACGCCTCTGAGTTCGCGCACAAATTCTATTCTGTGCTCAACGCCCTTAAAAGCGGAAATCGTGCTTTCGATTATATCATTAGGCACGCCGAGCGCTTTCGCGGCGGATACGGCGATAATAACATTCTGGAGATTGTGTTTACCTACTATTTTGACGGCATCAACGGGAAGCACCTTTTCACCGCAGATGTACATATATCCGCCGTCTATGTAACTGTCGGTATCTTTTCTGTCAAGTGAGAAGGACTGCACTTTGCAGCCGACGGGATACTTTGCGGTGTACTCCGCAAGCACCGGGTCATCGGCGTTTAAGATGAACACATCGTCGCCGGTCATATTGCGGTAAACTTCGGTCTTTGATTTATAATAGTTTTCGAGGCCTCCCATAAAGTCTATATGGTCGGGAGTGAGGTTGATAATTGTTGCGACCTCGGGCCTGAATCTGTCTATATTGACAAGCTGAAAATTTGAAATTTCAAGGGCGATGTAATGCCCTTCTTCGTTCATAAGATTGTTTTCAAGCACGGTTTCACAAAGAGGTGTGCCGATGTTGCCGCAGACATGTGCTTTGCCGGGAAAGGCGTTTTTGAGAATCTCATAGACTACGGTCGTGGTGGTTGTTTTGCCGTTTGTGCCGGTGATTGCAACATAGTGCTGAGGCTTTGCAACTCTGTAGGCGAGTTCGATCTCTGTAATAACGGGCACGCCGTTCTTTGCAAGAGCATCCATGGCGGGGCTCCTGTAAGGGACACCGGGATTCTTGACGCAGAGATCATATTTTTCTTCAAACACTTCTATGCTCTGGTCTCTGATGACGACGCCCATTTTTTCGAGTTCGTCTGCCTCTTTGATTTCTTCTCTTTTTTTGCTCTCGGAAAGGGTTATTTCCGCTCCGAGTATTTTAAGCACTTTGATTGCCGCCATGCCGCTTCTCGCGAGGCCGACAACGAGTACCTTTTTGCCATTAAGGTCCATTTTGTGAGTCCTCCGTAGGAAAATCTTTAATCACTTTATTATAATACAATTTATAGTGGTTGTCAATCGGATGATAAACTAAATATAGAGTCCGGAAGAAAGATATCTGTCACCTGAATCGGGCAGAAGGGCAACGATTGTTTTGCCCGCGTTTTCGGGCCTTTTTGACGCTTCGACAGCAGCTTTGAGAGCCGCTCCCGATGATATGCCGACAAGCACGCCTTCCCTTTTACCGAAAAGCCTCGCCGCTTCATAGGCGTCATCATCTTTAACGGTGATTATTTCATCATATATTCCGGCGTCGAGCACTTCGGGCACAAAACCCGCGCCTATGCCCTGAATCTTATGGGCGCCCGCTTTTCCGCCGGAAAGCACGGCTGAAGATTCAGGCTCAACGGCGATTATTTTTATATCGGGATTCTGCTCTTTGAGATATCTGCCCGTGCCGGTTATCGTGCCGCCGGTACCTACGGAGCAGACGAAGATATCAACCTTTCCGTCTGTGTCGCGGTAAATCTCGGGACCTGTCGTTTCGTAGTGCGCCTTGGGATTTGAAGGATTTACAAACTGGCCGGCTATGATGGAGCCCGGAGTTTCTCTGCGGATTTCCTCCGCTTTTTCAATCGCGCCCGCCATACCCTTTGAGCCGTCAGTGAGCACGAGTTCCGCGCCGTAGGCTTTCATCAGGGTTTTGCGCTCCTCCGACATAGTTGATGGCATAACGATTACCGCTTTGTATCCCCTTGCCGCCGCAACGCTCGCGAGCCCTATGCCGGTGTTGCCGCTGGTGGGCTCTATGATAACGCTGCCTTCGGAAATAAGACCTCTTTTTTCATAATCGTCAAGCATTGATTTCGCGACCCTGTCCTTCGACGAGCCGGCGGGGTTGAAGTATTCAAGTTTTACCAGCAGAGTCGCATTGAGGTTTTCCGCTGTTTCGGTATTCACCGCCTCAAGCAGAGGTGTGTTACCGATAAGGGAATCAACCGATTTGTATATTTTACTCATATTATTCTTTCCTTTCGGGTAGTCTCAGCGGCACATTCATAAGTCTTGAAAACAGACCCTTCCAGAACGGCAGAGCGCATATTACCGTGAGAACAACCGCGATTATTATTTCATAGACAAGCAGGATTGAGGTGAAGTGACTGTCAATACGGAATGTATTGTTAAGCAGACCGAAATATATGATTTTGAAGAAGAAATGCAGGGCGTAAATCTGCACGCTTTTTGCTCCGATATCCGAAAATACCGTTCTCTTTTCGCCGCCCGGAACGAGCGCGATAACAGCCGCTCCCATAAGGGTTGAAACGATGTAGCAGGCAATTCTTACAAGGAACGCATACGGACAGCCCGGTCTGAATATCCCATAGGGATTTCTGCCTGTAAACAGGAATTTGACATCCTTTATCTGATCATAGAATATGATAGTTACGGCAACGGTTACGGCGATAATAACAGCGCCCGCAATCTTTGACTTTTTGCCGGAGAGTTTTTCTTTAACCTTATCTGCTTCAAGGCAGTAACCCGCGTAGTAAAACGGGAAGTAAACTATAATCCTTGAGAGGCACAGAAAATCGCGGATTTCATTGTCATAGCCGGCAATAACGGCAAGTATCAGAGAAAATACAAATACATATTTTCTGTCAAATCTTTCGGCGGCAATCGTGATTACGCTGAAAGCGAAAAGGCAGAAAGCATACCAGGGCACGCTGCCGTCCGAGAAAAGGTGAAAGGCGGGTTTGGTGCCGTTTACAACCCATTTGGCGGCAAAATCAATAACCTTGATAAACAGATACAGCACAAGGTATGAAAAGATTTTATTCCACCGTTTCTCTCTAATATTCGTTTTGCCGAAAAGACCTGAAATAAAAATGAAGAGGGGCATATGAAAAGTGTATATCACAAACCGCAGAATACCCGTGGCAACGGAAATATCAGCGTATATATCTGCGATATGACCGAGGACAACAAGAAAAATCAAAACAAATTTAATGTTATCCCATTTCACATCCCTTGTTTTAACTGAGGACATACAGTCACTTCCTTTTCAGAAATAATACCATAAAGGGCTGCCTTTTTCAATATTTTTCAATTTTTTTATAAATACTTCTTGTATATTGATTATATCTATGATACCATATTTTGTGGAATACGCGGAAAGAGACAGTCTTTCCGGGATAAGAGGTGTTTACAGTGAAATTGCCCGTAGCAATACAGCTTTACTCTGTCAGAGATGAAATGGAGCAGGATTTTTACGGAACAATCAGAAAGATGAAAGAACTCGGCTATGACGGCATCGAATTCGCCGGTCTGTTCGGTCAGAATCCCTCCGAAATCAAAAAGTTCTGCGAAGAAACCGGCATTACTCCCATATCGGCGCACGTACCCTACTACGATATGCTTGAGAATCCCGAAAAAGTTCTCGCGGACTATGCCGAAATCGGCTGCAAATATGTTGCCGTGCCTTACCTTACGGAAGAATGCAGACCCGGCACAGACGGCTTTGCCGATACAATCAAGGGTGTGAAGAAAATAGCCGAAGCGGCGAAGAAACTCGGCATTCAGCTGCTCTATCACAATCACGATTTTGAATTTCTTAAAATCGACGGCGAATATGCGCTTGATATTTTCTATTCATCGATTGATGAAGACCTGCTTAAAACAGAAATAGACACCTGCTGGGTAAATGTGGCGGGTGTTGACCCTGCGGAATATATCCTCAAATATTCGGGCCGCTCCCCCGTTGTTCATCTGAAAGATTTCATCAAAAAGAGCGACAAGGTCGGTACGCTCTATAAGCTCATCGGAATTGACAGCGAAGACGACAGCCCCGAAGAAGACGCCTTTTCATTTATGCCCGTAGGTCACGGCATGCAGGATATGCCCGCAATCCTTGACGCCTGCATCAAAGCGGGCTCGGAATGGGTAATCGTTGAGCAGGATGAGCCCGCAAAAGGTCAGAGCAGAATTCCCTCTGCACAGCTCAGCAGAGAATATCTGCGCTCAATAGGTTGGTAAATGAAAACATTAAATAAACATAAAGGAGAAAAGCCATGGTTGATCAGATTTTAGATGCTTTCAAAGAAGTAAAAGCCGAAATCAAAGAAAGAAACTACGATCAGAAACTCAAAGTAGGTATCATCGGTACAGGCTGGATTGCCGAAGCTCATGTAAGCGCTTACAAGAAGTGCCCCGATGTTGAAATCGTCGCTCTCGCGGATCTCATTCCCGGCAAAGCGGAAGCCTTCTGCGAAAGATACGATGTGGGCAAAGTGCAGTTCTTCCCCAGCCACAAGGAACTCATCGACTCAGGTCTTTGCGACGCTGTCAGCGTATGCACCTACAACGCAACTCACGCGGAGTGCACCATCTACGCGCTTGAGCACAACGTAAGCGTACTGCTCGAAAAACCGATGTGCGTCACCCTTGACGAAGCGGTCGCAATCTGCAAAGCCGAGAAAAACAGCGACGCAGTTCTTTCAATCGGTTTCCAGCCCCGCTTTGACGAGAATATGAAGATGCTCAAGAAAGTTGTTCAGAGCGGCGAACTCGGCAAAATCTATTATATTCAGACCGGCGGCGGCAGACGCAGAGGCATCCCCACCCCGTTCGGCACTTCGTTCATCAGAAAAGAAACCGCTGGCATCGGCGCTCTGGGCGATATCGGCTGCTATTCACTCGATATGGTACTCAACTCAATCGGCTATCCCAAACCGCTGACGGTATCCGGCTACAAATCCGATTTCTTCGGCAAAGCACCCGAATACGAGCACAGCGATGTGTTCAGCGTTGACGATTTCGCGGCAGGTTTCATCCGCCTTGAGGGCGGAATCATCCTAGACTTCCGTATCGCCTGGGCGATGAACCTTGACACCCCGGGTGACACCATAATCATGGGCACAAAGGGCTCGGTAAGAGTTCCTTCAACCGAATGCTGGAACGGCTCAATCGGCGGTCCGCTTGTAATCTATCATGAGATAGCCGGCGAGCAGATTGAAACGGTTATCCCCGAAAAGGACAACAGCGAAAACTGTTTCGATATCAAAATCCGTTCGTTCTGCGACGCAGTCAAAGAGCACGACGAAGCACCCGTTCCCTGCAGGGAAATTCTTTACAACCAGGCAATAATCGACGGTATTTCACGCTCGGCGGAACTCGGCAGAGAAATCGCCATTGAAATACCCGAAATATAATGAAATAAACAGAGGAGAAAACAGTATATGGTTCTTGCAGCAGTAGGTAAAAACGGTACAGGCAAAGACTTCTTTCTTGAATATGTGGTCAAGACTTACGGTTTCCCGATGATTTCAATAGGCGACGTTGTGAGAGAACTCGCGACAAAGGACTGCCTTGAACTCACAAGAGACAATATTCACGCCACTTCAAAGAAATACATTTCCGAAAACGGTCA
>JAEEGL012318457.1_pt1 | contig 30983 bp, 27 predicted proteins | sample 9134231 | NCBI WGS metagenome assembly JAEEGL01 (sample SAMN16246548, study PRJNA631951) | gut metagenome | biome: gut microbiome; feature: rumen; material: fiber-attached | host: Bos | place: Iran: Karaj | collected 2018-10
ACCACCAGATATAATTATGGCATTACTATAACCACTTTCATATAATACAACAGCTTTGCGGATTCTACTATGAAGGGGTCTTGGGGAACAACCTAAAACGATAATTGCTTCGCAAATATCTTCTTCTTTGGCATACGCTCCCATATGGTCAGTTATACCACTCATGATTAGATTTAGTTTGTCTTCATCGGTAAGCAAATCATAATTTAGTTCTGATACTCTCATCTATACCACCTATTATAATTATACATTATTTATTTTTTAAATCAAGTTATTCGCTACGAAGTGCTTCGACTGGATCACGTTTTGAAGCGGCTCTGGCTGGAATTAAGCCACCTATTAAAGTAAGAATGATACTTAGGACTACTAAAACAAGAGCGTTATTAATCGCCAACATAGCTCTTAGTGGAATATTACCGGTATAATGATGTAATACGGCATTGATGATTGGTATTAGGATATAAGATATACCAATACCAAACATACCTGATAATAGGCCTATAATAAATGTTTCGGCATTAAATATTGATGAAATATTACGTTTACTTGCTCCAATACTTCTTAAGATGCCTATTTCTTTTGTTCTTTCGTATACAGAAATATAAGTAATTATACCAATCATTATGGAAGATACGACTAAAGAAATTGAGACAAAAGCAATTAAAACATAACTAACGGCATTGACAATTGTTTTAACAGAATTCATTAGAATACCTGTCGTATCAGAATAGTTAATTACTTTGTCTTCATTACCAAGTTTTTCCATTCTTTTATTGTATTTATCAATAAATGATAAGAAATGCTCTTTTCCATCAAAACTATTAAAATAGAATGAGATAAAGGTTGGCTCTTCTTTATCTTGATAACCTAAACTAATTAGATTATTCTTTTCAGTTGTTTCTTTGTTACTCATCATGGCATTTACTACTCTAGCTAGTTCATCTTCACTAAAATTAAGTTTAAAGGCAGAGGCTATTTTATCTTCATCAACACTAAATGAAGAAGAAAAACTACTAGTAATATCGGATACTATTTCCGTTACTTTAGAAATAATATCACTTTTCATTTTAGCTTCAGTCATACCTTTAGACATTTCATCTGATACAGCTAGGATGTTAGTATTGCTTAGATAAGCACTAATAGCACCTTCTTTGATCATATTTATCATTGTCTCTGGTATTTCTCCACCTTCAGGAATAGATGAAGACATACTTGTATATGCAGACTTTATAGCTTCTACAAAACCAGTAAGTAAGCCATTATAAACTGTTTTAAATGTACTTGCTGGAATAACATAATCTTTTTCTAAATTATTTAATTTATCAATATTCGTATCTAGATAATTATTTACAATACTATCAGTATTTTCCTCGGGATTTTTAATAAATTCATCAAATGTACCATATAACATATCTTTAAGGGTATTATCAAACATAGTTCTAGCGGGAGTTGTATCTGTCGTAATACTGTTTGCAATATCTACCATTTTATTACTGATATTATTCTGCATTTTATTTTCATCAATACTGATATTAAATGCACTACTTAGTTTTTCACTATCAATGGATACGAGATCACTAAATTCAAAATTAAATTTGTTTTCTTTACTATCAAATCTTTTACCAGAGAATATATCAATATCGGGATTAGCTAGTTGTTTTTTGACCGCTTCACTTTCATATGAATAAGATATGATATGATCTATTAAATCTTTGGTGTATACAACTCCTGGATTTAGAGCCATAGTTGTACTACCTGGTTTACTTGTGACAATACCTACGATATGGATATCTTCAGCACTATTATATAATTTCATCATATAATCGTTATCAGCGCTCATATCTTCGTAGACATCATATTTAGTATTATATTTATATGTATCACTCGGCATAATTAGTTTTAATTTAACATTCATTAAATCTTCATAAGTAAATGTTTTAGGTTCATTATTTACACCTGTCGATTCACCTGACATAATACTATTTACCATCTTAGTTAATTCTTCGGTATCTCTTAGTCCTAGGGAATATACAAGTAAATCACTAATACCATTAGGTTCTGATAAAACAATAACCATTTCATTATATTTAGTAGGCCACCTACCTGATAAAATATCATATTGGGTATTTAATGTATCAATATCATCAATCATTTGGCTATATATTGAAGCCATGTTGGAATAGCTACTTAACATACTAGAACCATATACGGATGTATATAAACTACTTGGATTAAGTTTAGCTAGTTTACTAGCAGCATCTATAGTATAGATAAGTGGATCAATACTATAAGAATATTTGATACTTGATAAGTCATCTTTCACTTTACTATAGTTATCTTCAAGGTATTTTTTAAACGATTTTAAATCGTTCGCTTTAATATTCGATAACATAGATGTAATATATTGTCTTTCGGTGACAGTATTACTGTTATCGTTTTCACCATTACCACTAGTCATCGATAAAAGAACTCCGGTAATATCTGTCGACTCATACATAAGGGTTAAGGGATATGATGTCAAGGTATCTTCTTGAATGGAATCAACATAGTTTTGAAAGCCGGTAGAAACAGCTAATATCAAAGCTATACCGATAATACCAATTGAACCGGCAAAAGCTACCAAGATAGTTCTTCCCTTCTTAGTCATCAAGTTATTAAATGATAATGCTAAGGCTGTAAAGAATGACATACTAGTTTTCTTAGATTTATTATCAATTGTTTTTTTATCTAAATTTGTTTTAATTTTACCATCATATGGATTTGTATCGCTGGTAATTTTACCATCTTTTAAGGTAATAATTCTTGTGGAATATTCTTTAGCTAAATCAGGATTATGTGTTACCATAATTACTAATTTCTTTTTGGCAATATTCTTGAGTAATTCCATTATCTGAATACTTGTTTCTGAATCTAGAGCTCCGGTAGGTTCATCAGCTAAAAGAATATCTGGATCATTAACTAGTGCTCTAGCAATAGCTACTCTTTGCATCTGACCACCAGATAATTGATTTGGTCTTTTATTGATATGATCTTTAAGTCCTACATCAATTAAGGCTTTTTTAGCTCTTTCAGTGGCTTCAGTTTTAGATATACCAGATAAGGTTAAGGCTAATTTTACATTAGCTAAGATTGTTTGATGGGATATTAAATTATAGTTTTGAAAGACAAAACCTATACGATGGTTACGATAACTATCCCAATCACTATCTTTAAATTTCTTAGTACTAACTTCATTGATGATTAAATCACCACTAGTATAGTGATCTAATCCACCAACGATATTTAAAAATGTTGTTTTACCACTACCACTAGGTCCTAGGATGGAAGCAAATTCACATTCTCTAAAGTTAACACTAACTGAATCTAATGCTTTTTGACTAAATCCTTCTGTTTCATATATTTTAGTAACTTTTTTTATCTCTAACATACTATCATCTCAAATCTGTTGCTATTATATCATAAATATATAAAAAATATAACAAAAAAAGAAGCATTCACTTCTTATATTTTAAAACTTATTAGCATTATTACAATTGTACCTATAGCAATTAAGGTAGATATTAATATCATACTGGCAAAGCCACTATTTTTAATACCAATATCACTACCAAAAATAGAGTTCTTAAACTTACTATTTTTCTTACCAGTATAATCTACTAATTTATAGTTTTTACCGATATTTAGTTTGATATTGTCATTAGATATGGCACTAATAGTACTATATGATCCATCACTATTCTTAATCGTTTTATTTAAAGTATTCATAATACCCCTCTTTCAGGGTGTATATAATAGCACAAATGTTCATGTTTGTCAATTTTTAAGATATTTATCTATTTCTTTTATATACTTTAATGTTCTATCGATACTTAATTTATATAGAGATATGAAGTCATCATTTGTTTTATTATTATCATATCCATTATATGTAATAGTCTTGTTAGTATTTAAAATATCAATATCATTATTAATTATTTTTTTAGTATTAATTAATTTATATAATTTTAAATTATTATAAATACGATATAGAAATAAATTAAATTTATAATAGTTAGAAATATTTTTAACATGATATGTTTTATCATAAACATAATTTAACATATCTTTTATTTCTTTAGTCATTTTAGCAGTAAGAGTTATTTTATATTTCTTTTGAGATAATAGATATTCATCTAGATAAGCTTCTAATCTAGCATGATCACGTTTAGAATATGGGCATAATCTAGTTATTTTTCTTATTAATGGATGAATAGTCGTATCCATCATATAATGACATATATGAGCATATAAGACGCTTATTATCTCTTTATTACCTATTAGATTATGTTCTTTGATATAATCTGCCATATTATAGATAAATTCATCTAGATATATTTTATGAGAGTCTTTACGACACTTAGAATACTTAGTTAAATCTCCACCCAGGGAATATGTTTCTAGATATGTATTATCAATATTATTTAGTTTTTGAGATATATCTTTAGCCATAATGATATGGCTTTTAAATGCTGGCATATTATCACCTCTTTTAATTATATCACAAAAAAAGAGTTAATATATATATTAACCCATTGTATCAGTATTACTTGCAACGACATTGATAGTATTTACACCACTAATACCAGATAATAAAGCTAATACTTTATCATCTTGTTTTTTACGATATTTAATGTCATATATTAATTCAACATCAGAACTTGTGATACTTTTACTTTTACATAGATAACTATTTAAATTATCAGCTAAAACACTTTCTACTTTCTTTAAATCGACATTTTTTCCTCTGATTATTAGGACATACTTAGTAATGTTTGTAGCCATCTTTTTAAAGATAAATAAGATTAGACAGATAAATAATGATCCGATTAGAACGACAGTGTAGTTTTGAGTACCACAAGCGAGTCCGGATACGACACACCAAAAGATAAAGGCGGTATCGCGAGGATCCTTGACAGCAGTTCTAAATCTTATTATTGATAAGGCACCAACCATACCTAAAGAGACAGAGATGTTACTGCCAATTACAACCATTACAATGGTAGTAATCATCGTTATCATAATTAATGATACGTTGAATCTTGGATTATACATTACTCCTGTATAAGTGTTTTTATAGGTAAGAAAGATTATTAATGATACGATAAAGGCAATTAATAGTATCATTATAATAGTTCCTACGGGCATTTTTACTTGCATTTCTGCTAAGGCTTCTAAAACTTTTTTCATAATATATTTCCTCCTTCTAAGTTTCTTGCCATGACATATTTACTTACTGATTGCATTCTACTTGCATATTTAGCTAATATACTAGATATATATGGCTCTAGATATCTATCAAATTTTACTTCTAGAACAACATCTTTTTTATTAGTTACATTAGTATAATTAATATCTTTATCAAAGAATTTTGAATAATCTCTACTATTCTTGATATTGAAATCAAAGGTTATTCTTGTTGTTGTATTAGTGATATAAGCTAGGCGGTTATATTCAATAATACTTTTAGGTTTATATACTCCTGTTTTAAGGATACTATAAACTTCATTAGCAAAATCTTCATTATGGATAAGTAATACTTCATAGTTACCTTTAATTAATTCTTCAGCTTCTTCTCTACTTATTAACAAAGATCTTTTTAACTGATGAGTGTCATATTTAGCTTTTAATTCTAATTTGACAAATTCAGGATCAGGTTCATAAATACGAAGTCTTATTTTCTTTCTATTCATTTCACCTGCTAATTTATCATAATAATCATCGTCATTTATGGAATCAAAATATAGGCTTCTAATCATATATCCATCATTACTTCTATCTACTTTTAGTAATTCACTTAAATCTTTTTTTAGATTTAACATATCTTCATATGAAATAATATATTTTAATTCATGACGAAATGTTTTAAGTATTTTCATCAGCACCTCCAATTCTAGTAAAAGATGCTGTTGTATTTGGTTGTCCTGGTGTTGGTGTTGTAAAGTATTTCCAGCTTTTACCAACCTTTCCATAACTGATGTTATCTTTTAGAGGAACTACCTCTACTTCATCTAGTTTTTTATTGTTATAGGATATGATAATCATTTTATCGGTATCTGATAAGCCAAAATCAGCATAGATACCATTCTCGTATGATACTTTATCAGACGATAAGTAGATAACTAAATAGCCATCTTTACTAAGATTAGTTTTAGGTATCCTAAATTTGTTTAGATTTTCTTCTTCATCAGTAATATAGACATTTTCTAGGACAATATCTTTATTTTCTTTGTTATGTATCTCTACGAAATCATAATAATTACCATATTCATCATATACACTTCTTTTATTATGAGTCATATATTCAGTTATTTCTAATTTATAATGATAATTCTTGGTCTTTTCTTCTTCACTAGAGTTTTCTTTTCCAGGAGTTGGCTTTTTAAATTTAATATATTTACCATGAGCATAACCATAGGCAATATCACCAGCTAATTCTGGATACGTAAATTTATTAATGATATTACCAAAATCATCTGTTAAGGTTAATACTTCCCCTTTACTACTTAGTTTGAAATTAGTATGACAAATTCTATCTTCTAAATCACATTCATCTCTATTTGAAGCATAAATGATTAGATATTCACCTGATTTAATATATATTTCAGGAAAAGACCATTTTTTTGTTTCAAATTCGGAATCAGATAAATGATAACCTGATAAATTTATATCTCTTTTACCACCATTATATATTTCAATATAATCAGAATAATCTCCATAATTATCTTTAATAGTTTTATAGTTACTAGCCATTATTTCACTAATATATAGTTTACCAGTCTTAATATATGATTTACTTAATCCAGGAACAAACACTACAATAAGTGAAGTAATAGCAAATAATGCAATAATTATCAATATTTCTTTTTTATTCATTACCACACCTCACTAAAATATTTGTTGTAATCGGATTCGCTAAGTCCAAGATCGTATCTAAGTCTACTTTTAGCATAGTTATATCTACTTGTAACCATATTTTTAAAATTACTTAGATTGTTTTCCCAACGAGTCATACTATTTAGGTTAGCATAACCACTACCCCATCTTGCAATATGATATGGCATTTCATTTTTTACTTCAGCTGCTAGTTCATCAACCAAGGCATTCATATTCTCAGGATTAAAGGTATTTTTTAAGTGATAAGCTAGTGATTTTAGATATAGATCTTTATATTCTTCATTTTGATATAGTCTTCTACTTATCGCAATTGGAGTATATAGATAAGTTACAGCAGGAATATTACCTTCTCTTATTGGATAACCCATGCTGACACTGCTACTCCACATAGACCAATCGAGATCATATAACATGAATCTCCACTTACCATCTGGATATGTTTTATAGAATCTAATATTACCTAAATCAGTGTTGCCATAATAAGATTCAGCAATCATATAATTAGCTAATTCTTCGACATCTATTTGACTTTTAATATAGTTATATACTTCACTGTCTCTAGTATTATGACTCATTACATAATTATAAATACTATTGTAATTACTTGTACTACCATTTTTAGCAGTCGTATATTTTATCAAATCAATATCATCTTTCTTGATACCATATTTACTTTCAACATAGTCACCATTAAATTTTTGTCTTAAATTTAACATACCAAAGTATTCACCATTAATGTATACGACAACTGGTCTATAATCCTGAATATCAATATTCATTTTACTCTTTTTAAGAGCTTGGGTTAGAACAGCATCCATGATACGCATACCTTTAGGATCTTCACCAGCATTTCTTAAAAGAATAGATGAATATGTAACAGTTTCATTATCTTTAAAGAATGGATATGTCACATCTTGTAGACCATATTCTTTTCTTAAAAAGATTGACATACTCTTTTGAGCTTGTAATCTAGAATCAGCTCCAGATAGTTTGGTATCTCCAATAAAGCCTACGCCAAATGTTCCATCGTTTTCATAAAATTCAAAACTTATTTTTCTCGTACTATTTTGATAATAATTATCAATTATGCCAGAGTAACCAAATAAGTTATCTCTATTAGTTGATAAAGACACAACGGCAAGATCGTGGTGTCTACCTACGATAAAGGTTCTAGATACGGTATCTGACTCTAGATATTTATCGCGATAAGCAATAGCTTTAATAACTGTCGTTTGGTTTATTTCAATTGGTTCAGTATATTTTTTACTACCGGTATTAGGGAATGAACCATCTAAGGTATAATAAATTGTCGCATCTTTATCACTTTCTAATGATATTTTAGTACCTTTTTCAACATAACCACCATCTTTAGAAAAGATTGGTGTTTTAGTGTATCCCAAATAATATCCACTGGAATTATCACTACCAAAGGTCATATTCGTATAATATACTTTTTTGTCATCAGTAATACCTACGCTAACGCCTTTAGTTAGTCTACCGACACTAAACTCGTCAATTAAAACATTATCTTTATATAAATATATTACTTCAGTACTGTTATTAATATTAAATGTCTTATCACCAGCATCAAAGACATAATAACTACCACTAGATAATGTTTTATCTGGTAATTTTATCTTAACTCCTGATTTATCGCCAATACTATAACTAGATAAATTGACTGTTTCATCACTTATATTTTTAAGTTCTACCGATTCACGTGAAATTGATGATACTTCATTAATAATTACATCTTTAGTACTTTTACTATTTTCTTTATAATCATCTTTGTTATCTTCACCTAAACTTGGTTTATTATAATAATGCCACTTTCCTTCGTAATAGCCATATGATTCGTTAGGATTTAATTTAGCTAACGATAGAGAGGCAATTTCTTTTTGTAAATTGTCATAGAATACTAAACTACTGTCTTCTTTATCTAAAACAAAGTTAGTATGAATTTCATCTTTATCATATTTATCCAAACCTGATGTATAAACAACTAAATAGCTTTTTGATTCCACTATTACATCAGGGAATGTATATTTATATGGATTATTAATACTATCAGATAGGGTATAATCTTTTAAGCTAATCTTATCATCTGTCGGATTATATATTTCAATCATGGAATAATATCCATCTTTAGCTTTTTTAATATTATTATCTAGGATATATTCAGTTATTTGAAGTTTACTATCACTAGGCATACCTTCTTTGATGGGATCTTTAGAATACTTACCATCATTTTCTTTACCTGGAGTACCTTCATAAAAATAGACATATTTTTTACCATTACTACCATATGATGTGTCATCTAAACTAGTCATATAATATAGTCTACTTATTGCTTTGGCTTTAGTATTAGATAAAGTTATTACTTCTCCTTTATTATTTAATTTAAAATTAGTATGAATTTCTTCTTCATCATATTTATCTAATCCAGAAGCATATACGAGTAAATAATCTTTTGCTTTAATTGTTGTTTTAGGAAAAGACCATTTTCTTAAATTCATAGAGTCATCTGATAAGTAATAACCGTCTAAATTTATATCATAATCATTACCATTATATAGTTCGATATAATCATAATATTTACCATCTGCACTTCTTATAGTATGTTTATTCTTAGGCATAACTTCATTTATATATAATGGTTCAGTATTTTTATATTTAACAATAATAGGAACATTGACTATCAAAAGAAATAGAAGGATAAATAAACTAAATATAGCTAATAATTCTAATGGTTTCTTCATATCTTCACTTCCTATCTTAATAAATTATAACATAAATTTAGATATAAAAAAAGATATCAATTGATATCTTTATACTTTTTCTTTCAAGTAGTCTTCGATCATTTTAGATGATGCTGCTAATTCAGCATTTAGTTCGTTCATTCTATTTAAATATTCAATATATATTGGTTTATTATTTAGAATATTTAGTTTATCTTTAATTATCTTATCGATATCTTTATATTCTTTATTACCAGCATGCTCTAACTTGGTAGCTTTCTTTTCTAATTCTTTTATTTCATTAATAAGATTTAATACTTCAGAATCTTTTGATAAGATATTCTCTATTTCTTTATATCTCTTATATACATTAGAATTTTCAATAGAATTAAATAATTCATTAATACTTTTATCGATCATTGATTTCTCCATCAAGGCTCCATGTTTTAACATCAGTTATTTTAACAGGAACTATTTTACCAACATATGATTCATCACATTTTACATTGACTAGTTTCATATTTTCGGTATAGCCCATAAATTTATTCTTTTTGTCACTTTCCCCTATCAATAATACGTTATATGTATTATTTAACATTTTTTGATTAGATTCTAGAGCATATTTATTAATTAATTCATTTAGTCTAGCTAGTCTTCCTTTTTTTACAGATAGTGGCGTATCATCTTTCATACTAGCAGCAGGAGTACTTTCTCTTGGACTATAGATAAATGTATATGCTAAATCGTATTTTACTTTATTTACAATATCTAAAGTCATCTCAAAATCTTCTTCTGTCTCACCAGGAAATCCAACGATAATATCAGTAGTGATACTTACATTAGGAATATGATCTCTAATCTTTTTAACTAGTTCTAGATACTCTTTGATAGTGTATTTTCTTCCCATTAGTTTTAATATTCTATCTGATCCAGACTGAATTGGTAAATGGATATATGGCATAATATTATCACATTTACTAATTACTTCGATCATCTTATCCGTAAAGTCCCAAGGGTGTGATGTAACAAATCTAATACGAGGAATGCCTGTTTGACTTACTTCGCCAAGTAATGTTGCAAAATCATAGCCATTATCAAAGTCCTTACCATAGGCATTGACATTTTGACCTAATAATGTTACTTCAGAATATCCATTATTATATAATTCTCTTACTTCATTTATGATATCTTCAGAAAGTCTACTTCTTTGTTTTCCTCTCGTATATGGAACGATACAATAAGTACAGAATTTATCACAACCATATTGAATATTTACCCAAGCAGTATATAAAGAGTCTCTAGTTACCGGTAGGTTTTCAATAACATCACCTTCCATACTATAAACTTCACAAATATTTTTTTCTTTGTTTAATTTAGCAATATATTCAGGTATTTTATGATAATTATGGGTTCCACATATAATATCTATCCATTTATTTTTTACTATTTTATTTACTAATTTTTCTTCTTGTGCCATACATCCACAAAAGATAACCGTAATATCTTTGGTTTCTTTTAGATGTTTAATTCGACCTAACATACCTTCGGCTTTATTATGAGCGTTTTCTCTTATCGCACAAGTATTTACGATAATAACATTTGCTTCATCCATATCTTCAGTTCTAGTATAACCAACATCTTCCATAATACCAGCAATATTTTCACTGTCATGGACATTCATTTGACAGCCATAGGTTAAGATTAGATATTTTTTATCTTTTCCTAATTCAGAATATTCATCGGAATTATAATCATCATATAAAATTTTTATTTCTTTTTTAGTACGGCGTTTAGCATCAGCCATATTTGGTAAGTTCATAAATTCACTTCCTTTAACGAAAATATTATACTAGAAAAATACTTTTTTGTATATTAAAAAAGAAATAATTTTATATTTCTTCTTTATTTCTAATTTTATTTAATCTATTTAGTGATACTTTAACGCTTTGATATTCAGCATTTATTGTACCTAGTACTTCAAAGTTAGTTATTATTTTAGCATAGTATGAATATATTAGTAGGACGGTACCTATTTCCATATTACCAATACTTACTAAATAGATGGCATAAATAACGATACCATATCTACATAATTCAATAAATGCTAAGACAACACAAATAACTCCTTTAGCAAAGACATTGAATTTAGTGTTGCTCTCTAGATACTTAATTGTACTTTCGATGAAACTATTATCTTTTATTTTTTTATTTCTTTTAAGAATATCATAAATATTATGGATATTAATTGTTTTATAATCTAAATCATCTTTTCTAGCTTTATTCTCTTTTTCAATCTTAGAACCAAAGTATAATATTACACCAATCATGATGATAGAAACAAAAATAGTTACAAGGAATATATAAATATTAATTTTAAAAAAATAGATATATATGACTAAGAATTCAAGTATTTGAACGGCTCTTGTGACACCGTTACCAATAAATGTTCCAATAATATCGATATCATTATTAATAATATTGGTATATTCACCTAAAGTAACATCATCGACATTGGCTTCAGTAACAATACTGGTATATTCCATATATAATTTATTATAGTATTTATACCAAGCTTTTTGATTAAAATATACCCATAAATAATATAATAAAGAAAGAGTTAAAGTAATAACAATTAATTGAATTGCTTTGGTAAATTCTTCTTCGGCAGCATGATTAATACTACTAGACCAATAAACAGGAATTATTAATAGTAATCCCTGCATAATGACCGATGTAAATATTTTTCTAAATAATTCTTTTTTAGTTCTTTTTAATAATGTAAGTAAATTCATGTTATCACCTTATTATTCTATTTCTACGATATCACCATTATTAATTTCATATAAAGCAGCATCTGATTTATCTAGATGAAGTTCTAATATAAAACTATCTTTCATTTTTAAATGAACATTATCGATTGTTTTTCCATTAAATTTAACTTTGACAATATCACCATTATTATTGTTAGGAAAATCAGACTTAGTACAATGAATATGTCTTGTAGCCTCGATACAGCATTCTTTTTTGTATATTTCACCGACAGGACCTACGATCCAAACATCTTCAGAGCCAGCTAAATCTCCAGAATCGCGCATTGGAGGATTAATCCCTAGTAATTTGGCATCATCACGAGATACTTCAACTTGAGTATAGTCTCTGTATGGTCCTAATACTCTAACGTGAGGAAATTCATATTTATCTGTTTTTATGATAACAGTATCTTCGGTAGCATATTCACCAGGTTGTGTTAAATCGTTTCTTTTTTTAAATTGATATCCTTTACCAAATAGAATATCTTTATCTGATTTAGATAAATGTATATGTCTATTAGATATACCTACGGGTATCTTCATATTATCACCTTCCTAGTACGATAAAATTATAACAAAATAGTATTACCCTGTCAAACAATATAATAATTTTTACTTGTTAAAATATTATTCTTTTGCTATAATTATTCTAGGTGGTAATATGAATAGTTTTTTAATTGTTTTGTTTGTTATTGTGCTCTTGATAATATTGGGTCTTATCTATTATGTATATCTATATAATAAGATTAATGAGACGATTATTAGAGTGGATGAAGCAGAAAATAGAATCGATAGTAATTTAAGAGATAAATATGATTTAATAGTTAAATGTCTTTCACTTTTAAAGAATAAAGATGATCTTGATAATAAAGTATTTAAAGAAATATATAAATTAAAAGCAAGAAAAATTAGTAATTTTGATTTAGATAGAATGTTGGTAACAGCTCATAATGAATTTAGCGTTATTTGTAATAAAGATGATAAACTTAAAGGTAATGATGAAATATATAAATCAAATAAACAAATAGAAATTATCGATGAAGAATTAGTTACTTTAAGAAACTATTACAACGCTAATATTATGACATATAATAAGATGATTAAGAAATTTCCGACGATAGTTGTTGCTAAGATTAAAAAATATAAAGAAAGACCATACTACGATCTTAAAGATATGACTGATGATGACCACGAAGACTTTAAATTATAGTCTTCTTTTTTTATTCTATTTATAGTATAATCGTTTTAGGTGATATTATGAAAAAATTATTATTAATTTTATGTATCTTTTTATTAATTACTGGTTGTAAGAAAGAAGAAGAAATTGTTACTCCCACTGATGATATACCTGAACCTGTCGTAGAAGAATATACAGATGATAATCCAGTTCTTGTGGGATTATATAAGAATGGTAAATTACTTAATGATATAAGTAGACCTCTTGCAAATCATCAGGATATAGATGTATTCGATGTATATTTTACAAATGATGACGATACGGGAGATACAAATACGAAAAGAAATTTTAAGAAATATTTAGCTAATTATGAAAATCCAGAACAATATAAGATTGGATTTTATATATCTTTTATGGTAGATGATAAACTATATGAAGCGACATATACAAATCCTGATCACATGTATAAACTTACACCATATTTGTATATATATCTATATGATGATGTTCATCAAGCAGATGGTTCTTGGTATAGTCATCTTGAAGCAAAAGATGTTAATGAGGATACAGTTTATTCATCAATTAAATTATATGCTGCTCAAGAAGGAGCTAAAATTAATTCACCAATAACTTTAACAGTATTTACATATGATACAGATGATGATTTTGATGAAGATGGTAAATACCGTGGAAAAAGTATGTATACGATTAATATAACGGTAAAATAAAAAAGGATTGCTCCTTTTTTTATTTTACTTTAGATTTACTGTTTTCAATTATTTCATCTCTAGTATAAAATTCATCTAAGCCATTTTCTTTTTTTAGTAATGCTCCCAAAATAAATTCATTTTTAACAAAGTATCGTTGATGTGAATCCGTATCATATATCTTATTTTCTTTGCCAAGCCTAATATTACCATCACTTTCAACCAATTCTTTAGGAAATGCTAAAAGAATCGTTGTATCGTTATTCATAAGCGATTTGACTAGATTGATGTATCCGGCCTCACCATCAATTGCTGAAGTTGTGTGGGTTAAGTTTGGAGCACCAATCGAAACAGCAGAACCGCCGCCAGCATTACCATGTCCATAATTTATTAATCCACTTTCCATAATATTCGTTAAATCTTTTGATTCAGGAATACCAGAATCTCTATTTAATCCTAGATTCGTTCTATGAATACATACAACTAAGTTAGGATTGTTAACCAAAGCTTCAAGTGATACACCAAAATTATATGGAATATTATAATCATTTTCATAACTTTTAATTCTATCATAAACATCTTTTAGGCTTTTATAATCGTTAGTTCGATTTAGCAAGTCATTTATTATCTTAGTGTGAAACAAGGAAAACTTACCTTCCTGATAAGCTTTTTGTTTTTCTAATTCAATCAGTTCTTTTAACTTACTCGTTTTACTTTTAAATATATCCATACCATCACCCTATTAATAATGTTTCCATCTAAATTATATCATATCTTGTATAAATATTAAAGATTTTCTCTTATTAATAATTAAAAATATCAATCATTTAGATTGATATTTTTTATCTTTTACGTGTACGAGTTGGTACAGTATCTGGTTCTTCTTTATTGTCTTTCTCTTTGGTAGTTTCTTTTTCTTTTACAATGGCATCTACTTCTTCAGGAGTAAATGTCTTTCCATTAAAAGATACTACTGCGTAAAATCTATTTTTATTATATGATATTTTGCAATCTAAGTTTTCACGAAAAATATTACCTGTCATGTTACAATATTCTTCTGTGATGCCAGCAAGAGTTCTTTGTGGAACTTCTTCTAACCGTGTAGGGAAAAAGCAAAATTCTTCAGAAGTGCACGCTCTAACAATATAGACATCGTTTGCTTCATTATATCTAGTTGGATAAACAGTTACACCGCGTCCTTCGTGTATTTCTTTTATTTCTCCATTAATTCTATAGTTATTCGTAATAAGCATACCTATTTTCCTTTCTCTTTCAATCTTTTTTTGACAAATGTTTCACCATCTTCAATTTTGCTATCGGTATCTATCTTTGTTACTCTTACTAATTGTAATTTTATATTTTTCAATACTTTTGTGTATAACTCACATAATCCTTTATAATCATAATCACGCTCTGATGCTAACTTTTGAAATTCTTCGGAATTACCATATTCAAATATTTTCCATATTAGTTGGCTACCCAAATTGGGAATAGATGTTGTAATGCCGTCTTTTTCTAATAATTTAATATATCCGGATATTTTTTCATCCCAGTTTGTTGGCATTTCATCTACAAGTAATGCCACATAATGATACAAATCAGGCAATTTAGTGTATGAATATGCATATGTATATCTTGCATTTTTTCCATCTGTTTTATATAAACTGGTTTCTTGTATCATGTTATAATCGTAATCATAATTATTTTTATCGTACTTTTTAAAAGCACGCATTGCTTTTCTTTGAACAGCTTTTTCTGTTATTCTGAAAGATTTTCCTTTCGTTTCGTATGTCTCTGCACCATACGCTAGATAACCATAGCATGCAAGTTCTACTAATAAATCTTTAAGATGTGCAACATTGTATGTTACTTCATATTTATACCTAGTGTTAAAATCATCACTATATACTGTCAATTCCATAATATCCTCCGTTTGATTATTTATTATAATATGATATATACTAAAATGCAATAAAAAGATTAAGTTTTTACTTAATCTTAAACTATGATATTGTTAAACATTTTATCACATTTTTTATTTAATAATGCATATAAAAGTATTGTTATTATTCCGTAGAATAATAGGAATAATGTAAGAATAATATTTGTATTTGTACCAGTTCTTGCAATTAGATAAAATACTAAAGCACTCATTCCTAATATTCCCATACCACTAAATGTAGATACTAAAGAACTCATACTCTGTTTAACAGCTTCAGTATCTGTAGATGCATCCATTTTTGGATACTTTAGATTGATCATAATACCAATTAGTTCTGATAAGAATGGTAATATGAAGGATGCAATCAATATTAAAATAATACTTATTATATCTAATCTAAATTTAACAAACAATAAGATATCTCCTAGTAATATGCAAGGTAACATGATAGCTAGAGCAGATATTACTTTATACATAACTATTTTAATTGGTTTAATTGGAAGACTCTTAAGAAGATTAAATGATGAACCTTCAAGGGATATCATCGAACTAGTAATTGATGTCATAAATGATGTAAATGCGACAAGGCCAAAAGCAATTATAGAAAATGCTGGTCTAATTTTTTCTAAATCAAATGTAGGATCATTTTCTAAAACTATTTTGATTAAAGCATCAAATCTAACGGCAGCCATTATACTAGCTAAGACAAATAAAATTAAACCGAATCCAGCATTAACCATAAATACTGGTGTCGTAAAGAATCTATTTAATTCTTTCTTAATAAAGGCTTTTAATTTACTAGTACTTTTAATATGATAAGCTTTATTTTTATGATTAACTAATACTCCTTTAATACTAGAATTAATTCTAAAGTATAATGTACTTAATAACAATAGAACAAGAATATATAATGCAATATGACTTAAGATATAAATAAGTAAAGTAATTACATTAAAATCAGTAACTAAAGTTATATAAGCTCCTAATGGATAGTATATCTTAGTAATCATTTCATTATAACTTGCTGCTTTGGCAGCAATATTACTAACAAATCCATCAGAATTAAATGATATATACATAACTAGGAAAACAAATCCTAACGAAATTAATGTTTGAAAAACACTTTTTCCTTTTACTTTAGATGAAAGATATGTGGTTATAAAACCAATTATTACTGATAATACAATTGGTACTATTGGAAGTAATAATAAGGCAACAACACTAGATAAATAGTATGTCCAACTAGGGTTTACAAAATAAGCATAAACAATCATCGCTGGAGCTAAGAATAATGAATTATATAAAAGTTCAAAAACATAAAATTTAAATACTTTTATAAATAATATTGTTCTTTTCTTTATTGGTAATGAAAACAATAGATTATCATCTTTGGAATTAAATAAAAGTGAACCTGACTTGTAAATACCTTCAAGTAAGGTAATAAAGGATACGGCTATACCAAAGAATGTAAGGACTGCAAATTCAAGATGTAATGGTACTAACATTTCCATAAGTTTATATGAGTATATTCCCATTAAAAACATTAAGTATGCAACCAATAATAATGGAAGTAGTATCTTTTTTAACTTACTTTGTTTTTTAGTATTAATCCTAAATATATTCATATCATGATTAAGACTAACTTTAATAAGTGTCATTATCTTTTTCATATTATCCCTCTAATTCAAGAAATACTTTTTCTAGTGATTTATCCCCTTTTATTGCTTTCATACTACCAGTTTTAACTAATTTACCATTTTTAATTATAGCTACTTTTGAACATAATTTTTCAGCTACATCAAGAATATGGGTTGAGAAGAAGATTATTTTACCTTCTTTAACCATTTCATTCATTACTTCTTTGACATCAAAGACAGCTTTGGGATCTAATCCAACGAATGGTTCATCCATAATTAATACTTTAGGATCATGAGCTAGTGCACTAATTAGGGCTATTTTTTGTTTCATACCATGTGACATAGATGATATTGGGTCATTTAGATTATTTTCTATTTCAAACAATTTTGCATATCTTTTAATGTTTTTATCACGTACTTCAGCACTTACTTCATACATATCACATATGAAATCGATAAAATCAATGGCTTTCATATTTTCATATAATTCAGGATTATCTGGTACAAAAGCTATTTCACTTTTACATGATACAGGGTTTTCTTTTATTGATTTACCATTGATAAGTATTTCACCGTTATCAAAATCGTGAATACCAACAATTGCTTTAATTAATGTTGTCTTACCTGCTCCATTATGACCAATAAAGGCAAATATTTCTCCATCAGGAACAGTAAAACTAACATCGTTTAATGCTACTTTATCACCATATTTTTTAGTTACATTTTTAATTTCTATCATATTATCACCTCAATATACTATTTTATCTTTATCTTCTTCGTATCTTTTAAATACTTCGATAGCTTCTTCCCTATTCATTGATTTTAAATTTAAAACTCTTTTATCTTCTTTATCGTTAGATAATTCTTCAATATATTCATAAATAAAATCATCTCTAAATCCAATATTAGCAGCATCTTCTTTAGTATTAGCATAATATACTTTCTTAATATTAGACCAAATTATCGCTGATAAGCACATAGGACATGGATAACAAGATGTATATATCTCACAACCACTTAAATCATGTGAATTTATTTTTTTACAAGCATTTCTTATTGCCACAACTTCGGCATGAGCGGTAGGATCATTATCTTTAATTACTCTATTTATTCCTTTACCAATTATTTCACCATCTTTTACAATACATGCTCCGAATGGGCCACCATAATTTTTATCAAAATTATCATCTGATAAATCGATAGCTACATCCATAAATTTATTCATTATATCACCTAACTAAATTATATCATAAAAATAATTAAGTTCCTACTTAATTCTTGCCCTTCTTTTTTTAATTCGATGAAATAAAAGATGAAAGTGTCAATATTTACAATTATTTAAATTAATTACTTGTGTTTAGAGAATTAGATGTTATAATTGATTTGACTGAAGGAAGTGATATTATGGAATCGTTACCGTCGTGTTATTTGTATTTAAAATCATTATCTGGAGGTATATATGGAAAAAGAAATAAAGGAATTAGTAGAAAATAAAGAATTTAGAAAATTAAAAGATACCCTACTAAATATGCAAGTAGCAGATATTGCTGATTGTATTAAGGATTTAGAAATTGATGAAATAGCTAAAATAATTAGATTATTAAATAAAGATACGGCTGCTGATTTGTTTGCTGAATTACCTCTTTCTGTCGAAACAGAGTTGTTATCAAAATTAACTGATAAAGAAGCGGTATTCATAATTAATGAAATGTTTGCTGATGATGCAGCTGACGTACTAGATGAGATGCCTGCAAGTATTGTAAGAAGAATACTAAAACAATGTGATAAAGATACAAGAAGTGACATCAATAAGTTACTTAATTATCCAGAAGATTCAGCTGGATCTGTTATGACTGTCGAATATGCGGAACTTAAAAACTCACTTACAATTAAGCAAGCTATTACTACTTTAAGAAAAGAAATAGATGAATATGAAACTATTAACGTATGTTATGTCGTTGATGATAAAAGAAAATTACTAGGTCACATTAGTTTAAAAGATATTCTTCTTGCTAGTCATGATGCAACAGTTATGGACGTAGCTCATAAAGATACAATTTGTGTAAAAACTACTACCGACCAAGAAGAAGTTGGTAAATTATTTAAGAAATATGACTTAACTGTAATGCCAGTAGTTGACTCTGAAGATAGACTTGTCGGTATCATTACTATCGATGATATTATGGATATCATGGAAGAAGAAGCTACTGAGGATATTGAAAAGATGGCTGCTATTTCACCAACTAATAGGCCATACCTAGAAGTTAGTACTTGGGATACTTGGAAAGCAAGAATACCTTGGTTATTGCTTTTAATGATATCAGCAACATTTACAGGGCAAATTATAAGTAACTTTGAAACTTCTCTTGCGGTATTACCTATTCTAACAGCTTATATTCCAATGTTAATGGATACGGGCGGTAATGCTGGTAGTCAAGCATCAGTTACAATAATTCGTAGTTTATCACTTAACCAAATTAATTTTAAAGATATTGGTAGTGTCATATGGAAAGAATTAAGAGTATCGATAATGGTCGGAGCTACGCTAGCTCTTGCTAACTTTGGTAAATTAATGTTAATAGATAATATGTTATTTAAAAATGAAGCAGTAACAATTCAAGTAGCTTTCGTAATATGTTTAACAATATTCATGATTGTAGTAGTTGCTAAATTTATTGGTTGTACTCTTCCAATATTAACTAAGAAACTAGGGTTTGACCCTACGGTTATGGCAAGTCCATTTATTACTACAATTGTCGATGCTTTAGGTTTAATTGTATATTTTACAATTGCCACGAATTTACTTAGTATATAAAAAGACTAGTTTAACTAGTCTTTTATATTACCATATTATTTTGAAACTCATAAGGTAGGTAATCACCTTTTTTTCTTAAAAATGATACTACCTCTACTTTTTCAGGATTTGTTCCATTGAATCCTACTATTTCTTTCATTTCTTTGAAACCAAAACTATGATATAGATTCTTAGCTCTTAGATTATGTAGTAAACAATCTAAGGCAAATTCTTGCCATCCAGCATTTTCCATTTGAGTTATGAAATGTCCTAATATTTTAGTACCGATTCTTTTACTTCTGTATTCTGGATTAACACAGACATTAGATATATATAAGAATTTATTCTCTTTTGCTTCTTCAATTAAAGGTAATATATAATTTTTAATAGTATATTCATAATTAAAGTCAATCTTCATATCTTCGGTATAATCATAATCTAAATTGACAGTATAATCTACAGCACACAACGCTCCATATATTTTTCCAGTATTTTTATCACATGCGACATAAATATTATCATAATTAAAGAAAAATCCTTCTTTATCCATTCTACTTGCAAAATATTCAATACCTTTATTTATATCATTTTTAAACCAAAATGGATATATATATGGGTCTGTCTGATAGATTAAAGCAGCAATTTCTGACATATTATCATTTTTTTTAGCTCTTCTACAAATTATATCTCCTAAATTTACTTCAAAATTATTCTTTTCCATTTTTCTCCTTCTTTTTATAATCAAATCTAAAATATGATATTACAATTGATATTATTGTTAAGATATTTGAAATACTAAACATATATGCTTTAACGATAAGATCATAAATTAACCATATTGTTTGATTTAAAAACATTAATTTTCTGATATTTGATTCTCTTTTTACACATACGGTTGCACAGTATAACAATGCACATATAACTGGTAGAATGTCAATTGGGCTATGATATGAAGAAATACCTAATCCAATATTTACAATTACATAGAATGCTATTATATATAATGGTATTTTCTTATTTTTTGAATCAAAACAATAATTTATAACTGTTTCTATTGCTCCGAAAAAACATACTAAACTTCCAGAAATACTATCTAAAAACAAGAAATTAAGAGCTGAAGCTAAATTTAGACCTAGAAGCATAATCATAATATTCTTCTTGGTTTTCATTTGCATTGATAATACACTGAAAATGATTCCTAAAATGCCAAATATTTGGGCAACTACAAAATTATACATATTTATCACTTCTTAATACAATTATATCATATTATTATAATTATTCATATTATTTGTTTTTTTATATTATTTGTAATATAATATTGACAGGTGAAAAAAATGAAGAAATATCTGTTGGGATTATTAATTATCTCATTATTATTTATAACTACGGGATGTAAAAAGAGTATCGTTGGCAAATGGAAATCGATTGATAAAGAAAATGAATACTATTACATATTTAATAGTGATAAGACATGTTCATATGAAATGACAGTGGCTAGACTTGATTGTACATATGAAGAAAATGATTCTAAACTTACTATTCTATATAATGGTACAGAGAATCCTGTGACATTTGAATATCGTTTTGAAGATGGCACATTAATTATTAAAGATGATACGGGTAACGATAATAAATTTGTTAAAGAAAAAGAACCTCAATAATGAGGTTCTTTTATTTATGTGTTTTCAGTCCATTTTGCATAATATGTAACTGTATCTTCTTCAGTTGGCGTAAAGTCTTCGAAAGGTTCAGTTAGTTCTTCGTCTGTATACCAACCATCAAATGTATAACCTGTTCTAGTTGGCGTTGGTAAATCGGCTTCGGTAATTTCTTCATCTAAATAGAACTCTAAGAAACTATCATCTACTTCCCCTTCGTTAGCTTCAAAATCAATATGATATTTTGGTATATGATAATATAATGTTTTATAGTTTTCATCAGTACTATTTACTTTTTCTGCATGAGGTTCAATTCCATCTGTTGTATTTATCATGCTTTCATTATCAACGGCTGCAGTAATACCTTTTATAATTCCATCAAAGATAGAATATGTAATGGTAGACATAACGCCATAGTTTGCACTTTGTATTACTGGACTAGTTACATCATATACGTTGTTTTGAGTACCAATAGTTAATGTAGCATTAGCACCAGTTGCATAAACTCCGGCTGAATTAGGTGAATTTGATATTACTGTACCGCCACGAATAGTTGCTGATGTACCTGCAATAACTTTGATAGCACCTATACCATCATTAGTAACCTTGCTAGTAGTTAATTGAATAACTGTACCACCAGTCATTAGTATTGAGGCACCGCTTTTAGCATTTTGAACAACTGGACGTATTGTTGCAGTTGTAGTCAGAGTACCACCAGTTATCGTTACTGCTCCACCATTATTATAAATTGCACCTCTGTTATTGGTATTAGAAATTGTACCACCGTCAATATATAGTTTTCCTTTGCTTTCGTTTTGTAAAACGGCAAGACCATTATTATTGCATATAAATGTACCGCTAGTTATTCTTAACGTACCATTGTTATATATTAATTGATTAGTTGTATTTGGTCCACATGATACTGAATGATTACCACCATTTATACTAATCTTTTGATTTTGAGCAATGATAGTTTGACCACTAGTGTTTGTTATATCTTGAATTATTCTTATTTCTGTTTCATTAGCAAGATTTGTTGGAACAGTGTCGATAGCTTCTTGAATTGACGTATAATATGATGTTCCTGTATCTCTATCAATAGCTGTAAATTTAATATTAGATACCCACATTGGTTTATAAGTTTTATCAGTATTAATTATTTCATTTGGATCAAGTGGTATCGTTGTAAGTATTTCATTAGTCTCATTATATAAATACCATCCGTCAAAGATATATCCATCTTTTGTTGGTTCGGTTGGTACATTTTCACCAATTGTATTACCATCAGCTACCTTTATAATTTCTAGTGGATCGTCATTATCGGGGTCAAATGTTATATTATTTAGATTATTAATGGTTACTTCTACTTGTCTAGTTTGACCTGTATCATTACCAGTTATGGTTATAGTTACTGTTCCTAATGATACACCTACTACTTCACCAGTAGTTTCATCAACTCTAGCAATGTTACCATTTGATGATGAAAAACTATGTGGTTCAACGATACCATCACCGGTAGGAGATACGATTACTTGACCAGTCTTTCCTACTTTAAATTCAAATGGATCTGGATTTGTTGTAATTGTAGCAATGTTTAATTCTTCTTTCCATCTAGCTACGACTGTTAGATTGCCACTTACTGGAGTTGATATTGTAAATGGAGTCAAATTAACATTATTGATAAACCAACCATCAAAGATATGATCTTGTCTTGGTGCTAGCGTTGGTAATGATAGTTCATTATTAGCAAGAGTTGTTTCATGTTCTATCTGCATGCTAGTTATAAATGTATTATCATAGTCACGGAATGTTACAGTATGCATGATAACTTCGGTAACTTCTAATGGAATCTGAATTACAATGTTTGATCTACTACCAGTAATATTAATAGTCGTTGTACCGATAGCAACACCAGTTACAGTTATATCAGAACCATTTTGTGTTATTGTAGCTAAACTATTGTTGCCAGATGTAACAGTGTAACTCTCCATACCATCCGGTCCGGTAATAACTAGTGGTTTTACACGGTCCATAGCAACCGCAAACTCTTCTGGGAAAGTAGCAAGTCTTATATTTGGTATCCAGTTTGCAACAACCGTTAAATCTCCTCTTACGATTGTTTCCGATGTAAATGGTCTAGTACTATCATCTTCGATAAACCAGCCATTAAAGATATAATTTGGATTAGTTGGTATAGGAAGTAAATTATTTAATGCTTCTTCATCCCCAACTTCTACAGTATCGATTACTGTTTCATGATCAGAATCTAAGAATGTTACCGTATGTTTAATTTCGGTTACATTTACGGTGATAGTTCTTGTTAAACCTGATTTTTGCCCTGTAAGAGTAATCGTAGCACTATCAATTGTATGACCGGTTACAACACCAAATTCATCAACTGTAGCAACTGTATTATTGCTTGAAGAATATGATACAGGTTCGATATCATCTTCTTCAAATGATATTTGTCCAGTACCATCAACTTCAACATTAAATGGACTTGGATTCGTTATAATTGTTCCATAATTAAGGCTTCTTAGCCATCTAGCATATATATCAGTTACTCCGCTAATTGTAGTATCACTTGTAACAAGAGTATCTCCATCATACCAGCCGCCAAAATAATAATCTGTTTTGCTAGGATCTTCAGGAATATTATTACCTAACTGATCTCCCTTGGTTACTGTTATTTCGTAAGGATCTTCACCATTTTCAGGATAGAATGTTACGGTATATTCAGGTAACTTTAAATATCTTGTATAATAGGTTGTTCCTTCGATTACTGGATGCTCAGTTCCATCTACGAATACTGTCGGTGCATTGACGGTTATACCATTTGCCGTACAGATAGTTTTAGCTTGTGTTGGAGATTCAAATATACCATCATAGACGGTTGTACTTCCTGTTTCGACATTTAAACCACAATTTTTTCCTCGAATTACGGGTGCTGTATTACTTGGGTCGCCATCATTTATACCAATTATTGTTGTTACATTACCGCTCCTACTGGCTACGGCATTATACTGTTTAGAAACAATGGTTCCTCCCGTTATGGTAAGAGTACCATTAGTATTATCGACGGCTGCCCTAGGGTTGCTATTGGTAGAATTTGATACATTTTCAATATAAACATCCCCACTTATGTTAGTTTTAGCTCCACCATCCATATATATGGCCTGGCCTTTTATTGTACCAGTTGCACGAATTTCACCACCGGAAACATTTAATACACCACTGCTATTTTTATTATTTATGGTGGCAGCTTGACTGTTACAAGTAAAAATACCGCCAGTTATATTAACTGTTCCACCAGCATTTTCGATAGGTTTATATTCGGTAACACCAGCATTGTTATATTCAAGGAAACCGCCTGAAATATTTACTGTTCCGCCATAAGCATTATAGATAATATATGGATTTGTACTGTATATTGTACCATTAATAATATCTAATTTTCCTTTATTAACTACATTAAATAGCGCGGAGTTTCCATTTTGCTGACCACTCATAACATAGCTTGAACTATTACTAATAGTATATTCACCAATATCAAGTTCTACCCATTTGTTAGCTGGTATTGTAACTTTGGCAGATAATTCGATATCTTTTAATATTGTTATTGTTGTTTTTCCTGAATTTATTTCGATGCTTTCAATAGCATCATCAAGTGTTTCATATTTGACAATTCCAATTTGAGCTACATAATCAGCAGAATCCCAAATTGCAAAAACTTCGATATCATCTCTAACAACTGTTGCACTAGTAAATGGATATAATTGTTCTCCGTCAATATACCATCCAATAAGAGTTCTTTCTCCATTAATTGCTTCAGGGAAATCTTCATTATCTACAGTATCTCCATTTTCTACCTCTAATTCGTAAGTAGGTTCTCCATTAATGGTTCCACCATTAGCATTAAACGTTACGGTATGAATTTCTTTTGGAGTCCATTTTGCATGAAGAGTCATGTTTCCTCTTATGACAGTTGAAGATGTTACTAGATTAGTATATACTTCATTTTCATAACTAGAATACCATCCAACAAAATCGAAATGGTCTTTAGTTGGCACAATATTACCAAGGGTTTCACCATCATATTTGTAAATACTAGAAATTGGTGTTCCACCATGGGTATCAAAATGAATTATATAAATTGCTCCAGATTGATATTTTTCTAATTTACTACTTGATATTTCAATTACTGGTCTAACCGTGCTAGCATTATTATCAGGATTCTCAACCTCTCCTGTTTGGGTATTGATTCGATATAATATGTCATCTTCTTTATCTACCCATATTCCAAGTCTACCCAACATACCGGATTGATATCTACTGTTTTCTAAGAAGAACTGACATGTACTAAGATAAGATGCATCATTATATACAACTGTTCCACCACAAGCAGAAATTAAATCATCATGGTTTATATATCTAGATGTCTTTCCCTCAAAACTTGTAAGATCTGGATTTGACCATGCAGCTCCTTGTGGAAATGAGATGCTTGGTAAATATGTCTTACCTAAATCATATGAATAGTTACCGCGCGATGATGAAGAATCCATTTGACCGTTTTCATCAAAACTTGTATAATGAACCAATATTGCTTTATCTGTTGTTTTACGGACAAAATAAAATCTTTCTGTCGTAGGACTATATACTCCATCATTATTGACATCACAATCATAGGCATCGCCAACTACTGGATTACCATTACCTGGTATATTACCGTATGTAATCGTAGCACCAGCACTGTATCCGTGTTCTAAGCATCCTCCACCACTAGTACAAGTTTCTTCGTGTAATGTTCCAGATTTTGCTTTCATACATACTATTTTCTCCCAATGAGCATAGTAAGTATCGTTTGCGGTAATTATAGTACTGACACCTATTTCAGTACCATCGGTGGGATCTGTAAACCATCCTAAAAAATTGTAACCTGTCCTACTTGGAATTGTGTAATCACTACCCAATTCTTCTTCATATTCTTTTGTTACATTCCAAGTAGTACCACCCTCATAGTTTTCATCGAAAGTAACTATCAAATTGCTTTCTGGATCTAAGACAGTTAGATTAATTACGGTACTTAATCTTGATCTATATATTGAAATTGTCGTATTTATGATAATTAAAGAGGTACATAAAAAGAGAATTAAAACTATTGTCAATAATTTTAATCTATTATTTTCAATTCTCATATTGCACCTCTTTTCTAAGCAAAAAAACTTTTTAACTATTAATCATTTGTTCTGCCACAACATTAACAGTAACGGCTTGACTATCTACAGTTGTTGCTTCGTTTGTTCCTCTAAAAGTTAATGTGTGACTATTTGTACTACCACCAGCACTATATAAAATGGTGCCAGCATTTGTAAAAGTTACTGTACCATTAGATACCGGTGGAAAAGTAACGCCATCAATAGAAGCTTCTACTCCAGTAGGTAAATTACTTAAAGTAATGGAATACTTAACATCTACTTCAGATAAACTTTTAACATTTAGTGTATATGTCGCATTAGATGAGCCAGGAACTACGGTCAAATCATTACTAATACCATTTTGAACCAAAGTAACATCCCATACTGCTGAAGCAAGAGTTCCATCTACGAAGATAAGATTTCTAAATATGGCATAAGATAGTGGTATTACTGTAAGGGATAACATCAAAACGATAATTAAAGATTTAAATGTTATTGTATTGGGATTCTTTAAATCTAACAAAAATGCTTTAATATTTTCCATAATACCACTTCCTTTCTATTAAGATTTGTTATTCTTTTTTGTTTTTTTCTTCGTTTCGGAAGAATCTATTTTTTTATCATCTGAAAAATAGCAACTAAACAAATATATCGATAATAAAAAACCAATTAATGCATATTTATAATTAATAACAATGTTAATTATTCCACCAGACATTGCTACTTTACCAACAATCGTATTTTTATTAATTTCTTCGTCTTCGACATTGTTAGCATCACCTTTAGTAGTGATCATATCTCCATCTTTTTTGACAATTCTATGAGTGATAAAGCCATCTGCTTTTTCAAATGTAACAACATCACCAAGTTTATAATCATTTTGTTTAACTATTAAAATGTAATCACCAGCATGAATGTCATTTTCCATAGAACCAGTCTTAACACGATAGATCATTATTTGATTTGTATATCTAAGTATAAAATATGCCACCAAAACAATAATTATAAGAATTAGTATTAAATCAAATACTTTTTTAATAAACTTACTCATCGGTACTTTCCGCCTCGATATAAATTTTTAATCCATATTTGGAATTAGGATCTGATCCAATAGATGTATCATTACTACTGCTAATCCATTTCCATTCAAGATAGTATGTATCGTTTGTTTTGGCATTTAAGAATGCTTCTTCGACATTTAATTCATTTGCTTCGACATAATGGTCGATTATATATGTGTTATTTTTCTTTAATTTATATTTCATATTGATGTGATATGGATTATTCTCAATAAAATCAATTTTATATTTTAAATTATATTCTGTTCCATTTTTAACGACAAACTGATATGTATTAGATGATTCTGGTGCTATAACATCCGTTAGTTCATACATTGAATTAGTGAATATTTTAGCAGGTGTTTCATCATGCCAAGTAATCTCTTTATCATAGACAATTAATTCATTAATTTCTTCTTCGGGTTCTTCAGTGCTTGCGGGAATCGTATCTTCAGGTTTAGTACTTTGATCTTTCTCAGCACCACTATTTTTATTATCACTATCACTTTGGCATACATTTTCTTTATCACAAATAATTTCAATTATATCTACATTGCCAGTAGGAATTTTGCCATTATTTTTCTTTTCTTTTCCTATTAAAGAACAATTATGTATCAACAAAATAATAATTATGATAATTAAAATAATTTTTACAATCAAATCAGTTTTTTTCTTCTCTTTGTTATCTTCTTTATTTCTCATGTTTTTATCCTCAATTCTCCCCTTTAAAGCCTATAATTGCTTATAGGCTTTAAACGAAAGAATAATATCTCTATTATTCTCCGCTCAATGCTTGACGAGCAGTTAATTTAACAGATAATGTTACTGCTTTGTTAGCATCACTCATATCAGAACTATCTTTTGAAGGTTGATCTTCAATAGCACCAGGCCATTTTACAAGTAGTCTTACGGTCTTTGTCATTGAAGTTTCATTATAAGTAATTTTAATTGGAGCTGTTGAACTAAGATTAGCAGCATCCTTTAAAGTAACTTCCATATTTGCAGGCTTATTAGTTGTATTTGTAGTATCTAGTTCTGCAGTTACGATAACATCAACTTCTGATCCAGTGGCATCGATAACATAATCTTTGTAACATTCAGCACCAGGTGCAACTTTACTATTCTTTCCTGGATTAGTAGTACATGTTAAACTTGAAAGATTAAAAGTTAGGTTTTGTACTTCACTGAATTTTGTAGTATCTAATTTAACTGACCAATTAGCAGTATTAATACTACCTGTAGCAGTTACACTTTCTCTATAAATTGCATATGTCGTAAAGCTTGCAGCAATTAAAAGTAATAATGCAGCAATAATTAATATTTTCTTATTTCCTTTCATTTTTTACACCTCCTTCACTTCTATAACTATTGTAAAAAAGAGCACTCTCAAATCCCCTAATTCGGGGCCCAATTATCCTCCTCTAGTTTACATATTAATTTTAATATAAAAGTCAAAAAATTTCAATATAATTACTACAAAAAATCGAAATTTGTCGTATGAATTTTACTCTTAAAACAAATATAAATTTAACGTATTATTCTAGCCGTTTTTATTACAATAAAAAAAGACTAAATCTCAATACTTAGTCTTAATATTATCTACCGCTACCTCTTCTTGATTTATTATTCACTACAATAAGTCTTTTTAGCGATGCAATACTTCTTTGTAAACTATCTATTGATGCTATTAATTCGATTGGTGGCCGTAAATTTTTATTAATATATGCAGTATAAATTCTTTTTTTGTTTTCTAAATCACGCATAAGATGTTCTAATTCATCATAATCACTCATACTCTTCCTCCTTTTTTTATTATAACATGTAAGCCTATTTTTTTACTAGTCTTTTAATTACTTCTTATTAGCTAAATTTGCTTGTGCGGCCATTTGCCTAAGGGGGTTATAGCTAAAAAGACTGATATAAAAAAAGAAAGGAGGTTTAATCCTTTATAAAATAAGGGCTTGACAGGATTTTATTACTATTATTTTATGAACTTTGAAATTTGAAAATAATTAAATTTTTATCTTTTATATTTCAAAAAACAAATGAAAGAATTACAGGGGGGTTATAGAAAATAAACATCGTAATATCTTAATCTTCCGAGCATTTTAAAAGCTCCAAAACTGGAGCTTATTTGTTATTCAGTTGGTTCTTTTGTTAAATTAATATTAATGAAATATGCTAACTTTCCTTTATAAGTAAATAGTATATCATATTTACCTTCTGGATAATCCATATTAACATATCCATTACCAACATATTTATAATTATCAGCTTCTGGTGTTTTATAATCAATTACATATCCACCATTATCATTTGCTAATTCTTCTA
>JAEEGL011766531.1_pt1 | contig 30982 bp, 13 predicted proteins | sample 9134231 | NCBI WGS metagenome assembly JAEEGL01 (sample SAMN16246548, study PRJNA631951) | gut metagenome | biome: gut microbiome; feature: rumen; material: fiber-attached | host: Bos | place: Iran: Karaj | collected 2018-10
GTCTCCTCAGGACGGTTGTAATATCCCGGCATGACGTTGTCGCCGCGGACGCAGACTTCGCCCGATTCGTCGGTTATGACCTCTATCCCCGGCAACGGTTTCCCGACATAGCCGATCTTCCACTCTCCGGGTCTTGTGAAGCTGATCATAGGACCTGTTTCGGTCATCCCGTAGCCGTTGAGCATATAAAATCCGAGAGCCTTGTATATTTTTGCAATGTTGTTCGGGAGCGCGGCTCCGCCCGAAACGAGATAGTCGAGATGTCCGCCGAACTTTTTGTGGACTGCTGAAAAGATAAGCTTCGACAGCCTCTGCGAGCCGATTTTTTCAGCGATTTTGTAGATGATCCTTGTTATCAGCTTTGCGCGGATCTTTGACATGATCCCCTTCGCCAGAAGCTCGTAAAGTCTCGGAACACCTATGATTATCCCGATTTTTCCTATGCTCAGGGTGTGCAGGATCGACTCTGCGTTAAGTTTTTCGGCGAATACGACCGTCGCTCCGACCTTGACAGGCGCGACAAGCGAGCCCATCAGCGGAAATGCATGGTGAAGCGGCAGCAGGACCATGACATTACGGTCCGCGCTGTAGATAGGCACATGCTTCGAAACGGCATCGACGTTGTATAAGATGTTCCGGTAGGAGAGCATTACGCCTTTCGGAGTCCCGCTTGTCCCCGAGGTGTAGACGATAAGCGCGATGTCGTCAGGAGCCCCAGCCGGAATGTCCGCAGGTCGGAAATCTGCTGCATTTGATGTGTCAACGTCGTCAGAAGTGATGATCCTGCAGTCGATCCCGGCGTTTTTTATGACACAGTCAACAGACTCGCGCCGCTCTCCGGTCGTAAAAATTATATCGGGAACGACATCTTTCAAAATATACTCCAGATCTGCCGGCTGAGACTGCTCGTCGATCGGAATGACAGTCGATTTCAAGAGAACAGCGCCGTAGAATGCAAAGGCCCACTCGTGGGAATTGGCAGCAAATATCGCTATTTTTGAATGTTTGCCGGATTTTTCGAAAAGTTCCGCAAAACACTGCGCATACTGGGACAACTCGGCAAAACTGAACCTTTTGTCACCGCTTATTATTGCTGTTTTTTCACTTATTTTAAGCATCTGAACCACTCAAGCATAAATTAAAACACAAGGCGAGGTAGAAAATATAGTTTTGGGTAAAAAGAGTCAATCTTTATTAGTTTCAAAAAATGCGTACAATGGAATGCTTTTTTTTGGGAGGGGTTAAAATGTGGAAACAGGCGACGACACCGCAGCAGAAGCTTGCAATCATCAACGGACTACTTCCGCTGACCGCGAATGATTATCTCAGTGCATTAATCCACCTCAGCGGAGATGAAGACGAAAACATCGTCCGGGCATCGATGGACCGGCTAAGGACGTTCCAGTCGAACAAGATCAGGGCGATGATAACGCCGGAGATCAGGCTCAGTTCTGCCTGGGCACTGGCAAAATTCGCGAGCGAGCGCCGTGATTCCGCAATAGTTATTTCGCTTCTCGAGGCCGGGAGACTCGAGATCGAGTGGCTTTTGAACCTCTTCGTCACGAACGATCAGGCGTTCTGGACACCGCTGGTATCGCACCGCGAGCTGGTAAAGTTCTCGCTTCCGCGCAAGGATGACTTCCTGCGGCTTTTCTCGGCTATCAACCTCGTTCTGGCTGACCTCTACTCAGAGCAGATCTCCTATCTTCGCGAAGACGAAAAGGTCGTTCAGCCGGCAGAGGAGGAGAGTCAGGGCAGGATCGAAGAGGTTCAGGAGGGAGAAGAGGAGGACGAGGATGTCGTCGAGCTTGACGATACGATCTTCGATTTCCCAGATTTCCTGACTTCGGACACCGCGTTCGAGGGGCTCTCCGCGGAAGACATGCTGGAGCAGCGCAAAACCGTCGCCGAGATGATCCGTGAGATGAACATGGGCGAAAAGGTAAAGATCGCGATGCTCGGCAACATGGAGGTAAGGAAGATCCTGATGAAGGATCCCAGGAAACAGATAGTCATGGCGGTTCTGAGCAATCCTAGGATCAGCGACAAGGAGGTAGCTGCGATGGCCGGAGACCCGGCCTCTTCGCTTGAGGTCATAAGCCACATCAGCGGATCAAAGACCCTCAGCAAAAACTATCAGGTCAAGCTTGCACTCATCAACAACCCTAAAACTCCGATAAAAACAGCGCTCGCACTGCTTGATTTCATCCGAATCAACGACCTGAAAAATATCGCAAAGAGCCGGAATGTTCCGAACGTGATCAAAGTCGCAGCAGCAAAGAGAGCAAAATAATCATTAAATACAAGTGGATAACACTCTTGCTTCGCATTAATTTCGTTATTGTGTTTTTTTGAGACATCGTAATACGGCGTCTCTACGGTTACATCACTCCGGGCGGACACGGCGTAATTTTAGTGAATTGTTAGGAAATTTGTTGACTATTTCAATAGACAAGTCAAGAATAACATTGAGAAATTTGACAGCGATTTTATGTTCCAGCTATCGGATGTTGAGGTTGAGCATCTTTCAAGGTGCAAAATTTTCACCTTGAACACAGGACGCGGAAGTAACATAAAATACAAACCTTACGCTTTCACTGAGCAGGGAATCTATATGCTGATGACTGTTCTTCGAGGCGAGCTGGCGATTAAACAGAGTAAAATTCTGGTTCGCCTTTTCAAAGCGATGAAAGATTACATCATCGAGAGGGAACATTTCATCGGGTATGATGATGTCGCAAAAATTGCGCTCCAGACTTCGCAAAACACGAAAGATATCGTGAGAATGGATAAAAAATTGTCAAATGTGCCTACAAAGGATGATGTTGTTAAAATCATTGAAGACTTCAGTATTCGCAAAATAAAAAAAGATTTTTTGTTTCTGAACGGAAAATCTGTTGAAGCGGATCTCGCTTACCAGCAGATTTATGACGAAGCAAAAGAAACGGTTTTTGTGATTGACAACTATATCGGTTTGAAAACACTGGTGCTACTAAAATCAGCAAGGAAAAATGTGAAAATCACGATATTTTCCGATAATCTTAATCATGGCTTGCACGAAAAGGAATTTGATGATTTTATTAAAGAATATCCGCATATTGTGATTTCTTTCAAAAAGACGAACGGCATTTTTCACGACAGATATATCATCCTTGATTTTGGCACTAAGAACGAAAAAATCTATCACTGCGGAGCGTCGTCAAAAGATGCAGGAAAAAAAGTGTGTGCGATTTCAACAATAACTGATATAGCCGTTTATAGGTCGCTGATTGAAAAATTATTGGAAAATCCTGAAATGGTTTTGTGATCAGCTTATATCCAGCTATGTAGAGGCAACGCCTAAACATTTCGTCTTGCCTCGCCTTAACCTGTAGACGTAGCCTGATACGGCTCATTGTTGTCGAAAAACGGTTGCTGAGCCTGTCGACGCATCACTCCGAGCGGACACGGCGGATAATTTTTTTTATCTAGAAATTTGCTGGATTATCTGATATGTGATGCCTTATTTTTGAAAGATTCTGCAATCTCTTTTCTATTTTTGATGAAGAAAACCAGGCTTGCCGCAATCAAAACCAATGAAATCCACTGCGACATCGAAAGCGGACCCCAGAACTCTCGCGGATCGATTCTGAAGAATTCTATCGTGAAGCGGCCTGCTCCATACAAAAAGGCGTGTGCAAAGAAATAAAAATAGGGATATTTTGTCTTTTTTGTGCAGAAAAGGATCAATAAAAATAGGAAGATAACAAAATCGCCGGCTGCAGAAAAAAGCTGGGTCGGAAGAAGCGGCACTGTTGCCTTGTTTACGACCAGTGCGGTATTCTTCAAATGGGCAAAGGCTGTAGTTTTGCGAGAGAAGGAGATTCCAAAAGTATCATTCGGCTCTCCGTAGCAACATCCTCCTGAAAAGCACCCTATCCGCCAGACAAAGAAAAGAAAAGAAATGGAAATTGCCGAAATATCAAGAAATGCCGGCAAAGATTTCTGCCTTGAAAGTAGATTGGCAACTCCAATGCCGAAAATTGCGCCGAAATATCCGCCGAAAAGCACTTTCCCCCGTCTGTTTTTGGGATTGATGAGATCTAAAACAACACTCAAAAAAGTGTCTTGAGATGAAAATGTCGAATCGTTGCCGTTTAGGAAAATAGCGAACAAAGTTGCATATAATACGCCGAAATAAAGTGCGAAAAGCGGCACGAACCAGGTTTTCGCAAGCTTGAACGAACGGTGTTTCAGTAAAACGAGAAAAATCGGGAAATAGGCAAAAAGCGCGACATTTACAATGGTTGATGGTTTAAACATGGAATTTACATTAATTCATCGCATCGTGGTGAAGGAACATCTTGGCCACAATCTGTTTCACCGGATCCAATTGATGTTCCGATGGTAATACGGCACTCAGAAGAACATGCTGTCTCATAAATACTGAACTCGTAGAGATATTCACTGCCGCATGTGTCGCACTTTTCCCTATGGATGTCTCCATAACATTTTGAAGGTGTGAAGCTGCTCGGTTCGCATGTCTCGCCGCCGTTTATGAACCCGTCACCGCAATATGGAGCCCAGCCTGTGCAGGTGCTGTTGCAATGTCTTGACTGAGACCAGTTATCATTGTTTTGTGAGCTGCCTGAATCGCAGAATTCATAAGGACTTTGAACTATGCCGTCACCGCACCAGCCGATGTAACATTCACCGCTGCCAAGACGGCAGTTGTTGCCGCATTTCGTGGTCGACGGGTTTGTGTTCATGTTGGAATTGTCGCTATAGTAAATTGAAGACGGTGCTGAACTGAAGCTAATGCAGTAACTATCAGTCCCGCTATTTCCATTGCCGTCTTTTCTGTACGAGAAATACAAAATACCGCGCATGGGTGACATTTCATTCCATGACTCGTAATCTCTTCCCTGTGAAGAGAAAAATTGACTCCCGTTTTGTGAAATAGTCAGGTAGTCGCCACTGTTCTGCGATGTCCCATAGACATAAAAAGTGGTAGGTGATGGAAGAGTAACAATCATTGTCGCAGTAGAACCATGTTTCCCTTGAGTTCTGGAACAGTAAGCCTCTCTTCCGTTGACGGAAATATGTTCCCAGGAGTTGTTGTAACCGTAATGAGGAGAGCCGCCGCCGACTCTGCTGCAGATTCCTGCCGGTGACTCGATCGGTTCGCATATTTCAAAACCGCTCTGCAAAATTCCGTCACCGCAGTATCCCAAATAATTATCTGAACGCATACATTTGACGTTGTGCAGGTTTGTCTTGATGTCGCTAGCAACATTACTGTGATCCGAGTCCATAGTCCATGCAGAATTAGTGTCGTCTGTGTCGGTTGTGGAACTCCATAAAATTCCGCTGGAAACTTGCTTGTCCCAAAGCGAGGCCAGCTCATTTTTGTTTGGCAGACGCCAGTCTTGATAATCTCCCAAATACAAATTCTCACAGTATTGCATTGCTTCTTTCCAAGTTTTTTCGGAAACGAATCCTACCTGCCATAAGAATCCGGTTACAGTGTCACGGAGACCATTGTCCACGGGTTGGAGTAAAGTCGAAACCGAACTCTCGCCTCTGACGCACGTCGGGATATCCTGAAAGTAGTTCGGATCAACAGCCGGAGCAGTTCGGCCGTTGTCAATAATTGTCAAAAGTTCCTGTTCTGTCGGTATTCTCCAGTCATTCAAACCGCCGTATTCGTCCTGACAATTCAAAGATGTCGTTGACGGCTGCTGCCAATCCCAGCCTGTGTTGTTGTCGTGGACGATATTTTCGTCGGGAACTCCGGTTTCTACAACTGAAAAACTGTGAGGAGTGCAGACCTGCCTTGAGGCATATAAAGCATCCTGACCGAAAAACTCGCTATCTGAGCAGCTTGTTTCACCGCTTTCATTGTAACAAAGTTCCTGACCAGTGCAGATATTTCCCAATCCTGTAAACTCAAAGCAGCCTGCACCGTCCCACGCATAGCCTGGCATACAATTGAAGCGGCAGTCACCATAACTCGTTGAACTTGTAGGAGATTCGTCGTAATGTCCGGTACTTGAGGGTGACCAGTCGGTGCCGTCCCAGGTCTGTGTTATTGATGTGGCAAAATTCCATTTTGCTTTTGCAGGAAGTCCTGTACAGCTTACATTTCTGGAATTTGCTTTGCAGATCGAACCGGTCCATGTGTAATTTTGGTTACATCCGCATGAGTAAGTTGTGGCTGATTTCGGAGTGCAGCTTCCCGAAGTGTTTTCTATGCTGCCGCAAGGATCTGCATCACACGGGTTGACGCACTGCAGGTCGCTCCAGAAGTAGTTTGCGCTGCATCCGCACTTGTATTCTGTTGAGTTCAATGCTGTGCAGACGCCTGTGGAATTTGCTAGTGCGCTGCATGGATTCCCAGTGCAGGGCCCTGAACAGATTGAGCCGTTCCAAGTATAATAAGTATTGCACCCGCACTGATATTCTGTTTCGCTCAGTGTTGTGCATACACCGGTGGAAAATTCCAGGCTGCTGCACGGATTCGGGTTACAGGGCGAGACACATGCTGTTCCGTTCCAGACATAATTCGAGTTACACTTGAATCTGCATTCTGTTGTGCTTGATTCTGTGTTGTATGTTGCCATGCTTGCCGCTGGGATCCATTCCGTTCCGTTCCAAGTCTGGGTATATGAGGAAACACTGTTCCAGCTTGTATTTTCAGGTTTGCCTGAGCACGAGTAGGTTTGTTTTGCTGCGACACATTTTTGTGAAGATGAGTTCCAGTTGTAGTTTTCGTCGCAGCCGCATGTATAATTTGTAGCACTTGTTGCGGTGCAGATGCCCGTTGAATTTTCTGCATCGATGCACGGATTCGGGTTACATGGGGAAAGACATTCTGTTCCGTTCCAGAAATAGCCTTCCGCACATCCGCATGAGTAAGCAGTTGCACTTGTCGCAGTGCATGTTTCGTTTGAATTGGAAACATTTTCGCACGGATTCGGATCACACGGACTTCCGCAGAGTGCACCGTTCCAGAAGTAATTTTCATTACATTGACAAGAATAAGAAGTAGCACTTGTTGCAGTGCATGTTCCGTCAGAATTGGAATCATTTTCACAGGGATTCGGGTTACACGGGGTTGTACATGCAGAATTTTCCCAGAAGTAGCCCTCTTTGCACTTGCATGAATAAGCAGTCGCGCTTGTTGCAGTGCATGTTCCGTCAGAATTGGAATCATTTTCGCACGGATTCGGGTTACACGGACTTTCGCAGGCAGTTCCGCTCCAGAAATAACCTTCATTTGCATTATCGCATGAACAAGTGTATTCGCTGGCGGATTTGGGAGTACATACAGAATGAGCAGCTCCTCCGCACGGATCGGCATCACACGGGTTTACGCACTCGGTTCCGTTCCAGAAGTAGGTACTCTTACATTTGAAACGACATTCTACCGTGCTCCTTGCCTCGTTATAAACTCCTACAGAGCCAGTCGGGAACCACTCGGTTCCATTCCAAGTCTGCGTGATGCTTGAAACCGTGTTCCAGCTTGCGTTTTCGGGAAGCCCGGTACATTCGGCAGTTCTGGCTTCTATTTGTTCACATGCCGAGCCGTTCCATATATAGCCCTGCTCACATTCATTTGTTCTGACACATAAAGTATAGGCAGAAGATGTAGTATTGGAATTCTTGCCCAAAAAGCTGCCGGACATCAGTATGCCTTGTGAAAAATTCAACCACCAGAACCTGCCGTATCCTTCATCGTTGTTGTTACCCCATTGGTCATTCGAAGATTGTGTTTCATTTCCGCCGGCGGCTCCGGAAGAAGACCAGAAATATTGCGACGGCATATCCGGAAAGTCTGAAGCTGGTTTATTTTTTGTATGATTTGCCAGAGAGAGCAGTTCATTTTTATTCGGCAGTCTCCAGTCGCTGAAACCGGCATAAGTCAGATTTTCGCAGTAGGAAAGAGCACCCTGCACTGTTTTGCCGCTGACATAAGTTTTCTGCCAGATCAAATCGGAGTTTTGGTCGAAAACGATTTCATCATTACTCTTTTTATAAACTATAAACAAGCCTGACGGTATAGTTTCGCCCCTTACGCAACGGACATAATCTTTGCTTGTAGACGATGTCGAAGCCGAAAGCATATTCCCGCTATTGGTAATCGAATAGACGGAGCTGGGTAAAGAAAAAGACCACATATAGGCATCGGATGCCAACATAGAGAAAAAAGCGGTTCCTGCACCGTCTGTAGATATTACTTCTTTCGGTGTAGGCAGTCTCCAGTCCGAGTGACCGCCGTAGTTGAGGTTCGAACAATAACTACTAGCGGATGCATATGTATAATCAGTTTGATAATTAGGCTGCCATTCAAGCCCAAGATTGTTGTCTATGATGGTTTTTTCATTTTCGACCGTGCTGTCAATCGAGAAATTCTGCGGAGCACAGAATCCGAGCTCTGCGTATTGCGGATCCTGACCGTAAAAATCTTCTCCCGGTGCAGGGCAGTTTATTGCACCGTATGCGTCGTAACATTTTTTTATATTGGTACAGATATTCGCGAAAGTCGCCTTTGTGTTTACGCAGCCTTTGAGACTTCCGCGCCAGTAGTAACCGTCAGCGCATCCGCATATATAGGTGTCATAAGATTTCTGACTGCATCTCCCGGTCGAGTGTTCAACGTTTGCACACGGGTTGTTTGCGCACGGGTTGAGACACTGTGAGCCGCTCCAGAAATAACCGCTGTCGCATCCGCAAATATAACTTTCCAAGGATTCCGGTGTGCATTTTCCGGTTGAATGGCTGATATTTCCGCACGGATTTGTTCCACACGGGTTGAGGCACTGTGAACCGTTCCAGAAGTAGCTCTTGCTGCATTCGCAGGAATAGCTGTTATTCTCAGGTTTGCAGATTCCTGTCGCGTTTTCTACCTCGTCGCACGGGTTGTCGTCGCACGCTGTCGAAATTCCGGTATCACCGGTATCACCTGTATCTCCGGTATCACCAGTGTCTCCAGTATCTTGGAAGCAAGAGGATCCTGTCCAGACGGCGTTTTCTTCACACTCGCAGACAAAAGAATCAAATTCAGCACTGCATATCCCTGTTGAATTTTCCATTTCTGCACACGGATTCGGGTCACACGGATTCACGCATTTTTCTCCGTTCCAGTAGTAATTTTCCTCGCATCCGCAGATATATCTGGTTTTACTTTCCGGAATACATACTTTGTCAGAGTTTTCAACGTCTTTGCACGGGTTGTCCGCGCATGAACTTATGCAGCCGGAGTCATTGCAGTTCGCCGATCTGACACACATATAGAAAGCGTTTCCTCCGCTTTTTTCCTTTTTGATCTTTCTAAGTCCGGAAAGTTTGCCTTTTTCAAAGTTGATTACTGCAGCATTGTGTGCTGTGAGATTGTTTGTATTTTCATTCGATGTCGAAGACCAGTATTCTTTTTCCGTTGTCAATTCCGGGAAATTGGTTGCCGGAGAGGAAATATCATAATTTACCAGCGAAAGGAGTTCATTTATGTTTGGAAGTCTCCAGTCGTCATAGCCGCCGTAAACAGATTCCTCACATGAAGTCAGTGCAGAATGCCATGGACCGTTTCCGTTGTCCAGATTCTGCTGCCAGATGAGACCTGTAGATTTATCAACAATGACAAGACTTCCGTCCAACGATTTGGTTTTTAGGAATTTTGTTGTGTACGGGCGTTGTTCTCCACTGACGCAACGAACAGCGTATTTATCCGTTTTATCATAATAAGAAAAAGTTCCGTCGGTGAAATTGATGACCCACGCTTTGCCTTCCCCGTCATTGGTATTGCTTAGCTGTGAAGTCCAGAAGTCGCTTGCGTCTGCCTCGAAGCGTTCAGGGTTTACTGCCGGATCATACATTGATTTATCAAGGATCGAAGCAAGTTCGGTAGGAGTCGGAAGTCTCCAGCTGCTGTATCCCGTGTAGTTTTCATCAGATTCCAGTGATTCACAATAAGTGACGGCCTCACCCCATGTTTTTGACGCAGCAAAACTTTTCTGCCAAATCAGACCTGTGTTTTTATCTGTAACTGTCGCAGAATCTTCTTCTTGAGAGTAATCCTGCGCAATACACAGTTCGGCATACTGCGAATCCTGACCGAAGAATTTTGCTGTTTCCGATGCCGGGCAGGTCAATCTGCCTGTATTTTCGTAGCACAATATCTGTTCCGTGCATATATTGCCGAATGCCGTCATTTTGCACTCATAACCGTTCCATCTGTAACCCTCAATGCAACCACAGTAGTAAGCAGTACTGTTCTGAGGAGTGCAGTCTCCTGTTGCGTTTGCAAGACCTGTGCACGGGTCACCGATGCACGGATTGACGCAGTTTTGCCCGTTCCAGAAATGGTTCGTCCGACATTTGAAGCGGCATTCGGTTGCGCTTTCATCTTCGTTGTAGGAGCCCTGCTCGCTCGGAGCCCAGGCAATGCCGTTCCATGTCTGATTGACCTGCGTCGCCGAGTTCCAGCTTGCATTATTAGGAAGACCTGTGCATGAAACATCATATCTTTCGTCTGCGACACACTTGTTTGTGCCGTTCCACGTATAGTTTTCAGCACATTTGAAACGGCATTCGTCTTCAGATGCTGTTTCGTCATGCTTCCAAATGTATGAAGAAAAATCAGGAAGCCATTCTGTTCCGTCCCAATGTTGCGTTATTTTATCTACCATGTTCAAGACGGCATTGTCAGGGAAGGAGCCTATGCATTTTTTTAGCCGTATTCCATTGATGCATTTTTCAGCATCCGGATCCCAGTCGAAGTGTGCAGCACATTTGAATCTGCACTCTTTTATACTTGAAACTTCGCTGTAGGTTCCGGTTTCACTCGGGATCCACTGACCGTTGACATAGGTTTGCCTGATGCCAGAAACGCTGTTCCAGACCGCGTTTTCGGGCAAGCTTTCACCGCGTCCGTATTCACAGGGAGTGTAGCGTGTTTCATCGGCAGTACATTGTCCGATCGTCATGTTCCAGCTGTGACCGGAATTGCATGCGCAGACAAAAGTATTGTCAACTGCCGTACATAGACCTGTCGAATTGCTGTCGGCTCTGCAGGGTTCGAAGCTGCAGGGATCCGCACAGCCTTCGCCGAAGCAGGGTTCGTCGTTCCTGACGCAGATGACGTATTTCGTGCCGATTTTCTCTTCATCAGTGATTGTTCCGCTCGCAAAATCTACTGTAAATGCGGTTGAAGCTGCTGCAACCGAGCTTGTTGAAGTCCAGAATTTTACTGGCGCGACCCCCGGGAAATTGCTCATTGTTTCTGTTGTTTTTGCATAGTCTATAAGTGACGCCAGCTCGTTCCTGTTCGGCAGTCTCCAGTCGTAGTGTCCGCCTGCGCTGCTGTCTTTGCAGTATTTCAAAGCGTCACGCCATATTTTGGGAGATGTGTAAAGCTGCCACATCAAACCGTTTACATTGTCTTTAACTGTGGTTTCGCCGGTAGTTTCACCGGTGGTTGTGAAGTCGAGTAACGGAGTGGTAAAATTGTAATGTCTGATGCAGATCACATGATTTTGAGACGATTTTGCAACGCTTTCAAGTGCTCCGTCCGAAGCGATCCTCCATGCGTTGCCGCCGGTTTTTGCATCTTCCGTCGCCCAGAAGGTCTTGCCGGAAGCTGAGAGGAAGGCGTCGTCAAGTACCTGATTTGCATTGCCGCTGTCAATGATCGTCAGGAGCTCCGCCGGCGTCGGAAGCCTCCAGTAGTTCTGGTGGCCGCCGTAAGTCGAGTTAAGGCAGTATTCATCGGCTTCAGCCCAGGTCATCGCACTGCCTGATGCAGCTTTCTGCCACTCGTAGTGTGTGTAGGCGTCTACAACACTTGGTTCATTTCCGCCTTCGGTCGTGAAGGCGTGCCTGGTGCAGTAATAAGCCTCGGCGTACTGAGCATCCTGCCCGAAGAATGAAGAGCCGTAGGCGGGGCACCCGGTTGACGAGCTGTTGTCGAAGCAGTCTCTCTCTCCTGTGCAGATAAGTCCGAGTGAAAGCGGCTGTGCTTCGCACTCAAGATCGTTTTCGTGCCACTTGTAGCCTTTTTCGCACGAGAAGACGCACTCGTCATCGGTCAGACCGTAGCCCGGTTCCATGTCTGCTGGAGTCCAGTCGGTTGACGAGCCGGTATTTGTCTGCGTGAATCTGCCGGTCCCGTCGTTCCAGATCGAGTGCGCGGGTTTTTCTCCGCACTCTTCAGTCGTTTTTGAGCAGTTGCCTGCCGTGATGTAACCTGAGCAGCTTGCGTTTTCACAGGGGGCTGTGCCCTTAGCGCTGCCGAAACCTTCGATCTCAGAGCACTCCTTCGAGCCGCCGTCGCAACCTTCGCCTGCGTCAAGGATGCCGTCTCCGCAACGTGACGCTTTGCCGCATTCACCCTTGTCGAAGGTGCAGGTAGCCTGGTTGCATGCCGCCTTGTTGTCGGGATGTGTCGCCGCTGGATAGATGTCTCCGCAGCGGATCTCGAGAACCGAACCGGAAACGCCGGGTTCGCACTCTTCGGCGGAATCGATTATGCCGTTCCCGCATGCGTTCTTCGCGACGACTGTGATCTCTTTTGTATTGTCACCTTCATAAACTGTGATGTTTTCAATGTAGCTGTACATCTCCTCTCCGACTGCAAGAAGAGTGTATCTGCCGGAATTTACTTCGATATTGAGAGCTTCGTAAGTGTTCGTGTCTTCGTCGAACCTTGTCGATTCGTTTGCGACAAGCTGCATCTCCTCGTCATAGATCTGGATGTAGACCTTTGACGGATGTTTCGCGGTGTTGATTTTTACCTGAAGCTCGAGGCTCGCGTCGGCACTGCTTGTAACCAGGCTGTCGAGCAGCACCTCGACGGCAAGATCAGAGCCGGGAAGGAGGTTCACGCTGACGCTTTTTGTGTAGTGACCGTCTGCGAAGGCGTCGATCGTGTAGGCTGCAGGAGCGAGGTCGGTAAGGTTGATGATTCCCTCTTCGTCAGGATAGAACGCTTTGTTACCCGGATTGATGATGATGCCGGGATTCGCATCTCCCGGAATCGGATCTTCGTTCGAGTCGTAGAGGAAGACGGTGAGGGTCGCAGGAACAGGCTTCGTTTCGACGCCGTCGGTCTCTGTGTTTGCCAGAAATTCGTAGGTCTTCTGGACAGAGTAGGTTTTTTCGCCTGTCTTCGAGGTGACGGCTACCGTGATCTTTCCTGTGATGCTGCCGAGCTCGTCAACGTCGTTCAAACCTAGGAGTGCCTTGAGCGGTTTTTCGCCCTGCTGGAGAGTTCCGGGTGTCAGAACTACCGACTTTTCCCTGAGTGCGCCTGCCGGCTTGTAGTAGGTCCTTGTATTCTCCTGTTTCTTCTCAAACTCGTAACCTTCGATTTTTACAAGAACTTTTTCAACGTTTGCAGAAGAGGGCGCGACTTTGAGCGAGATCTTGTCGGTAAGGGCGCTGACTTTCGTGATGTACGGTCTTGCGGTCATGTCGCTTCCGTCGAGGACCTGAACGGTGTGGGCCGATGCGTCGAATGTGTCGACGATGCTGACTGCGTTTGCGTTGCGGTCGATCCCGTCGAATACCATGTATGCGGTCTCAAGAAGGCTGTTGTTGAGGTTTTCGATGCCTTCGCCGCCCTGGAAGATCGTTCCTGCATAGCGCAGCGCGAGGTAGAAGGTCCTGAAGAGATCGAGCTTTTCCGCATCGCTCAGACGGCTGTTCATCGGCATGAAGTAGTGCGAGAAGATGTCGTTCGCCTCTTCGACGCCGATCTCCGTCCCGTCGAGCGCGACGTGTCCGGCTGCATTCAGCGTGTAGACTTTGCTGCAGTTCTGCGGCTCGCTGTTGTAGTCGAACCATGCGCAGACAAGCTGGTCGGGCGTCAGGAGCTGCGTGACTCCGCTGAAGTCGGGTCCGACTGATGAGGTCGTGATGTAGTTCGCGAAGATCATCATATCCCGCTTGCTCGCGATGTATTTTTCGTTCAGTTCGGCAAGGCCTGTGACTGCAAGCTGCGCCGAAGCCGAATAGTCTGCCGGCGAGCTTCCGAGATAAGTCAGCGGGATCATTGCCGGATCGAACAGGTCGGCTGTCGTCGAGCTTCTGTTGTATGTCGTTGTCGCGGTGTAAAGCGCTGCGATCGCGCTTCTAAGCTCAAGGCCGTTCCTGACTGCCGCGAACGAAGCCTCGCCGCCTGCGGATCTCCTGGTTTTCAGGCGGTTGTAGAACTCCGAGATATAGAAGATGTTTTCGATCAGGTTGATGTTCCTCTGGTAGCCTACCGGCCTGTTGACGAGCTCTTCGACATCGCTTTCCAGCCCGGAGAGCCTTTCGCAGGTGAGGTAAGAGAGCAGACGATCCTTCTCTTCGCCGTCGGGTTTGTAGTTTTCGACACCCAGACGTATGAATTTAAGCGGCGAGTAGCCCTGATAGAAGGAGCCTTCGCACCACTTCCTGAAGAGAGCGTCGAAGGTGGTCCTGAGCGGGTTCGAGATGAGAATGAATCCTGAGAAGTGGCCGGTCTTCGCAACCATTACGCTTGTGCTGGTGCCGAGCATGATGGGGTCTCCTGCCGCTGTCGACATGATTGGATCGCCGCCCATGATCGGGTCTCCGCCTGCACTCTGCATGATGGGGTCGCCTCCTGCCGCGAGCATGATCGGATCGCCTCCTGATGACATCATGATCGGGTCGCCTCCTGCTGAGTACATGATGGGATCTCCGCCTGCACTCTGCATTATCGGGTCGCCTCCTGCCGACTGCATGATGGGATCTCCGCCTGCACTCCTTGCGATCTGCATGATGGGGTCTCCGCCCGCCGAGAACATTATCGGGTCTCCGCCCGCTTCGAGCATGATCGGGTCGCCTCCTGCCGACTGCAAAACTTCGCTCGTGCCGTCGGAATTTGATCTCGTTGCCGAAAGCATGATCGGGTCGCCTCCGAAAACGGTGCCGAGCTCGTAGACGAAATAGAGCGAATCGACATCGAAAGTCGTCCCCTCGGGACCAAAGTCGATCTTCGAGACCTGGGAGCCGTCACCGGCGCTCAGGACACTGTAAGTCAGTGTATCTACTTTGCTTCCGTTCTTTGTTATCACGGTGTTTTTCGGGATGACCGCATAAATTCCGTTTGTGATGTAGTGCGAGATATCCTTCGACATATCAGAAACATCGATCGTGCCTGTCAGAGTCGCGAGAAGGTAGAGGAAGGTCGATGAATCCTCGGAAATCATTATCGGATCGCCTCCCATGATGGGATCTCCGCCGGCCTCCTGCATTATCGGGTCTCCTCCGTCATCGTGCATGATGGGGTCTCCGCCCATGATGGGGTCTCCGCCCATGATCGGATCTCCGCCGCCGTAGACGAGCTTCGCTCTGACGACGTACTCTCCCGGATTTATTGAAGAAATTCTGTGAACGGTGTTCTCTGCAGACTGGTTCAAAGCAGTCCAGAGGACTCTGAATCCGGGAGCCGCCTTCGTGCTGCCTCCCTCGATCGAAAGCGGGATCTCGTTGTTCGCCGGATTGGCAGTGTCGATAACTACTTCATGCTTTTCCGCAGAGATTTTGAAACCGTTGAAGAATTTCCGGAACTCGCGGTTTTCCGTCTTCTGAACGTCTGCCGCGATCTTTTGCGAAAGCGTTTGAGGATCGGTTGTGTTAAGGTATGAAGAGAGGAGTTTGAGTCCCTCTTTGATGCCTGAAAGTTTGGAATAATCGAGCTCTCCGAGCCATTCTCCTGTTCCGAGTTTTGCGTAAGTCCTTACTTTTGTTTCGCTTTTCCTGATGTCGGCACAGCTCTGGTCAAGAAGATAAGCCGCGTTCGTGATCTCCGAAATGTTCGCGGTGTGGTCGTTCATACCCTTAAAGCAGCTCGCGAAGCCGTTCGCCTTGACGCAGTAGGTTTTTGTTGCAGAAATATTTGCGTTGAAAGAGTATTTCCCGGAATTATCGGTGGTTGCCGAAGCGATTTTGGTCATCCCGCCGCATTCAAAAAGGGCGGCCTCGATCCCCGAAACGCCGCCGCCAATTTGGTAGAGGCCGGAAATCTTGTGGTTTTCGGTAACTTCGGGAGTCTCCGGTGTGTCGCTATCCGGTGTCAGAACTTCGGTATCAGCGTCTTCGTCGTTAGTGAGGCTAGGGTCGTTAGAGTCATTAGGGTCATTAGAGATATCCGAGTCCGCGTCGGTAGGGTCATTATGGATATCCGAGTCCGCGTCTTCGTCGTTGGGAAGACCTGGGTCACCAGAGTCGTTAGGGTCGGTAGGGATGTCGGAATCCTCGTCGGGTTTTTCTGTGTTTCCCGGATCTTTGATGCAGATGTTGTTCTCCTCGTCGCAGACAAGACCCTTGTTGCAGGTCGCGTTCGGATAGCATTCGCCGTAAAGCTCGCCCTGCTTCCGGCCGAGCTCCTCCGAATCGTTTATCTCGACTTTGTCATTGTCGCTCTTTGCGTTCTCTTCTTTTTTAGTCTCGCCGCATCCGAGCACAAGAACAAACAGGGTCAGGACTGTACAAAAATATAAAAACCTTTTCATAGATTCCTCGCTTTATAAAAAAACAATTTCCAACATTTTAGGCACGGCAACATATTAAATTAAGGCGGAAAAGCAATATTTCAGGCTATCATTTCAACTCCCGCTCCATTTCGAGGTAGGGGAGCTGGTTTCCGGTGTCTATGCCGCTAGAGGTGATCCTGAATGCGTGCCTTCGGTAAAAGCTGACTGCACGAAGGTTGTCGCGGTAGACGTTGAGACGGAGGAGTTTTTTGTTTTCAAGGGCGCGTTCAAGGAGCGCGGAGCCGGTGCCTCTGCCGAAAAAAGCGGGTTCGACGAAGAGTGCTTCTAGAAAATCTTCAGTGAAGCAGACGACTCCAATGATGCGGTTTCCTTCAATGCTTACAAGAGTTTGCGTCTCTCGTATCGTCTTTGAGACAAAGAGTCTGCTGTCATTTTCAAAGTAACCTTCAGGAAGCGGGAGCCTGACAGAGTTGTTCGATCTGACATAGAGGGCCTTCAGGACCGGAATGTCTGCTTCAGTGATCGGTCTTATCAAGATAACTTGTTGGAATAGCTGTGTTTATTCGTAAGCGCCGGCTCTTCTCAGCATGTCGACGATCTGATAGTTGCCGGTGAACTGTGCGCGGATTATCGCGGTCCTGCCCTTGTCGTCCTTGGCGTTCAGGTCGGCGTTTTTGCTGATCAGGATCTGAACGGCCTTTTCGAAGCCTCTGCCGGAGACGATCATCAGCGGAGTGCTCTTCTGCTTGTCGGTGATGTTGAAGTTCGCACCGCGGTTGAGCAGCTCGACGACAACATACTCCTCGCGTTTTGCACAGGCATACAGCAGAACGGTCTCGCCGTTTTTGTCCTTTGCCTCGAGGTCAGCCTTTGCAGCCAGAAGGAGCTGGATCATCTTGTTGTCGCCGTTTCTTACGGCATACCAGAGCGGGAAGAGACCGTCCGAAAAGCGGCGGTTTACGGAGATCCCGCGCTGGATGAGGTTTTCGGTGATGTCGTGATAGTTGTTCAGCGTGCCGAAAGCCATCATCTCGTCCTGCTCGGAGCGTTTTTCGATCAGAGCGTCCTTCGAGAGCAGGAAGAAGACGACGTCGCGGCGGTTTTCCCGCTTTGCGTGGATCAGAGCCGAATCGCCGTTTTTATCCTGAGCGTCGATCTGGGCACCCTTTTCGACGAGCATCTTTACCTGGCGGATCTTGCCTTTGCCTGCAACGACGATGAGCGGAGTTTCGCCCTTCGTGTTGGCATGGTTGATGTCCGCGCTGCGCTCGAGCAGAAATTCGGCGATGTCGTCGAAATTTTTATAGAGCGCGATGAGGAGCGGCGTGTTTCCGAACATGTCGGCAGGGTCGACGGATGCGCTGTTTTCGAGGAAGAGCTTTACAAGTCCGATATTTCCGCGTGAAGTCGCAATGACAAGCGGGGAGTTGCCCTCGTTGTCGCGCAGATCGACCTTCGCACCGTTTTTTACCAGCATGTGGACCATTCTCGGCTTATCGACAAAGACCGCGTAGAGGAGCGCGGTACGCCTCTGGTTGTCCATCGCGTTGACATCGGCGCCGCGGGTGATCAGAGCATTCGCGATCTCCTTTTTGTCGTTTTCGACAGCCCAGAAGAGCGCTGTTCTGCCTTTGTTGTCCTTCAAATTCAGGTTCGCGCCGTTTTTTGCAAGGATCTCAACCATTTTTGTGTTGTTCGTGAAGGCTGCGATCCATATCGCGCTGAGACCGTCCTTGAAGCGGTTGTTGACATTGACCTTGAGGTCGCCGGCAAGCAGCTGGACAAGCTCCTCGTCGCCGATAACAAGACCGCGCTGCAGAAGGAAGGTCGCCTCTTCGTTTTTGAGGGTCGCGCCGTACTTGCCGAGAAGTTTAGCGATGTCGTAACGCCTCGTCGAAACGCAGTAGTTGAGGAGGCTTTTGCCCGACGGGTCGGCGACACGCGGATTCGCTCCGGCTTTGAGGAGTTCTCCGGCGATATCGGCGCGGCTTTTGACCGATGCGTACCAGAGGAGCGTCAGACCGTCTTCGTAGACTGTATTTACGTTCGGACGAAGCGCTGCAAGTGACTTGACTTTCGGGTAGTCCTCATTTGTAACTGCCTGTTTTAACATGAGATCTACATCTTTGGACGTCCTAAGGACTCCGGCGCCTGCAAGACGCGTGATAACTTCGGTGTTGCCTGTCTCTACAGCCCAGAGGAAGATCGTCTGGCTGTTTTTGTCACGAACTTCGATGCTCGTGCCTGCCTTCAGAAAGATATCGAAAACATCCCATGAATTTTTCATCGCGGCGTGCCAGAGCGCGGTCCTGCCGTCGTCGAAGGTGATGTTCAGCGTGTCGCGCTGCTTTGCCGTGAGGGTCGCAAGCCATGTGTCGTTTTTGTCTACGGCGATCATCATCAGTGACTTCGATTCGACCGAGGTGAGTTTTGCCCCGCGGCCTGCAAGATAGCCGACCATCTCGTTATATCCGGTCAAAATCGCAAGTAAAAGCGGCGATATACCCTGTTTGTTGTGATAGTTCACGTTAGCGCCTTTGGCGAGAAGCGACTTTATCTGGTCGCCGTCACGGGCCTGGACCGCCGCGATGAGATCGTTGTTGACCTCCTCAAGACTTTTTACGACAGGGGTGAGGGAGATGGTTCTTTTGACGTTTTCGCCGTTTTTGAGGTTTACGGATTCATCCTTCGTGTTGTGTCCGGCAAGTTCGTAGCGGATCGTGTGGACACCGGGTTCGAGACCTTCGATCCTGCAGGGGGCGGTGCACTCCTTCTTGTCGTTCGAAGAGACATCGACAATGACGTAAACACCTGATTTCGATGAAGAAAATTCAATAGAACCGGGAATGACCGCCGGAGCTGCGGCAACAGGCGCCGCCTCGACCGGAACGACGTATGTCTTCTCATTTTCAGCCTTGAAATTTTCAGCTTTGTATTTCTCGAGAGCCTCGTTTTTTTCAACCAGGACAGGGGTTTCCGTCTTTTTGCCGTGGATCATCAGGACAACGGCTTCGAGAGCCTGCTTCATTCCGGCCGCGGTCCCGTTGAAATCGACAGCTCCAGCCTCGGTCTTGCGTTTGCCGTCGATGTAAATGTAGTTGACGGTAAGCGTGAAGATCCCGCCGAAGTAGTCGATCGTCGGAATGACTACGATATCAGCCTGGAGCGCCCGTCCGATCTCAAGCTGGCACTCCATCTGGGTGCATCCCGCCCAGTCCTTTGACCTTTTTTGGAGGTCCTGAAGCTGTTTGTCCGGTATGATCGTATACCTTCCGAGTTTGCCGAGAAGCTGGGAAAGGTAGCTTTTCGACTCGCGGACAACGTCGGGATGGACTTTCGACGTTTTGTCGGAAATGTCCATAATTGCCAATGATTCCGCAAAGATATGTGCTGTGACGAGCAGTGTTAAGAGCACGAAAAACAGCTTTCGAACGGGAGAACTTGCCATTCATTACCTCCAAATCAAAAAAACCTGACGAGTCTATATCGAAAGGAGGCGCCATACAATAAAAAAATAGAGGAGAAGCCGAAAAAATGGCTAGAGCTTGGCCAGAAGCGACTCAAAATCGCAGCCGTTCTCTCTCTTGTTGACCATCTTTGCGATATATTTGCCGATGATGTCGAATTCAAGGTTGACCGCAGAGCCGCTTTTCAGCGAATTTTCAAGCGCAGTCTTTGCGAGCGTCTCCGGGATCAGGGAGACAGTGAAGTCCGATTCCGTGACCTCTGCCGTGGTAAGGCTCACGCCGTTCAGGCATACGGAGCCTCTTTTGACGATGAAATCGGAAAACTCGGAATCAAATTTAATTCTGATTTCAATGCCCTGGCCTATTTTTTTGACTGATCCCACGATGCCGGCGGTATCGACGTGACCTTGAACGATATGGCCTCCGAAACGCCCGTCGGCTGCCATTGCACGCTCGAGATTGACCTCTCTTCCTGTGCTGTACCTGCCTGCGATAGAGCGTTTAAGCGTCATTTCCGAAAGAAAAAAGGTGATTTTAGCCGCATCGAAGCTCTCTACAGTCAGGCAGACGCCGTCGACAGCTATCGAATCTCCTCTTCCGATGCCGCTTCCGAATGGGTTTGTAAGCGTCAGCCGCGATTCGCTGCCTGTTTTTTTAAGTTCGATGACCTTTCCGACAGCTTCAACGATTCCTGTAAACATTTCTGCCTCCAAAATTTTTGTGAACTATAGCGAAAAAATGCAAAAAATCAGCAGATTCCAAGCAAAATTTTGTTTGTCCCTATAGACTCGTACTTTTTTGATGATAAAATAAAGCGCTTTCTATAGGCAGGTACGCTTATTTAATATAAAACGCGTAAAACTTGCAAAAATGTGGAGGTTGATATGAAAAAAGCTTTTACGATCATTGAGTTGATGATTTGCCTGGCGGTTGTTTCCATACTCGCCGGAGCTGCCGTTCCCCAGGTCAGGCTCTGGAATGCGAGAAACAGAGGGCTCGATGCGGTCACGTCGATCATCGCCGACTATTCGAAGGCCCGCTCCGTTGCAAACTACATCGTTGTCGAGCCGTCAGCTTCCGACGGGACGCAGATCACCTACAGCGAAGATTTTTCCGGGCTTGCAAGTCAGGTCCATATCGGAAAACGGCCGCAGATCGCGCTGAAGTTCGACGGCGACGGTAAAAGTTATTCGATACTGCAGAAAAACCGCTCGGGCGACAACTGGTCTTCGGCCTCTGTCGTAAAGCTGAAAACGACAGAGCTTCCATCGGGTGTCAATATCAAAAAGATTTTTTTCAACCCGATAGCGTCAAACGATCTCTTTTTCTTCTCTCCTGACGGCCGTCTGATGGTCGGAAACGCGACCGGTCAGGGCGGAACAGCCACAAACGAGGCTTTCAATCTCTCTGTCAGCTCGCTCGGATGCGGAGGCTCCGGCACGATCAGACAGACGACGGAGCTTGTCCTCCAGGCTGAATCGAAGGTCGAGGACGGCAAATACATCAGTTACAGGATAGATTTCAATACGCTGGGAGCCTATCACGTCTGCGTTGTCCACCACAACACGAGCGGGTCGGCTGACTTCCGTACCAACGGCGAACTGCTTCAGTTTTAGGAGGAGTAATGAAAACGATACAGAAAAACAAGGGCTTTACGCTGCTTGAGGTAATGGTGTCGATTTTTGTTTTTATGATCGGCATGGTAGGTTTCGTGAAGTTCCAGATCAGGTCTTCGGAGATGATTTTCGATAATGAATCCGCACAGATAGCACATTCACTGGCATTCAATCTGCTTGAGGATATAGATTCAATGGATTCGGAATCGCTGAGGAAGATGTTCGGCGGCGACAGCGTAAACGAAACTCCTGACAGCACTTATGCAGACAAGTTGACTAAGGACAGGACCGGCAGCTATTCGCCGGGTCCCTACAACTCGTTCGGACTTGCCAGCAACGCCGAAAGCTACAAATTTTACAGGCGGATCTCCGTTCAGAAGTATGCCAGCAACGCGATAGCGGGCTCCGGTTTTTATACCCATAAAAACTCTCCGTACGATCTTCTGCGCCAGATAAATGTATATGTTTTATGGCCGAGGAGGGAATATCCCGATGCAACCTGCTCTGCCACGAACATCGGAGACTTCGAAGAAAAGTGTCAGTCTATTAAACTGTCGTTGCTGAAGCCTGTTTCGAAAGAGACAGCAGCGGCTGCCGGCGAAGGCGATTAAGGAGGTGGCTTTGAAGAATATAAATAAAAATCATGGGTTTACGCTGATCGAACTTATGGTGGCGATCGCGGTTTCCACTATCGTTGTCAGCGTTTTCTTTAAAATGTACGAGACGGCCTCACGTGTCGAGAGGACGACTTTCAGGCGTTCGTCGGCATACCTTATCGGTGACAAAATGGTCAATGCCGTAGCAGATTCGATGCGTATGATCGGATTCAACAAGTCCAAATTTGATCCGATCACCGACGGTGCGGTCGAGGGCGGCTATCTTGGCGGCGGCAAGACATCAGTTGCTTTCAAATCTCCTTACGGAACTGTCATCTCGAAGCTCGCCGAGGCAGCCTCAGGCAGCGGGACTTCGTGTACTCTTAAGCTTATCTCCGAGCAGATGGGGGCTTATGATTCCACGATGAACAGCAACAGGATTTATGCTCATACGAAGGCAGGGCTCCGTACAGGAACGATAAGCGGGATCAGCGGCAACCAGCTTGCGGCGAGTTTCAGCGATATTTCCGACTGCAGCGAGCTTCCGGCAGGAACGATCGTCGGCGGCGCAGATATGTGTTTCCATCTGAATGTGAACACTACCGCAGGGAGCTCTCTCTTCAATTTCTTTGCAACTCCGATGGCTGACGGCGACACCTGCTCCGCAAACGGTTCCGATACCCAGGCTCAGTCAACTGATATTTTATTCCTTGATTATAGGGAAACGGGTCAGGGGATCGCGCTGCCGATCAAGATCAAGAAATTTATCATCGAGTATCTTTGGGAGGACCGCTCGGACGACACGAATATCGTCAGGGAGTGGACGACAACTTCACTGAATACCTCCAACTCCGAAAAGAGCATTGTTGCGGTAAGGTTCGGGATCATTGTCGCAGACCCGATGCCGAGATATTCGAAATCCGAACAGATCACCGGCGAAAAGATCAAATACTGCATCTTTCCGTCCTCTGCCGAAACTGATTACTGCTACGAAAATACCAACATGAACGAATCGGTTTATGTCTTCAGAAGGACCGTTTACCTCAGAAATGAGGATTACCTGCGCGGTATTTATTAGGGGGTAAAGATGATGAGCAACATTATAAAACAACGCGGCGCTGCACTTTTTATCAGCCTTCTGCTGACGACCAGCATCGCGATCCTTTCGATGGCTTCGATGTCCAGGCTTTCGGAGATGACTCACTCGACGGGCCGGGATCTCGAGGATATGCGGCTTACGCTTTATGCCCAGTCCGCCTCCTACCTTGTCAACGCGAGGATCCAGGAGCTTGTCGACGCCGATCTTCAGTTCGACAACTACTATGTCATCCCGCAGAACAACGTAGACGGCGGATATGAATACTATCCGAAGCGCTCTCTGCACGACAATGCGCTTTCGGGAGACAACCCGATCCTTTTCGGATACCGTGCGGTCGCGACGGTCTTTGCCGGAAAGGGCGACCAGCCTGCCGGTCTGAAGGATCCGATCGACAGCGAGAGAGTCCGCTGCTACGACATCACGATCGATGTCCGCGAGGTCCACGGATCGCAAATCAAGTATTACGGTTCCGATACACTTTCGGACGGAAACTTTTATTTCGGAAAAATGAAGACTTTCGGGACTATTTCATGCTTCTCGAAAGAGAATGTATACGAGTAATTTTATATAGGAGCCGGTCATGAAGGGAATTAAAAAAATCTTCAAATTCAACGCAGCTGCAGCTGCGCTGATGATCCTTACCGCTTTGCCGAACTCTTTGTTCGCAGCTTCGATGGACGAGGGGCTGATCGATGATGTCACGGCGATGATCACAAACGCCAAGAAGAGTATCAACGCGATCTATGTCCTTGATACCTCCGACGCGATGAATACATTCACCTACAGTGACTACAATCAGACCTGCGAAGATGCAAAAACCAGCATCGCCCGCGCTTTGGCGCTTTGTAAAAGGGCCTATCAGCAGTGCGCGAACACGCAGAGCGCGATGATGTGCGAACAGGACCTCGGCTGCGATCAGATCAATGCGAACTGTACCAAGCTGCAGACCAACCAGGGATCGATAAACCAGAAGTGCGACGAGATCAAGGCCGCGCTGCCGGAACCAAGCTACCGCGAGGTCGCTTCGGTCAATCTCGGGACCAAGGCTGCGAAATATGTCGGCCCGTGGGATCCTACCAAGAACGATTACAAGATGGATGTCTGCTTCTATAACTGGCTTTCCGATACGGACAGCAATGTACTCGACAACACGGCTTCGGATCACTTTACAAACGAGTCCGGAGGCCGCGACGGTCTCAACACCGACAGACGTGACTGGGACTGCATCACGGACGGAAAGGGAAATCTTGCATACGACGAGAACAAGAGCGTGAGGATGCCGACAGAGGGTCTCGGCGGTCTCTGGCTGAACTGGAAGTATGCTACGTCTCTCGATGCTCTGAAGATCGCGATCGCCGATACACACCGTTTTACGTTCGACCCGCGTGTAAGAGGTGTAAACTCGTGTCTGAAATACAGGTATTATCCTTATAAATATAATTCAATGTACTGCAACGGCGACGCGTCTGACGCGCCGAACTGCGGACAGGATGCGTGCGACGAGTCCCAGGGCAACTGCGGCAAGGTCTGCTTCATCATGGATGACACCTCCCTGGAATATAACGTCGAACAGCTCTCAAAGGTCAGATCGGCGATCAAGGATGAGTGGACCGTCGAATATGTTGACGGGACATTCGACTTCAATTTTTGTCAGGCGGCAGGAACGGCGGCATGGTTCGCCAATACGGTCGACCCGCAGGATAAGGGTTTTGTCGCCATCAACACTTATACAAACGACGCAGGTTTCAAGCTGGCAAGCGAGGACACATGCTCCATCTGCAAGGAGTGGAACAACGACGCGAGCCAGTTCATGGATACACCGTGCAGACATTACGAGGAGAGCGCAGGCGTCAACGATCCTGAGGAGACCGACATTTTCAACAAGAGTTTCGAAATCGAATACAACTGCTGCAAAACCTATACCTGCGCAAACCCGAAGTGCAGGGATGACGATGAGAGCTGTATGTACAACACGGTAAACGGCGAAAGCGTTTTGAATGAAACGTGTACGCTCGGCTACTACAGCGTTTTCGACCAGGATGCCGGCCACTGCTGCGATCCTCTGGTCTGCAGCGAGAACGGCTCTGTCCAGCACGGGGACACAGAGGATATCTGTAAAGAGGGAACCGTCACGAGCGATCCTTCGCAGACTCTGCCTGAGGACGACGGAACGGACACCAGTGTCGCTGTCCTTCCTCCGGCTGCTGCCAACACGAGCTACAGCAATGTCGCACTCGATATCTATATGGATCTGACAAACGTCAACAGGTATGTCGACAACGTTGTGGTAAAGGTCTATTCCGGCTGCAACACGACCGATGCCGCGATGACGCTTTTCGGCGAAGGCACCTATACCAACACATGCAGCAGCGATACCTGCCCGGATGTCCTGCAACACATAATCGTTTCGGGATCTCTGAGCGGATGCGATTCGTCGGGTTACAAAGTCCGTGCTGCCGTAACGGTCAACCACAAGAAGGATTTCTTTGAAAAGGCAGAAGCCACTGTAAGACTTTATTTCCAGCTCAAGAAGGAGAATTATCAGGTCATCGAGTCGAGCGACATCAAAATCCTCGATCCGTCGCGGTTCTTCTATGTAGACTACGAAACAAGCCTTGCGCCCGCTACAGACGCCGATTATGTCAAGGAGTACGAGTGCAAACTGACATTCTACTCGAGATCTTCGGTCACCTCCAGCAGCAGCTGCGGCCGCGCTCCGACAACGGCTCAGATGAACAGCATGGGCGTCAAGTCCTGTTCTACGGCTCAGGGATCTCTGGAAAGCGAGGTGATCGGTTACGATAACTGGGGTCGTCCGACAACGTGGAGCTGTTCGTGGCTCTGCCGTCAGGAGGTCGAATACGACGAAGCCTGGAAGTGCCTGGGATTTTTCAAACAGATGGATGATCCGGGCAGAAACGGTACCGGATACCTGAACAACTGTATGGGCGGCGCTCCGTGCAATATCCCGGCAGGCGAGCATCCGACGAGGGCAAACCTCGAGGCGTGCTGCAAATGCGTCGATCAGGACGTCCAGTACAACCAGTACATCAATTTGGAAACGCCGACACCTGTCACCTTCTCGGAAGGCGGCACAAGATACAACTGCGCGATGAGCTCCTTCCAGAATGTCAAGTCCGAGCAGCTCGGCTATGTCAAGGCGATGGGATATCAGGCTGAAATAGTTGAAGGTCACATCAAGGAGTACAAAGACGGATCTCTCAGGCTCTCTCCGTACTCCCAGGCATCCAACTGCGCGGAAACAGGACAGGAATGCTGGTACAGCGCAGGAGTCTCATTCACGCCTTACAACCACTGGTACAAAGATTTCTCGCTTCTCGAAAACGACGCGCTTCTGCAGGAGAGTTTCGTCAGTGCATTCCACACCGCGAACGAGGCAACGAGAAAGATCGTCTGCACATATGACCTTCTCAACGGATACTACGGCGAATTCTGCGGAACCGGCGGATGCAGCTACGGCTGCGGCAGCAGCGGCTGTGGTGCGCTCAACCTGCAGTCCGAAAGTGATGACGGCTGCTCTTATCCGTCATTCTGGATGAAGGTCCCCGACTCGGAGGGCGGAAATCTCTTCTACGGGCCCAAGAAGCTTGCCGGTGCCGAGAAGGTCGCCTTCCAGGAGGCTGTCCGTGACCTTAAGGCTATCGGAGGTTCGGCTCTCGGCGAGACGCTTTACGATGTCTGGAGATTCCTCGGCGGCAACAAGGCGCTTTACGATTCCCAGTATAAAAATGTTCCCTATACCTCTCCGTTCGAGGCCAATGAGGCGCAGTGTTTCCACAACAACGTCGTTGTGATCTCCGGAGGCCAGTCTCAGTTCGACCTCAACTCAGCCCTTATTACCAAGTCAGGGCAGGGAGGTGATTCAATTGTCAGCAATGGTAAACCGATGGCTTTGAGCAAGGCTGAGGATATGGTCTCGCACAGCGCTGCCGGCTACAATCCGCTTGAAACGACGAAGGCATGGTATACGACCGTTCTTCCCGGTGTGGCGGATTTTGTCAAAACCAAGGATTTCTGGCACTCGGAACAGAGCTGCCGCGATGCTGACGGCAACTGGCTGGGCTTCAGCCAGGCGTGCGCAAACAGTGACGCTTCCGGTAAAAACGTCATCGACAAGATCATTTCGGTCGGTATCGGTAACTGGATCTTAAGCCAGTTCTACCATTCAAATTCGACGGAGACCGATTTCCTTGACGAAACTGTCGTCGATTCGATCGCAACTGACGGCGAAAGCTACAGGCTTGTTGCCACAGACGAAGACCACTCGAACACGTTCACCACGCTGATGGGGCTCTTTACGTCGATGACGACCAAGGGATCCGCCGGTGATGTCGTCTCCGGCCGTCCGAGCTGGACATCGTCGCTCGTTCAGCCGCTTGATGTCGAGGAGAAGGTCCGCGGTCCCGAGGCATATGCGGCAGGAGCGGTCCCGGTCGACGGTTCGATCAGCAGATTCTGGTTCGGAAACCTCAAAAAATATATGGTCGACGAAGGTGATCCGACCTGCAGCGCGGTTCTTACGGATGACGCAAATGGCGACTGCGGCGCATGGAAGAAGCAGACCTTCCCGATCCTTGACTGCTTCGGCTCAAGCGACAACGCGACCAGCGGCTTCAGCGGTTCAAGCATGGAGGATTTCCAGAAGCTTATGGCGGGCGGTGCCGCATACAAGCTCAAACAGAGGATCGAAGCTGTCAATGTTCCTGGCTGCAAGGCCGCCAACACGCCGTGCTATGCACAGACGACTGCCAGAAATATCCTTTACGATCTCGGAACACCCGGCGATCTTCTTAAGCTTCACGATGCTTCGGATGCGTCATCGGAAATCGTCACAAGAATGGCTGCATCGGTCTCTGGCGCAACGGCACAGGATGCGATCAACGTACTTGACTATATGTACGGTTTCGACGCTTTCAGCCAGACAGACAGGTCTGTACCGAGATATAAAAACACTACAACGTATGAGGTTTCGGATCCGATCAATGTTTCGCTTGATCCGAGCCGGCAGGAGAAGGTCAACATCAGACCTCTTTACCTCGGCGCGATCGTCCACTCGCAGCCGCTGGCGCTCTACTACCAGAAGAACCTGCCTGAGCTTACGAACGCGACGAGGATCTTTGCGGGCGCGAACGACGGTATGCTCCACTCGTTCGACGGCGACGGTAACGAAACATTCGCCTACATCCCGTCGAATGTCTTCCCGCAGATCATGAAGTTCAAGGATGTCTCCGGAGAGACGATATCCTTCAACGCGACGGTCGACGGTCCGCTTACGCTTCTCCACATCGATAAGAACCACGACGGCGTCCTTTCTACGATCGACGGCGTTGCCGAGAAGGCTCTGCTCATCATCGGCTACAGACGAGGCGGAAGAGGCTACACGGTCATCGATATTTCAGATATGGACGCCCCGAAGTTCGTCCAGAACATAAACACGACTCCCGATACGGGCGGCTACAGCTTCGGCAAGGCGATCGTCTTCAGAAAGTGCCTCGAGGCGACAGGCTGCAGCAAGGCGGATCAGCTTGAGTACTACCTTGCGGTCCCGGGCGGATACGACCCGTGCTACGACCCGTCGAGCGGTCAGGGCCTGAACCTTGCGTCAAGCTACAACGATCCGCGTTCGCGCTGCGTCGGAAATACCTTCAGAGGCAACAAGTTCGAGATCTATCATTACAGAAAGAATCTCGGAAAGTTCGACGACGATCCGGTCTTCTCCTTTGTCAAGGGAAGTGCGGATGCTTCGATCTGGGCTCAGTCTGCCTTTGCGACCGCTCCGTTTGCCGTCAACACCACGAACAAGCTCGCTATCGACACCGAGTATCTCTACTTCACGGATATTTCAAGCACGATCTTCAGAGTCAACGTCTCGGCTGCTGATCCCGCTAACTGGACGACGCAGGTCGTCTACTCCAAGAGATCCAACAGCTCGCCGGCGGATATCAACTGGACGTCACGCGGTATCAGGGCTTACTCTTCAGTAAATATGTTCCCGCCTCAGCACAGAAGTTATTCCTATAAATATAATGATACGGATAATGAAGAGATGATGATCCTTCCTGTCGTCAGCGTCACAGGAAACGCTGCAAACCCGAAATACGAGGAGCTTGACACTCTTGAAGTCTTCTATGACAAAACGACAGGCGACACTTCTACCGGAAACCTCGTGAAGTCTTCATACACCCTTTCTGACCAGACCAACCCGACGATCCAGGATACAACCTCTATCTTCCCGCTCAGGAGCGGTGACGATTATTACGACGGATGGAAAGTCGAGTTCAACCGTCAGGTCAACGACAAGAACGAGGTCCAGCTTAGCGAGAAGGGCATCACGGCTCCGCTTATCACCTACGATTTCTACGGCAGCAAGAAGGGCAGGGCGAAGAACAGCTACACTGTCGCTTGGAACACCTACATCCCGCACGAGGCGCGTTCCTGCACCAACCTCGGCAGCAGTGTCAACTACGAGAGGATGTTCGTAACGGGCGAAAATGCCTTTACGGATGCTTCCGGCAATGAAATCGAAGGAATGGCAAGCTGGACATCCGAATCCTGCACACAGGAATCGAATCAGGGCGACCTCAGTCTGGCGACAAGTGTCGGAGTTATCGCAACCAAGGAAGGCTACGACCTTACCTTCGGCGCAGGTGCCGACATCTACCGCAAGAAGGAGATCCAGGTCGTCTACAGACCGGCAAACATTATCAAGTGGTATGAGCTTTACTAGGAGGCGGCTATGAAGAAAATAGTTTGTTTGATTTTATCGCTTTTTGCAGCGGCGGCACTTTTTGCAGGGAGCCGCAACGTTGAACCGGGAAACTCCTATACCGAGTTTCCGACGATCGTCATTGTCGGACAGGTAGTCGAGGTCGATCCGTTCAAGGTCGTGATCGAGAACACCTATCAGGAGACCTTCGCGACAACAGACCGTGTCAGAGCCATATCCGACTATTTTTTCACCTCGACGACCGACTACTCGGCTCATGGTTTCGCAATGGCTCTCAAAGCTGTGACGATCGAAAAGAACAGGATGCGCATGACGATGTACGCCGACAACATCTTTCAGATTTTTGACGACGATGTCAGCACCTACATGCGCTATATCCCGCTTCTTTTCCTCTACAAGGACAAAATCAAGGATATGAATCTGCCTAAGGAGACGATCGAGATGCTGAACAAGATCCCGGTCGACTACTTCCTCAACAACGACATAGTCAAGGATCTGATGAACAACGTCTGGATCGCCGGCGTTTTCAGGATCAATCCGCAGAACAAGAAGCTTATCTTCCAGTCGGGTCAGATCTTTGAAAATTTCGAACAGATGGATCTCAGCGGCTGGGCATCCGAATACAGGATCCCGGATATCGTCCGCTCCGGTCTGGTGGTCTCGATGACGAAGCAGATCATTATCGGCAACGAGGCCAACCATCCGGACGAGGGCAACGGCAAGGGTCTTGACATCAACAAGAACAGGATACAGAACCGGAAGGGCTACAACAACAGGAAAGAGATCAGGGGCGGAACGGTGACAAAATGATGATAACTATTCAAAAACACAAGGGATATTCTCTGATGGAGGTGATGCTGGTCGTCGCCATTATCGGCATTCTCGCAGCTGCGGCAGTACCTATTTTCACCTATTTCACAAAGCGTGCCAAAGTAGAGAACCTCTATGCGACGATGCTCTCGGTTGCGGCTGCAC
>JAEEGL011594888.1_pt1 | contig 30978 bp, 18 predicted proteins | sample 9134231 | NCBI WGS metagenome assembly JAEEGL01 (sample SAMN16246548, study PRJNA631951) | gut metagenome | biome: gut microbiome; feature: rumen; material: fiber-attached | host: Bos | place: Iran: Karaj | collected 2018-10
AACGCGTGCAGCCGAGCGGTTCAATCGTTTTGAATTTTCTTCCCAACGGAACACGCGGATTTTTCCGTCTTTGCCGCGGTACGCCTTCAAACCTTCGAAACATTCCTGACCGTAGTGAAGACACGTAGCAGCCATGTGCATATTGATGTTTTCGCTTTCGGTAACTTCCATTTTCCCCCATTTGCCTTCGCTGTAAAGGCATCGAGTATTTGATTTCGTTTTCAAGTACCCAAATGGTAAATTAGCCCAATCAATCATATTATTACATTTAAATTATATTATTAAACTTAGTTATTTGTTCCTGTAACCATTGTATGTGTTTTACTTTTCCCGGATTACGATGACTGCGGGAATAGTTCGTGTAATATTTATGTTCCTGCAAGAACTGGATTTGTCCGAGATTCCATTCATACTCGTTCTTTTTCACCAATTTTTGTTCGAGCAGTTCCTTGTATAAATCGCGTGACACACAAACATAATCATTTCTTCCGAGGTAATCCAAATCGGCATCGCAAATTATTTGTTCGAGCAGCGTTTGTGGTTCAACCGACATCATTGTGCACGAAATCAAATCGCAGATTTTTTTGATTTGTTCCTCGCTGTAGCCTTCATTTGGAAGCATTTCGCGGGCGATTTCAATGCCTGCATATTCATGTTTGTTGTACGTCTGCATAAATCCGGCATCGTGGAACAACGCCGCTGTTTTCAATATGTACATATCCTCGTCGCTCACGCCTTCCGCCTGACCAATAACCTCAACCTGCACAACCACATCAATTGTATGTTTCAGATTGTGGTAGAAATACGTTTTGGGCAAATGTTCTTCGAGGAGCGTATAAACATCTTCCTGCAAACCTTCGAAACGCAACAATGCCAATTTTGCCGAAAATACTTGGTTTGGAACCGCCTTGAACGGATGTTCTGAAAATACAGCCTTGAAACCATTCACAAAGTACATATCGGCTTTCTCCTCCTTGCCTTGAACCTGAATTTTTCCCCGATATTCGCAGTCGAAAAACTCACGTACCATTATAAATGTACTTTCCGAAACGTTCACCCGACCTACTTCGCCCGATGCTTCCATTCTGCTGGCAATGTTCACGCTGTCGCCCCAAATATCGTAGGCGTATTTTTGTCCATCGACAACGCCAGCAATAACTGGACCCGTGTGGATTCCAATACGAATTCCCCACGATTCGGAACCTTCGGGAATATCATTTTGCATTTCCTTCAAACGATACTGCATTTCCAACGCAGCCGCCACAACTTCAATTGGGTTCGTTGTGTTCTTTTTGGGAATACCGCCAGCGCACATATACGAATCGCCGACAGTTTTTATTTTTTCCACATTATATTTCTCAACTATCTTATCGAATTCCGAAAAATATTTTTCCAATTCCTGAATCAACGATTCCGCGGAAACCCGTTTCGCTATTTTCGTAAATCCTTTGAAATCAGAGAATAGCACAGTTGCCACATCAAAATTCATTGAATGCATCCGTTCCGTTGGAATAATTTCGCTACGATTCGTGTTTGCACCGCTTTCCGTATGTGAATCGGTTGCATCAGTTTGTTCCGCAACAGCTGCTTTTTGTGCAGTTTTAGCCACAATTTTCCGAGCCTTCCGCTTTGTTTGTTCCGAAAATTGCCATACACCAATAATCGCCAACACAAGTCCATAGAATGCGAACGCCCATCCCGACAACAGCGGATTTGCCTGAACCCTGAACTCATACACCGATTCTTTAGAAACGGCGTTGCCTAAATGCTTCGCACGCACATGGAACGCGTATTTCCCGGCAGGCAGATTGGCATATTCCACCTGATTATTCGGCGTTGTGTGCGACCACATTTTTTCATAGCCCTCCAAATAATAGGAATATTGAATATCATTGTGGTTTTCGTATTCAACGGCAACAAAGTCAAACATCAGCGATTTGAAATTATATGGTAACGTTAATTCGCCCGAAGTCACCGTCATCAGCGAATCGCCATTGACAAGCACTTGTGAAAGACGGACATTTCCCAGCGTTTTCTTTACCGAAAGTCGATTAAAATCCATTCTTACCAAACCTTCGTTTCCGCCGAGCCAAACCACTGAATTTTCATCGGGATACATTACAGAAATGTGGCTGCCACGGATTTTTGTGAACGGTGCGGTTATAAGCGTGTAACGCTCTAAATTATTGGTGTTCCACGCTACTGCAATTTGATTTTCGTACCGTCCTTTGGTATGGAGTGCCATCCACAGATTTTTTTCGTTATCTTCCTGTATTGGTGATACATACACAGCTCCGTTGTCCTTTGGGAGAGAAATTTTTCCATCACGGTAGAAGAAATTGTTTTCGCAATCGCAACGGAACAACCCCTGCGCAGTGGAGAACAAACATCCCAACGAAGTTTCATACACATCAATTCTTCCCGCATTTCTAGGCAAACCCTGCCATTCGCACGGAATAATTTCGAACGACACCACCGAATCTCCTTTCGATTTTATGTGCGTTTGCCAAACACCATCGGATTTTGTACCAAAGAAGGCAAAATATTTCTGAAAATCATCGCACGCAATCGAAGTAATTTCAATATCAGGAATTTTTGCCTGAAGCCGAATTCTCATCGTTGGACGCTCAACCCAAACCACAACCGATTCGTTGGAAACCGTCACCAGACAATTTTTGTCGGAAACAAACGCATTCTTTATTGCGTCGGTGCAAATTGTTTCGTTCGTTGTAAGATTTATCAAACCTTGTTCAGTGGCGGCGAACAATTTTCCGCTGAACAGCAGCAACGCATTGCAACGCGAACGTAAAAGCGCAACGCATTTGCCGTTTTCAACCCTATACACGCCACAGTCGGTGCCAACATACAATGAACCTTTGTATTTCGTTGCACACAACACACTTCCCTGCAATCCGTTATACCTATTAAAATATGTAATGGCAGGATTCATTTCCACGCGCACCAAATTGGAAAATGACGACACCCATACATTATTATTTTTATCGACGAAAACCGATTGGATTTTATTATCGGGAAAACCATTCTGAAGATTAAGCGAAAACAAAATTTTTCCGTCCATGTCCAAGCAGAACAAGCCGTGCGACTTGGTTCCGACGCAAATTGTGTTGTTCGTTAGTTTGTCGAAACACGAAAAATCACCATTTTTCAAATATGTGTCAATTTCCGTGATAAACGGCACGGTGCTTCTCTCTGGCGTAATTTTCACCAAACCATTGGTTGTCTCAAACAATGTAAATTCATCGGTATGTAATGCGTCGAGCACAGTAATTTGTTGTGACACAATGGAATTTAGGTTTTCGGAATATTCATACAGCGAACGTTGTGTTGCAACATACAATTTATTTCTGTCGAGCAACAAACGGTTCACCGCACCATCAACATCAATTTTTTGCGGAATACTATCACGAATCACGTACAACTGCTGTTGTGCCACAAAAAACACCGAGCCGTCGAACGCCGCAATATCAGACACTGAGCCGAACAAAGTCGTTGAATCTCGTGTAATTGACTGAATGGAACGTTGATTGAACTCATCGGTGCGCATTTCGCCGATAAAATTCATAGCACCGACGAAAATTTTTCCCGAAGCGTCGCGGCAAATTTTCGGCATGCCATGCGTAGGATACAATTTCCAATTCGCGCCATCGAATACAACTACTCCTGCATCGTTTTCAAAATACAACACATTTTCGGCATCCTGCGTAATGTTTCCCCACGGTCCCGAATAGCCTATAAAATACGGCGAAATCCGCTCGTAATAAGGCATTCCCAGTTCCGTCGTCTGGGCCGAAACCGACATTCCTATCAAAAGGAACAACAAAAAATATAGTCGTTTAATAGAAACCAAGAATATTTTTTATTAATTTTAACACGCTTTTTCAAACGTTCGTTCGAAAAAGCATTCAAAGTTATCAAAATATTAAAATTATGGAACATTTACAGAAAACTATTTTAGTTGCATGGGATTTTACCAACGTGGCAGAGTATGCAATGCAGCATGCAATCCGCTTCGCGAAAACTATTGGTAGCACTACCGTTACCTTACTTCACATTGTTGACGACGAGAAAGAAATTGACAATGCCATGTCGCAACTTAAAATTGTTGCTGACGATGCACAGAAAAAATATCAGTTCAAATTGGAATACTTGGCTGTGAAAGGTGACATTTTCACCACAATCACGGAATACGCCAACAAACTTTCGTGCCCATTTGTGTTTATGGGAACACACGGAATAAAGGGTTTGCAGAAAATCACAGGAAGCTGGGCGCTTAAAGTGATTGAAGGTTCCAACTGTCCGTTCATTGTTGTTCAGCGTCCTCCACGCGACGAACACTTTGAAGATATTGTTTGCACTGTGGAATACAAAAAAGAAGACAAACAAAAAGTTGGTTGGGCGGTTTACCTCAACAAATTCTTCAAGTCAAAAATCTATCTGTACGTTCAAAAGAGCAGCGACTCGAACTTGAAACGCCAGATTTATTCAAATTTGGTGCATGTGAAATCAATTCTCGACCAGAACAAGATTGAATACACCGAAGTGGAAGGCGCAGGAAAAGATGATTTCGCAGAAGAAGTTATTGAATACGCAAATTCAATCAACGCAAATGCGATTTTGGTTTCCACCTACAAGGAATTGGATTGGGCTGACTATATGTTCGGCGCAAATGAGCAGAAAATCATCGGAAACAAATATGGCATTTCCGCCATCACCGTGCTTCCGAACGCTGGAAAATTAAAAGGTTTTAACTAAAATTAAATTCATACAATATATAAAAGGAGATGCGTCGGTTTGTGCGCATCTCTTTTTATTACAAGCACAACCAAATGAAAAAAACGATTTCGCTTTTTTGTTTTGTACTCGTGGCAGTGTTGGGATTTTCCCAAACCGACACCACATTTGTGGAAGGACGCTACAGAATTTCGTTCACCGACAAGAAAAATTCGCCATACTCAATCGACCGTCCGCAGGAATTTTTGAGCCAACGGGCAATTGACCGACGGACACAATTCAACATTCCCATAACCGAACAGGATATCCCCGTGAATCCGCAGTATTTGTCGGTTGTGTCGGATTTCGGCGCAGTGCTCTGCAACTCATCAAAATGGTTTAACTCCGCAATTTTTTTCATTGAAACAGCACTGTCGTACAACGAAATAGCCAAACTTTCGTTTGTTGACAAAGTGGAATACGTTGCGCCAGCAATTGTGTACAAGAAAGACGAACGGAAGTTAGTGCAACAAGACACAATTACCAGCACACCATTACAAATAGTAGAAACCAGTAATAAATCCGACGAACTAAAAGCAACGGTAAACGATTTGGTAAATCTCTATGGCCGTTCCTGTACGCAAAACGTGCAATTAGGCACATTTATGTCGCACATAGAAGGGCACATGGGACAGAACCAGCTAATAGCAGTGATTGACGCTGGATTTCTCCACGTTGATTCCGCCGCTGTGTTCCAACATCTGTGGAACGACAACAGAATTCTGTTTACCCGCGACGTTACTGGTACGGAGAAATTCTTCGACACCACCAGCATATTCCAAACGGGCAGCCACGGTATGATGGTGCTTTCGCTCATAGGAGGATTTTATCCACAGAAACTTGTGGGAACCGCGCCTATGGCTAATTTCATTCTTATCCGCAGCGAAGAGGAGGAAACCGAATACATTGTTGAGGAAGACAACTGGGTTACCGCCGCCGAACTTGCCGACAGCGCTGGCGCCAACATTATTTCCACCTCATTGGGCTACAGCAATTTCGACGATAAAAAACAAAGCCACACATACGCGCAAATGGACGGAAACACCGCTCGGATTACCATTGGCGCCGACATTGCCTCGGCAAAAGGGATGCTCCTTGTGAATAGTGCGGGAAATTCAGGCGACGAGCCATGGAAATACATCACCTCTCCCGCCGATGCCGACAGCGTGCTGACCGTGGGCGCCTGTAAATACAACGGCAAAAAAACAAAATTCAGTTCGTTCGGCCCTACTTCCGACGGCAGAATAAAACCCGACGTGATGGCTCTTGGATTGTTTCCTACCATTGTGGTTGCCAACGGAGAAATTAAAAACGCAAGTGGCGGAACATCATTCTCCTGTCCGCTTGTTGCCGGCTGCTGCGCCACTCTGTGGGAAGAATTTCCCGACTCGTCGGCGCAAGCCATAAAACGGCTGATGATGCGGAGCGGCGATCGATACGACAAACCCAACAACAAATACGGACATGGAGTTCCCAATGTCACCAAAGCCCGTTGCTACTGCTACGGGAAAGTGTTGTACGATTTCTTGGCAACCAAATACACCCTTTCCGACTACGACACATTTTTTAATCAAGTATGGGAAAATGGAAAAAGTATATTCCTCTCCGAAAAATATGTATTCGAAGTGAACACAGGCATGGGCGAAAATCCCTCGTTTATTGTGAAAGGCAATGATTTCAGCAACATTGATCTGCCCGAAATAGCGGAAAAAGGCGGAAAACTCGTGTTCTACGTATCGTATAAGAAAACGTTCGCAATTAAAATCCAACCTAAGAAATAATGACACTCTTTGATATTATTCTACTTTCCATTGGACTTGCAATGGACTGCTTTGCGGTTTCCACCGCACTTGGCTGTAGTCACCGCAGCATTGCCACAATTTGGAAAGTACCCGTGTTGTTTGGATTGTTCCAAGGATTGATGCCGCTTATTGGATTTTCGTTGCTCATTTCGTTCGCCGATTACCTCAACGCAGTGATTCATTGGATTGCACTTGCCATATTAACGTGTATTGGCGGCAAAATGATTTACGAAGATATTCATCCAAAAGACGAGGAAGAAATTGAAACACAGCAACTTACGTGGAAACTTGTGGTTCTGCTCGCCATTGCCACCAGTATTGACGCACTTATGACAGGCAGTTTGTTTGTAATCTATCCCGAAAAGATTGTTCTTGCCGTATTGGTAATTGCTTTGGGCAGTTTTGTTTTTTCCTGCCTTGGTTTTTCACTCGGCATATTCTTCGGCAAAAAAGCCAACTTAAAATCCGGCATTCTCGGCGGCATTATCCTGATTGGGGTTGGTGTGAAAATTGTTGTGGAACATTATCTGTAAAACTAATTCACCACCGCCTTTATACGGAAAATCCTCATTGATGAGATCCCTCACTTCGTTCGGGATGACGTTCATAGTAAAGAGAAAAGATGAGGGAAGAAGAAATTTTGCTTTGCAAAATCTCTTCTTCCCCCCACTTTCATTGTCCCTTAACCTCGTCATTCCGACCGTAGCGATAGCGAAGGGAGGAATCTGTTTGTAATAACCAGGTTACTTCACCCTCTCCACTCCCTTATACGTAAAGAATTCGCCAGATTCTATCATTTCGTTGATTTTGTCAATATCTGGGCCTCCAATGCCATAATGTTCCCCATCGACATAATTGACTATTATTGAAAAATCTTTTTTAGGTATAAAATATAGTTCCTCAAAAGGATCTCTATCTATGATTCTTGAATAAAGCGTGTCACGAAGTTTGTCCAAATTTGTTTCCGCATATTTGTCATACAAATCTTCAAATTCTTCAATCGAAATATCTGTAACAACCTCCCTACCGTCCAAAGTCAAACCATATTTTGTTACCCAATATCCATTTTTCAGTTGCAAGAACCTGTCTTTTTGTCCCATTGGTGTTACAGATCGAAGATAATTTTTGTTCTTGTTTTCTATTCCCATAGCATACAGTGTGTAATCCTGTTTCATTTTAACAACTGAATAATAATTGTTCGGATTTCCCCTACCTTCTTTTTGATTTAGTTCATCGTTTTTGTTGCATGAAATCATTACAACACCCCAAAATGCGATCATCAATACTTGAAATACATTTAATCTTTTCATAGCCCTATTGTTTTATAAATGATTTTACTTCACCCTCTCAACTCCCTCATACGTAAAAAAATCGCCGGATTCTATCAGTTCGTTGATTTTGTCGATGTCTAAACTACAGCCACCTTCAGGCAAATGTCTATAAAAAACAGATTCTGGAAAATCATATAGTTCTTCATAGGGATCCCGATCTATCACACGAGATGTTAATGTGTCCCGAATATCTTTGTCTTTTGTTACCTCCCAAATATCTTCATATTCTTCGACAGTAATGTCAGTATAACAGTCATGTACATGATTATTAGCGTTAAATATCCCCATTCTAATATAATATCCATTAGGACATTTTGCATTAGGATCTGAACTTAAAGAATACGCATCTGAAGGACTGGGATAACCAACCACCATACTCTTTTCCTCAGAATAAGAAAATGAGAGATAATTCGCATATTCCTCATTTTTAAATTTTAATAACATTCCATGGTTAGGCTCGCTATCACCGAATTTTTTCTTGCATGAAACCACCGCAGACACAATAATCGCAACCAATACATAAATGCTTATTTTTTTCATAGCCTAGTTTTTTTAGAATTTAACCTTTGTTCACTTATATAGTCCAAAATTTTTTAAAAGACTGCACAACTACCAAAAAAAAATTTCACAGTCTAAAATATTAGAACACAATATTACAGCAAAATTTCCATTTTGTCAATACAAACGAAAACAGAATAGAATATAAATCTGTTTTTTTTACAACAAATATAAGTTCGTAACCTCCTACTTCCTATCTCCTAACTCCTACCTATCACACAATCCCTTCCTTCAGCAAATCGTGGAGGTGAATCATTCCCAAATACGTATCGCCATCGGTTACAACAAGTTGGGTGATGCTATTTTTTTCCATTTTCTCGAATGCTTTGATAGCCAATTCGTGGCGGCTGATGGTTTTAGGATTTTTGGTCATAATATCCGAAGCCTTTGCCTCGTTGATGTTCGTGTTTTTTTCGAGCATACGGCGAAGGTCGCCATCGGTGATGATACCAATGAGTTGGTTGTTGGCATCAACCACAGCGGTTGCTCCCAGTCGTTTCGATGAAATTTCAATGATAACTTCGGAAATTGACTGGTTGGCAGAAACCTTCGGCGCATTTTCTTCTATAAAAATGTCGTCAACGCGCATATACATACGTTTTCCCAACGCTCCGCCCGGATGGTATTTTGCAAAATCCTGCGGCGAAAACTTCCGTTGTTCCAGCAGGCACATGGCAAGCGTGTCGCCCATCACGAGCTGCGCCGTGGTGCTGTTGGTGGGCGCAAGGTTGTTGATGTCGGCTTCGTGGTCAACGTGGGCATAGAGCACATAGTCGGCATGCTCCGCTAAATACGATGTGCGCTCCGAAACCATGGCTATCAGTTTGTTGCCGCCCCGCTTCAACAGCGGAATCAGCACTTTTATTTCGGGTGTGTTGCCACTTTTCGAAATACACATCACAATGTCGTCTTTCTGAATCATTCCCAAGTCGCCGTGAATGGCTTCGGCGGCATGCATAAACAGCGCAGGCGTGCCTGTTGAGTTCATTGTTGCCACAATTTTCGTGGCAATGAGCGCACTTTTTCCGATACCCGTAATGATTAAACGACCCTTCGTTTCAAGAATTTTTTTCACAACCATCGGAAAATTTTCATCAAGAAATTCCGATAATTTATTGATTGACTGCGCTTCCTCACGTATGATGCGCTTTGCGCCGTCTAAAATTGTGCTATTCTCGTCCACGTTTTTAATATTTTTTTTGTAATTATAAATTTTATTACTAATTTCACTATGCAAATTTATCCAATATTCTTGTTTGTTGGTTGCAAATAAATAGATATTATTTCGGACTGAAAATAACTATACTATGTCACAGATTGACGAAAACGAATTAGTAAAGTGTTTAAAGGAAAAATTTGGCTTTGATTCCTTTAAAGGAAACCAAAAAGAAGTGATTGAATGCCTGATGGAAGGCAACGACACGTTTGTGCTAATGCCAACGGGAGGCGGAAAATCGTTGTGCTACCAATTACCGGCAATTATGTTGGAAGGCACGGCCATTGTGATTTCGCCGTTGATAGCGTTGATGAAAAATCAAGTTGACGCTATGCGCGGCTTTAGCACCGACAACCGTATCGCGCACTTTTTGAACTCGTCGCTGAGCCGCTCCGAAGTCACTCAGGTGAAGGACGATGTGCGGCAGGGAATCACAAAACTGCTGTACGTTGCGCCTGAATCGCTCACAAAAGAAGACAGCATAGAGTTTTTCCGTACCATAAAGATTTCGTTTTTCGCAATCGACGAAGCTCATTGTATTTCGGAATGGGGACATGATTTCCGCCCGGAGTACCGCCGCATCCGACCAATTGTGGAGGCTATCGGACGCGCGCCGATTATTGCGCTCACCGCAACGGCAACGCCAAAAGTTCAACACGATATTCAGAAAAACCTTGGTATGCTCGATGCGAAAGTATTCAAATCGTCGTTCCGACGCAAAAATCTATACTACGAAATCCGTCCGCAAGTTGATGCGACCAAACAAATTATAAAGTTTATCCGTGAAAATCCTGGCAAGTCGGGCATCATTTACTGCTTGAGCCGCAAGAAAGTTGAAGAACTTGCCAACACACTGATTGTCAACGGAATAAAAGCACTTCCATACCACGCTGGTTTGGATGCGCACACCCGCTCGAAAAATCAGGATATGTTCCTGATGGAGGAAGTTGACGTGATTGTGGCGACAATTGCGTTCGGTATGGGAATCGACAAACCCGATGTGCGGTTTGTTATACATTATAATATACCGAAATCACTCGAAGGCTATTATCAGGAAACGGGACGCGCGGGACGCGACGGCGGAGAAGGCAGATGTATCGCATTCTACAGCTATAAGGATATTCTTCGTCTTGAAAAATTTATGGAAGGAAAGCCTGTGGCCGAACAGGAAATTGGAAAACAACTGCTGCTCGAAACTTCGTCGTATGCGGAATCAAGCATGTGCCGCGTGCGCGTGTTGCTTAATTATTTTGGCGAAACAATGGACGAGGACTGCGGCAACTGCGACAACTGTCTGCATCCGAAGCCACAAGTTGAGGCCAAGGACGATGTGCTGAAAGTTCTGAAAACAATCAAAGCGGTGAAGGAACGATTTAAGCAAGGTCATGTGGTTGAGATACTTATGGGAACAAATTCATCGGAAATCAAAACATACAAACACAACGACTTGGCTGAATTCGGCATAGGGAAAGACCACGATGCGAAATATTGGAACGCAATCATCCGCCAACTGCTGATGAACCGCCTTCTCGACAAGGAAATCGAAAACTACGGCTTGCTGAAAATCACGCCTGCGGGAAATGAATTTTTGAAAAAACCATATTCGTTTATGATAACCGAAGACCACGACTACGAACAGTCGGAGACGGAACAGGAAGCTCCGCAGTCGGGCGAAGCGCTCGATTCCACACTGGTGGCTATGTTGATGGACTTGCGGAAAAGCGTGGCTAAGAAAAACAGCGTACCGCCATACGTGGTGTTCCAAGAAATTTCAATAAACGAAATGGCTATCCAATATCCTATCACTTTGCAGGAATTGCAGAACATTTCGGGCGTGGGCGAAGGCAAGGCTAAAAAATACGGCCAGCCATTCATTGAACTGATTGCAAAATACGTTGAGGAAAACGAAATTGAACGTCCACAGGATATGGTTGTGAAATCGGTTGGAAGCAAGTCGAGCAAGAAAATCCAAATCATTCAAAACATCGACAAAAAACTTCCGCTCGACATTACCGCCGACGCTCTCGGCCTCGAACTGACCGATTTGCTAATAGAAATTGAAAGCATTGTGAATTCGGGAATGTCGCTCGTGGATTCCAACGGAAAGTCAAAAATAGATTATTATATCAACGAAGTGCTTGAAGAAGAAGCGGTGGAAGAATTATATGATTATTTTTGCAACGAAGAATCTGAGTCTATCCAAGCAGCCCTCGACGAATGGGTTGCCGACGGCACATACACGGAAGATGAAGTTCGGTTAGTGAGAATTAAATTTTTGAGTGAAAAAGCAAATTAAAGAAGTATGAAAATAGCTGTTGACTTTGATGGGACTTTGGTTGAACACAAATACCCCGAAATAGGAGCAAAAAAACTGTTTGCGTTCGAAACATTGCGTGAGCTGCAAAAACGCGGCGACCAACTTATATTGTGGACATATCGCTACGGTGCTTTGCTTGACGAGGCTGTGGAATTCTGCCGTAAAAATGGAGTGGAATTTTATGCAGTGAACAAAAATTATCCCGAAGAAGAATACGACGAAAGTCAAATGAGCCGAAAAATTGACGCCGACGTGTATATTGACGACAGAAATGTGGAATTTGCCGGCGAAATCGATTGGTCAGAAATTTGCAAGAAATTGCAGGTTGGCACTATGGGCGAATCGAACTATAATGAATACGGGAAGCCTAAAAAATCGTTCTTAGGAAATCTTTTTGGAAAAAAGTGAGAACCATACGGATTTGTATGTGGAAGTTGTGCTACCATTAGCCGTTCCACTCTACACGTACCGAGTTCCAAATTCGTTGCACTCATCTGTTAAGATTGGTTGTAGGGTTGTTGTGCAAGTTGGAATGCGGAAAATGTACACTGCCATCGTGTATGCCATCCACACCACCAAACCCGAAACTTCGGTGACAATAAAAGATGTGGAATCGGTTATCGACGAAAATCCTGTGGTTACAGCATTCCAGTTGCAGATATGGGACTGGATTTCAGACTATTATATGTGTACCCGAGGCGAAGTGATGAAAGCAGCACTGCCGTCGGGAATGAAATTGGAAAGCGAAACTGTTCTTTCGGTAAATCCCGTTTTCGACTGTATGACCTTGACCGAAACCGACCGATATGCATTCACGTTGATAGAAAAAAACGAAGGTGTAACGGTTTCGGAATTGGCAAAAATGATGGGGAAAAAATCAGTCACCAACCAAGTGCAAAAGCTCGTTTCGGTGAATGCCGTAGTGGCTGGCGAAACCATTTCGAACCAATACAAACCCAAACTGAAAACCTACATCACACTGACAAAACCTTGTTCGGATTCAGCCTTTGTTGACCTCTCGTTTTCAATGCTGTCGAAAGCGGCAAAACAGCAAGAGGCATTCCTTAATCTTCTGAATCTGTTTGTATTACATAAACACGAGGAAAATTTTGCTGTTGAGAAATCGGAGTTTCTCAAACAAACAAGCCCGCAAGTTTTAACAGAATTACAAAAAAAAGGTATCATTGCTTTCGAGGAACGTGTTGTGTCACGATTCGCACAAAGTTTTGCGACAAAAGGACTTGCAACGCTCAGCGATATGCAGCAAAAAGCATTGAACGAGATTCAAAAATCTTTTGAAACAATGCAGTTCTGTCTGCTTCACGGCGTTACATCGAGTGGAAAAACCGAAGTATATATACATTTGATACAACAGGCAATCTCCGAAGGAAAACAAGTGTTGTACCTTTTGCCTGAAATTGCCCTTACTTCGCAGATTATCAACAGATTGCGGAATGTGTTCGGCGACAAGGTTGGCGTGTATCATTCCCGTTTTTCCGACAACGAACGAATAGAAGTTTGGAACAATTTATTAGAACATTCCGAAAAATCGTATCAAATAATTTTGGGCGTACGTTCATCTATTTTCTTACCTTTCAATAAATTAGGTTTAATTATCGTTGACGAGGAGCACGAAACTTCGTTTAAACAATACGACCCAGCTCCCCGCTACAACGCCCGCGACGTGGCGTACATTCTTGCGGTGAAGTCGGGTGCAAAACTGTTGCTCGGCACGGCAACGCCAAGTTTGGAAACATATTATAATGTATTGACCCAAAAAGTTGCGTTAGTGGAACTTACAGCGCGTCACACCACGGCTCCGTTACCCGAAATTCATATAATTGATTTGCAGAAAGAACGCAAACAAAAACGGATGCACGACGATGTGTTCAGCAAAACGATGCTGGAGCGTATCACAGAGAACTTGGCGGCTGGAAAACAAGTGATTTTGTTCCAAAACCGACGGGGCTATTCGCCCTATTTGGAATGTCCCGACTGCGGACACGTGCCGCAATGTGTGAATTGCGATGTGAGCCTTACCTACCATAAATTCTCGAATACGCTGATGTGCCATCATTGTGGTTACGCGATACCTTACACCGTGGAGTGTCCTGAATGTCATAAAAAAAATATGCGTTTAGTGGGATTCGGCACGGAAAAAATTGAAGATACACTGAAAGAAGTGTTCCCAAATTCGAAAATAGCCCGAATGGATTTGGACACCACTCGTGGCAAAAATGCATATGCCGAACTGATTGATGCATTCGAAAATCACGAAATTGATATTTTAGTTGGCACTCAAATGATTACCAAAGGGCTTGATTTTGAGAACGTTGGAATGGTTGGAATCCTTGGGGCGGATTCATTGTTACGTTTCCCTGATTTCCGTTCATACGAACGGGCGTTTCATCTTATGGTGCAAGTGGCGGGACGCGCAGGCCGAAGCGAATCGCAGGGACACGTGTATATTCAAACCTACCAACCAACGCATCCAATTCTTAAATTTGTACAGGAAAACGACTATCATTCCCTGCTCGACAGCCAAATGCTTGAACGGCGCAATTTCTGGTATCCACCGTTTACCCGTCTGATTAAAGTCACGGTGAAAAACCGCGATGTGGAAAAAGTGAAAACCGCCGCACGGATTTTAGCAACCGACTTCCGAAAAATCAACAACATTTTGGTTCTTGGACCGGAATTTCCGCCAATCCCACGAATCCAAACACTCTACGCACAAGATATTTTGCTAAAAGTGCCTCGAAATCTGAACTTTACATCGATTCGTAATGCTGTCCGACAGGCAATGAACGCAATTGTGACTTTGGAGGAATATAAAACAACTTCTTTTTCTATAAACGTTGATCCGTATTAATATGCTATGAAACAACATCTTACAACATATTTTCGCTACTTGTTTTTCTGGCTGCTATTCTTTGAATTCAGCAGACTATTTTTCTTGATATATAATTATGCGTTTACGGTCTCGTTGCCATTTTCTGTCATTCTACAAACATTCGTGTCTGGTTTCCAACACGATATATCAATGGTTGGCTATGCTGCCATTCTCGCCGCATTGATTATGATTATTTCAATTTTTATTCAGAACAAACAACGGGTGCGGAACATTTTCACCGCATCCACACTCATCCTGTTGATTCCATTTTCAATTTTGACAGTTTCCGATGCGGAATTGTACCGAAATTGGGGCTATCGCACAGAATGCTCTGTATTACAATATCTTACAACTCCCAAAGAAGCTCTTGCATCGCTGCCATTGTGGCACACGTTGCTGTTGTGGATTGCAATGGCGATAATTATTTGCGGATTTTATTTTTTGTATAAAAAATGGATTGCTGAACGAATTTCCAAACTACCATCTGTATCGTATTGGAACACAATAACTTGGGTTGCACTAATGGCATTGTGCATCATTCCAATTCGTGGCGGACTTGGGGTGGCAACGCTTCGTTCGGGTTCTGTGTATTTTTCGTCGCAGCCGTTTGCCAACCATGCGGCAATCAACGATCACTGGAATTTCATTTATTCGTTTGTGTATAGCAAGAAAGAAGTTGCCGATGTGTTTATGGAGCAATCAGAATGCGATTCCATTTGCAATGCAATGCTACAATCGGCAAAACGGCGGCCTATTCAATTAATTACTGGAAGCCGTCCCAACGTGTTGCTGTTCATATTGGAAAGTTTCACAGCACCTCAAATTGGCTGCTTGGGCGGCGAAGTTGGCATCACCCCAAATCTTGATTCAATTGCGAAAACGGGCGTATTGTTCTCGAATTGCTACGGAAGCGGCACAAAGAGCGAAATGGGCATTGCATCGGTGCTGAGCGGTTATCCTGCACAACCAACCACTGCTATAATTAAATACACCGAAAAATCTGAAAAATTGCCATACGTGAGCCGCATTTTTGATTCGCTTGGCTACCATCTGTCGCTGTACCACGGAGGCGACATCCGTTTTGGCAATATGAATTCGTATTTCCGAAACGGCGGCTTTGAAAAATGTATTACAATTGACGACTTCGCCCCAAAAGACGGCAACGCCAAATGGGGAGCATACGACCACGTGGTGTTCAACCGCCTGCTTAACGACCTACGCACAGAGCAGCAGCCGTTCTTTTCGGTATGCTACACGCTCAGCAGCCACGAACCGTTTGATGTGCCAATTCAAAGCAAATGGTACGCGTCAAACTATTATTCAAAATTCCTTAACTCGTTGTATTACAGCGACAAATGCATAGGCGATTTTATGCGTGCGGCGAAACACGAAGCATGGTGGGACAACACTATTGTGATTTTTATTTCCGACCATGGTTCGCGGATTACAAAAACAGCAGAGATTGTTTCCACTGTTGATAAATTTCATATTCCAATGATTTGGTGCGGCGGAGCGGTGAAAACCGATACGGTGATTGCTGATTTGGTATCGCAGTGCGACTTACCGATGATGCTTTGCAACCAATTGAATATCAATTCGGAAGAATTTACTTTCAGTAAGGATATTTTGCGTGGCGACAATTCGTTTGCATCGTACGCGTTTAACAATGGATTTGGATATTTACGTGGGAACCAGTTTTTTTCGTGGGACAACGACAATGCAAGCATAATTGACCGCACAGAATCGCTTGACGACACAACTGTGGCACAAGGTAAAGCGTTTCTACAAAAAGTCACCACAGATTTTTGCAATAAATAACGAGCAAGATTCTTGTTGTTCACACGAATAAATGTATCTTTGACAATCATTTTAAAATGAAGTATGAAAAGAATAACTTGTGTTTTGTTGGTGTTGGTTTGGTTTACCTCGTGTACCGACAAATTTTTAGATAAAGAGCCTACAAATTATGCATCGCAGGAAATGCTTATGTCAACTGCGCAAGGTGTAACTTCCGCACTGATAGGATGTTACAACGATTTTCAAAGCTACACCTACTATGGTCGAAATTTCGTGCTGATTGGCGATGTGTATGCCGACAATGCAAAACTCTCGGCACAAAACACGGGTAATTTTTCATCGTTCTACAACTATGCTGTAACTGCCGACGATGCTGATTTAAAGGATTTTTGGTCAACGGCGTACCGCATCATCAAAAATGCCGACAATATTATTGCCGCCTGCAAAGATTCCACCCGCAACGATTTGAATAAAACAATTTACGGCGAAGCGCTGGCTGTCAGAAGTTTAGCATATTTCGACTTGGTTCGCATATTTGGAAACAGATATTCATTCGACAATGCTGGTATTCCCGTGGCAAGCGACACTGTTCCATACCCAGAAAGGACGAAAGTCAACACTATTTACAAGATGATTATCAGCGATTTAACAAAAGCTGAATCACTCTTGGAACAAGCCGAAGTAACTCCGTTCCGCTTCAACAAGTATAGTGTGCAAGCCTTATTGGTGCTGGTTTACAAGACAAACAACCAATTCACCAATGCCATTGCTAAAGCAGAAGAACTCATTGCAAGCGGACAATATTCGTTGCTCACCGCCGACAATTATATAGAAAGTTGGTCGAAAGAATCTTCATCGGAAAGCATTTTCTCCATTGCAATGTCGTCAACCGATAACGCAGGAACCAACAGTATCGGACACATGCTTTCGCCCGACGGCTACGGCGGCTTGATTCCGAGCGACGATTTGTTGAAACTATTTTCCGACAACGACATCCGCACGCAATTCTTCAACGTCCGCTCCGAAACCTTCTTCAACAAATACCCAGGACGTGACGGTTTAGGTGTTGACAATGTGCCAGTTATCCGCCTTTCGGAAATTTATTTCATATTGGCGGAATGCTACATTCTTACAGGAAATGCCGATAAAACTATCGATATTTTGGAAACTCTGACCAAACGTGTTGACCCAACCGCATCACTCACATTTTCGTCAACAGAAGAATTGATACAAAAAATCCACGAAGAATATCGCAAAGAATTTGCGTTTGAAGGAAAACGATTCTTCCAAATCAAACGTTGGATATGGGACAATCCTGTTATTCTTGGCTACGCATTCAAGTGCCCAATCGAAAGAACAGACTGTAATTCAACAATTTGCGAAGTCGAAAATCCAAGTTATATGTTTGCATTCCCAATTCCAACAGCTGAATTGAATGCTAATTCGAATCTAAAACAAAATCAAGGATACTAATGAAAAAAATTGTTATATATCTGTTTTGTGTAATTTGCTTGTTTTCATGCAAAAAGAACGAATATCTGAACGCATCAATTGACGAGCCAACGGTTGAATTCGCATCAACAGCACTCAACGAAACCATTCCATTCGTTACCGGCTCCGAATATACCATTGCCGTGCCAATTCATATTTTCGGTGGCAACTCAACTGCATCACTTTCAGTGAAAGCCGAGACAAAAATGTCGTCCGACGCATATTTGGTGGCGAATTCAGTGCAACTGAACGGGAAAAGTTTGGATACAATTTTTGTGAAAATTAACACCCAAAAATTAGAAAAAGGAACTGACTACAATCTCAAATTAACAATTTCATCATCGAATGTAACAGTTTCTAAAAATTATGAATCCTGCACTGTAACGTTCTCACAACAAGCATTTATGGACTTTTTCACAGGCACGTATTCCTGCTACGAGTCGTCAACTGGCGCAACCTACAACGTGGAATTTGTGAAACAGAACAATACCACTATTAAAAATATGAATTTCTATGATTTCCCGTTGGCTGGTCAATACGTTCCGTATGTGTTCACGCAAGACGAATCTATGCAGGTGGAAATTCCGGAAAATACAGAATGGACTGATAATCTGGGAAATAAGTACCTCGTTTCGGGCACAGGCACCTACGAACTAAATGGAAATTTTGCTGTTGATTTCACAATGAAAGATGCGGCAACCGAGGAAATGTATATGACTGGTAAACATACGTTCCGAAAAAAATAACACATAATCTGATTTGCGATGGACACCATTTCAAAGGAACAACGAAGTCGCACAATGAGCCACATTCGGAGCAACAACACCAAGCCCGAAATGCTTGTCCGCCGTTTCCTATACGCCAATGGATTCCGTTATCGTGTGAATGTGAAAACATTACCAGGAACGCCCGACATTGTTTTGAAGAAATTCCATTTGGTTATATTTATTCATGGATGTTTTTGGCATAGCCACGAATGTCAAAACGGACGGATGCCGAAAACCAATGTGGAGTTTTGGCTACAAAAACTTACACGCAACAAGGAACGCGATGCGGAAGTCCGTGAAAAATTGCGCTGTATGGGTTGGAAAACGTTGATAGTGTGGGAATGTCAGCTCAAACCTGCCGTTCGGCAACAAACCTTACAGGAAATTGCATACATTCTCAACTCAGTAGAACTGGAACGACTCCATACAAAATACAAGCTTCCTGAAGAAACAATCCGTATTGCGGCAGAAGAAGCGCCGCGGTATGGAAAATAATGCGAAACACACAATTGATGTAAGCAATGGTGATGTCTTCGGAACAAGCAAAGGCAATAACATAATTCATAAAAATTCTATCATTGTTATGTGTTGATTTTGATATCTATGTATCTTTGCGCACACAATGAGAATCTATCATTCCATAGAAGAATTTTCTGCTCTAAATCCGATTGTCACAATTGGAATGTTTGACGGCGTACACGCAGGGCACCGCGCTATTCTGCGTCAGATGAACGACTTACAACGTGAATGTGGAGGAGAAACTGTCCTGCTTACATTTTGGCCACACCCTCGAATGTATTTTGGGAAAACTGACGGTTTTAGCCTACTGACAACAATAGAAGAAAAAATGGAACTGCTTGAACAAGCAGGACTTGACGCGTGTGTGATTCTCCCCTTTTCGTCGGATTTTGCGAATCTGAGTCCGGAAAAATACATCACAGAAATTTTGCACAAAGGACTTGGCGCAAAAAAAGTTGTGATTGGCTATGACCACAGATACGGGAAAAACGGTGCGGGCACGTTTGAATTAATGCAGGATTTTGGGACAAAACTCGGCTTTGGAGTAGAACAAATCTCTGCGTATTCGGTTGATTTAACGGCAGTTAGCTCAACAAAAATCCGAAATTGTCTGACGCAAGGCGAGATTGAAACCGCAAACAGTTATTTGTCGTACGAATATTTTTTGAACGGTTCCGTTGTCGCAGGACATCAATTCGGACGCACAATAGGTTTTCCAACCGCAAATGTGCAAACAAACACCGATTTCAAAATAATTCCAGCCAACGGCGTGTATGCCGCATTTGCGGAAGTTGAAAACCAAAGCTACAAAGCGGTTGTCAATATCGGAACAAACCCAACAGTCCGTCATGGTGGAAATCGCACAATAGAGGCTCATCTTATTGATTTTCAAGGAGATTTATACAACACACCTATCCGAATACGATTTGTGTCACGCATCCGCGACGAACGGCAATTCGCATCCATCCAAAATTTACAAACAGCTATCGCCATTGATGTGGAAACAGCAAAAGGAATTTTGGCATAACTCCCTATCTTCTACATCATCAAATACATTTTTTTGTAACTTTACCCCAAATTATCTGTCTTACTCGTATATGAAAAAGTTTACGATTGTAATACTAACTCTTGCGATTTTCTCAATTGAGACTATTGCGCAGCAATCGGCGATTTATTTCACCGAAAACAAGCGCCAATGGCAAGAAAACGTATTGTTTCGTAGCCAGCTCTATGGCGGATATGTATTTTTGGAAAAAAGCGGACTGACATACTATTTCAAAGATGCGGAAAGTTTGCAACATCGCCACGCCGCCGAAGCTCCGACCAAAGAATTTTTAGACAGTAGCCGAACGTATTTTCTGGAAACGGGAAAACAACTTCCATTTGTGCACCATCACCCCGACAGCCTGAAAGCGCACGCCTACCAGGTCCGTTTTTCAGGAATGAATTCCCGCGTGAAAATTTATGGATTTAATCAAAACGCATATTCCGAAAACTACATAAGAGGCTCGAATCCCAAAAATTGGGCTACTGATGTGCGAAGTTATAACGATGTGATGTACAATGATTTATATAAAAACATAGACCTGCATCTATATGGAAATGCAACCGATTTGAAATACGATTTTATTGTCCGTCCGGGCGGAAATCCACAAAAAATTAGGTTGGACTATAGCCATATCCCCTCAATGAAAGTTCAGTCCGACGGCACGTTGGTTATTCAAACGTCGGTGAACCAAGTGTATGAAAAGAAGCCATTTGCGTACCAAATTATTGGCCTCGACACCGTTGAAATTCCATGTTCCTACCATTTGGAACATTTCACCGTAACCTACGATTTGGGAGCATACAATCCATCGTTCAATCTCTACATCGACCCCGATTTGATATTTTCAACCTACACAGGCTCTACTGCCGACAACTGGGGCTTTACCGCAACCTACGACAGCGAAAACAACGCGTATCTTGGAGGAATTGTCGAAGATTTTGGATTCCCTGTTTCACTGGGTGCGATACAAGAAGATTACGCTGGCGGAAATTGGGACATAGGACTTATAAAACTTGACGGGACAGGGCAAAACCGTTTGTACGCGACGTACATTGGCGGAAAAAGTTGCGAAATGCCTCACAGTCTTATCGTCAACAGTAAAAATGAATTGCTGATTTTAGGAACGACAGGCTCCGACGATTTTCCAACCAACAACGCCTACCAAAGTTCGTTTGCAGGCGGCGACCCAATTATATACGACAACACGATTGAATTTGAAAACGGCGTTGATATTTTTGTGGCAAAACTTGCCGCCGACGGCTCTGAAATCCTTTCGTCAACATTTTTGGGCGGAAGCAAAAACGATGGCATCAATTTCAGTTGGGAAACCAACCTTGAATATGGTCACGATTCGCTGTACTACAACTACGGCGATGGTGCTCGTGGCGAGATTATGGTTGACGACAACGATAATGTGTATATCGCATCAACTACGTTTTCGCCCGATTTTCCCACTCTGAACGGCTTTCAGAATTCATTTGGTGGCATACAGGACGGTGTCGTTTGCAAGTTTTCGTCCGACCTTTCATCTTTGCTCTGGAGCACATTCATAGGCGGCGACAGCAAGGATGCAGCCTACTCCATTGATGTGGATCACACCGACGGCGCCTACATTACAGGCGGAACGTGTTCCTCGTCACTTCCATTTCCCGATGGCGGCTATCAATCCTCACGAATTGGTGGCATTGTTGACGCATTTGTGGTAAAACTTAATCAAATGGACGGTGCAATCCAAGCTGGAACATTCTTTGGCTCAACAGAATACGACCAAGCCCACTTTATTCGGGTGAACTCCAACAACGATGTGTTCATTTTCGGACAAACAACCGCCCCCGACGAAACACTCATTTACAATGCAGAATACAAAAATCCCAACAGTGGACAATTTCTTGCCTCGTTCAACAACGATTTAAGCGAACTCCGCTGGTCAACGGTGTTTGGAAGCGGCTCTGGCGTGCCAAATATTTCTCCAACAGCTTTCGAAGTTGATATTTGCAACCGCATCTATCTTGCCGGCGTGGGACGAGAATGGAACAATAATCCCCAATGGAGATACTATGGCAACGAATACACGTTGATATACGACTACGGCTGGCTTTCTGTGCAAGGGACAAAAGGAATGGACATCACCGGCGATGCCTATCAAAAAGAAACCGACGGCAAGGATTTCTACATTATGGTGCTTGACGACGAAGCAAAAAATCTCGACTATGCAAGCTATTTCGGCGAACTTACTTACGGATATGTAATTTACACTGAGACAACAGGTTATACATACTACGGCTGCGCATTTAGTGGGCGCGACCACGTGGATGGCGGAACCAGTCGCTTCGATGCAAATGGATACGTATATCAAAGTGTATGTGCAAGTTGCGGCGGATGCAATGGCTTTCCAATCAGTCCGAATCCAGGTGCGTGGTCAACGAAAAACAACTCATCAAACTGCAACGCCGCCGTGTTCCGTTTCGTGATTGACTTCGGACTAATTTCCGCCGATTTCGATATTCCCGAAGTTGGTTGCGCCACCAAAGAAGTAACTTTCAAAAACACAACAGAAATCCACTACAACAACCCACACGTAATCTATACGTGGGATTTTGGCGATGGCACAACATCGCACGAGGAATCGCCAACACACACCTATCCCAATGTAGGAGAATACGAAGTGACGTTGCAAGTGCAGGATTCCACATCGTGCAACCAAAGCGATGTCGTTACCAAAATATTTACCATTTCCACAAAAAAGAAAGAAGAACTGCTCGACGTAAAAAATATTTGCTTAGGCGAACGGGTATTGGTGGGCATTCCAAACGAATTCGACGAAAATTTGGAATATAGCTGGACTCCAACCGAAGGTCTTGAAGACCCCACCCAACCACACACCTACGCAGAACCAACCGACACCACCACGTACCAACTGACAGTTACCTCTGGTTGGTGCCAAACTATCTATAAACAAACCGTGAATACTTATAACGAAAACTATTTTATTAGACAAATCAATGTACATCAAAATGGACAGTTACAAACACCCCAAGTTTGCCAGGGCGAACGCGTCCAATTGGAAGTAGAAACAAATGCTCCGTCACAACGATTTTTGTGGTCAACCGACAGAAATTTCAACAGAATCGTCAATCCTGATTTTTCCGTCAATTATATTTCATTCCTTCCAATGGAAACCACCACGTATTACGTAAAAACGCTCAGCACATACTGCGACTTCGAGGCGGTTGATTCCATAACAATTGAAGTATTCCATAACGACATCTCCGTTGAAGGTGCTGACACGATTTGCGCAGGCGACTTAGTGGAAATTTCAGTGAAAAATCTTACTCCCGAAAATGAACTATGGTACGATTGGGAACCAAAGAAATTTATAAAATACGATGACAATAAAGCAAATCCCCACGTAAATCCCACACACTCAACGGATTTCGTAGTAAAAGCGACCGATGCAATCGGCTGCACCTACTACGACACCGTTCACATCACCGTTGATAGTCTTGCTGTTAACTTAAAGAATTTCAGACCAATAACCTGTCACGGACTGAAAAATGCCCGTTTTGAAATTGAACCATCAGGAATACCGCCCTACACGTACAAATGGGATGACAATTCAGTAGATTCTATCAGAAAAGACTTAGGGAAAGGCCAATACACAGTTGTCGTTATTGATAGCTTGGAATGTAAAAACACAATGACTGTGGAGGTTCGGGAACCCGACATACTTAAAATTGACACGCTTCTGCACACCAACGAAACGTGCCACGGCGCTTGCAATGGCTCAATCCGTGTTGTCGCTTCGGGTGGAACACCACCATATTCCTACAAATGGTCGAACGGAAAAACTACTGAAAAAATTACTGGCTTATGTCCAAGAACATATTCCGTAGCGCTGAGCGATGCCAATAAATGCGTTGATTCCTTGGCTCATTCGGTGAAAATTATTCTTGAAGAAAAATTACCCGATGTGAATGCGTTTGCCGACAATCCCAATATGTATCTCGGACAAACCACGGAACTCCACGCCACCCGCAATCCGTCCGACACTATCAGCTACACGTGGACACCCAACATTTGGATGACCGACAACACACTTCCTGTGGTGGAACTCGTTCCCGATATTGCAATTGATATGACATTCAGAGTTGTGGCAATCGACAGATACGGATGCCAAAACAACGACACGGTAAATGTGCGCGCCTCGGAATGGATTTGCGATATTCCATTTATTTTCGTGCCAACAGCATTCACACCAAACAACGATGGGAAAAACGATGTGATTCAAGTACAAAGCGGCGTGATTTCCGACCTTGAATTCGCAATTTTCGACCGCTGGGGCGAAAAAATCTTCGAAACTAACAACACTAATGACTTCTGGGACGGCACATACCACGGGAAACCACTTGCCCCACAAGTTTTTGTATATTATCTGAAAGCAACCTGCTTCAATGGTGAAGAATTTGAAGCAAAAGGAAACATTACTCTCATTCGATAATGCTCAAAAAAGCGTTGACATATTTGATTCTCCTTTGCTCCGTATTTCTTGCAGATGCGCAAGATATTCACTTTTCGAACTTCTATACCAACACGTTGAACCTCAACCCTGCCGAAACTGGATTTTTCACAGGCCAATACCGTTTCTGCCTCGCCTACCGCGACCAATACCGCACTGTGGCGCAACCATACCAGACAATCAGCGCAAATTTCGACGGAAAAATCTCAAAACGATATTGGAATTATATTTTGGGATACGGACTTGTGCTGAATTTTGACAAGGCTGGCGACGCAAACTATAACACGGTGCAATGCGGAATCCCGTTCGCCCAACATATAAACTTGGCTGGCGCAAAAATCATTCTCTCGTATGGTGTTATGCCCACTATCCATTATAATTCGTTCGATTATGATGAATTAACGTTCAGCGAACAATTCAACGGCAATAAATTCGACCCCGACATTGAAATTTCAGAAGCGCTTGATATGAATTCCCAGACGTATGTCAATGTGAATGCTGGCGCACAACTCACGTATAAACAAGACAAAACGCACACATACACGGCTGGTTACGCGCTTTACAACATAAACCGTCCGAATGTTTCGTTCTACAACGAAAACGATGTACGGCTCCGCACACGCTCCGTATTGCACGGAACTGCAAAAATCGGCGTCACCGCCAATATTGACTTGATTCCAGGATTTAAAATGCAGTTTCAAGGAAAACAACACGAATTCCACTTCGGCGGAATGGGAATTTTCTACTTCGACAACGCAAGCATCTCGCAAGTTCAAACGGGAGTTTGGTTCCGCTCAAAAAATAAAGACGCTGTGATTTTCGGCATTGGTTGCCAATATATGGACTTCGACATTATGCTCAACTACGACCTCAACATTTCGTCGCTACGTACCGCAAGCAACGGACACGGGGCATTTGAAATCACTATTTCATATATTACAGCATATAAAAATAAGAGCCGACGGATGAATGCCATCCGCTGTCCACACAGCTTATAACAAGCAAATTTTCCTAATCTACCGAACAATTATCATTCTGCCCCATTCCTTTTTTATGGAACCTTTTGAAATAGGTAGATTTTCCCACGACGATTTACCGTCAAACATCAACCGATAAAAATACACACCCTCCGACAAATCATAGTCTTTTTCCCACGAAACAAGGACCTCATTTGTGCCAATATGCACAGAATTTACTGGTATCTGCGATTTCTTTTGCCCTTGAACATCTACAATTTCTATATACACTCCTGAAGGAATTTCAGAACCAGCCAATACAAAACGGAACGTGGTGTAATTCATACACGGATTCGGATAATTGTACATAACAGACACCCGATTCTCGAATGAAACTTCAAATTGCATTTTATATTCCTGCGTTGATGCAAAATTTCCAGTAACATCTTGAACCTGAACTCGTAACTCATATTGTCCTTCATCTACGAATGTAGGTTTACAAATAACAACGGACTTATTCGCATTGGATTCCGCGGCAATTATATACATAGTGCTGTCGGCAAAATAACATGGAATAGTTTCTTTTGTTTCTACATTTATAAGTGTTATGGTAAACAAACTTGTATCGGAATTTATAGGAAAATACTTGTTTTCATCAAACAAAACCACCCGAATTTCAGGTTCCGCCGACACATTGTCGCCATTCCGCAGATGCCGTCCGTCAACCATAACATCAACCACGGGCGCACTTTTATCCCGCACTACGTAAAAGGTGTGGTACATTACATTGTTGAACCGCGCCGTTTCCTCCTGATAATACACTCCCGTTTCTGGATTTATCGGATTAAATTCAACCTTCAACGTATATTCTCCAACAAATGTTTTGGTGTCAAAAATATTCGTATCAATAACATATTGATATGATTTACAATCACCTATCATTTTATATTCCCAATACACCAATTCATTGGAATTATTCCTAATTTCGTACAACACCATCACGCTGTCCATATCAACTGGAGCGACGTTACGGGCTGAGATAACCACTTGCGCAGGCTCGCCTTGTTGCACGGAGTCGTTCGAAAACGAAAACGCATATCGTGGCGAAACGGCCAATTCCGCAGTAGGCGTGTAATACACTTTCCAACTATTCATATCAATTGGCGTACGCTCCACATCTTCCATATAGCAATTCAAACGCATATATGGATAGGTATCGGTTGCAATCACAGAATCAATCATAGTTTCCGTTGGAGCCTGCATCGTCATAAATGAATATTCGTGTTCGTTCGACGTTGCCATCAACATCACCACATACGCCTTATCCACTCCTTTTTTCTTCGCATTCCACACCACACTATGGAAATTCGAAGCTGGCCCAATTCTCGGAGAATAAATCGTTCCATTGGTGTAATTCGCATACAAATTTTTCCTGAAATGAATCAGCGCACGGGCGGAATCACCTACAATCTCCTCACACGTGGATTTATCGCCTTTTTTCATATAGAAAATATACGGATAATCGTCGGGGACATTTTTGTAAACCGAAAATCCCAACGAATCCATCGCTTCTTTCAACGATTCATCCCACGATTGGCAATATGGATTTATGTAGCTATAACACAATATGTAATTTCCATCAGGAACCGAATCAAGCATTAATGTAGCCATATTTTTTTGCGCAGTGGCGTTGTTTGCCGTAAACGCCATATAATAGCGGACCCGTCCGTTTGCCGAAGGATAATTCCGCTGACCATAGTTTGCACGGCTCGACAACCACGGGTCAAGTGTTGCCGAATCAAGCACAATCAGGTGCAACGCAGGCGAATTTTCAGGAAAACCAGTGTTTTCCATCATAGTTTCGTCAATTGCGAACAAGCATTCGTAGTAATCTTTTTTATTTGCCGCATTGCCACGTGTTTTCACCGAAATTTCGTGCGGTTGCGAAAGAAACGCATATTTTTTCGTTGTTTCGTTGTACGACAAATGCCGTAACGAATTTTCCATAAACTGACGACGATGAATCTGCCCCCATCCTGTTTTACCTTCTTCGTATGTAAACGAATATTCGTTCCATTTCAGTGTATCAGAAGATGTTACACGCCAAAAATACGTTGTGTTGTTGATGAGCGTTAGATTCGGCGTCCACGACACAATCGAAGAACCGTCGGTTTGAATTGTTGTTGATGATTTCAACTCTGAATCGTATGTGCAAACGGTATCAATTTCCACAATCACAGCCTTTGGCGGATTCATAGCATCAACCGACGACATATACAAAGTCACTGTGTTTGTTGGAATTATAGCACAATTTGTCGGATAAATCGGCAACATATCGCGCGTGCTGATAAAGAAAGAAATCTCCGTCTCGTTATTACTTTCGTTCAGTTCTTCAACGTCCTGCTCTGGGTCGATTTCCAATTTCAACGTATATTCCCCTGATGCAAAATCTTCCATTGGCAAGTCGTACGACAAGGTATCGCGGCAATATGCGCCATTCACTATTTTTTCAAGCACATACACATCTCCCTCCAACGATGTGAATGTTGCCCGCAGACTATACGCTGAGTTAAACGCACGTCCGTTGTTCCGAACCACAAAATTCACCGTCATTGTTTCCATATCGGTTGTCAGCAACGAAGGAGTAAAGAATACTGATGTTTCGTCAACTGCCAAATCAGGCTGCTCAAACGAATGCAGTTTCACAATCGGGTCGCCTTGGAGGGTAAAACCTACGATTCCATCATACAATTCAGGATACACGAACATTTTGTTCGACAAATCATTCATTGTTTTTGCCACACTCGAACCGATTGATTTTCCATAATTTGAATAGGCAATATTTCGCACAAATGCCGAAGAAAACACATTCAAATAATTGGGCACACCCGTACCCACATTAGCCAGAAAACCTATTGAACCGCGGTTCTCCGCAAACGTCCAGATTTTGCTCACATTGTAGTCGTTGTCAGCAAAAATATCTCCCGAATAACACGAATTTGCCAGAATCAACGGATAACGTCCCTGATTGTCGAATATTGACGGATGGTCAATATTTTGGTCAAAACCGCTTCCCGACGCATGTCCGAAAAATGTTATCAATGCTGTTCCTTCGTTCATATATTTCCGAATTGCCTCTGGCTCAGTTGTTTCGTATATATCGGAACTTTGTTTGTAGAAGGAATGGACATCGGCGCCAAAATACTCGCCACGCAACGATTGCGCATACTGCGTCAAATAACGTCGGAATGTGGTTTGTTCTATAGCTGTGGTGCCTCCACCAAAATGAAGTACATTTTTCATCCACGGACTTGGCTCCTGCGACTCAAAATCTATCACTTTCTGACAATAAATTGCCACCTCTTTCGGTGTTTCCGCCGACAACCGCCCAATTGCAATATTTGTTCGGATTGATGTGGCACGCGTACTCATTGTGAACAACAAATCACTGGCAGGATTTCCCATCGTGGGAAGCATTAATCGTCCGCACAACGATGAATTATTCCGAAAATCGGAAACGTGGAATCCTTTTCCTATCAAGAAAACATGTTCAGGCAAAATCGACCAATTTCTCAATGCGTATGCGATAAACGATGAAATTGCATACGGATGCGAACGAATACCATACGCAAATTGGTCGTATAATTCATCTATGTCAACCAAAACAACTTTTTGGCCAGTTGATTGCCGATATTGTTTATACAAAGAGGCCTGTTGCCATAGTTTTTTATTGGTTATGATGATATAATCACCTTGATGCTCCGGCAACGAAAAATCATAAAATTTTGATTCAGAGCTATTTTTCGATGCAACAGATTGGATTCCAATGATTTTGGAAAACACTTGCTGCGAAATCAACACACAATGTAATTGCTTATGGCAATTCGGCACAAGTGCCACAAATTTACCATCCTGCTCTGAAGTGAGTATGCGCTTTTGTATCTCAGGGCAATACAAAATCGGAACAGAACTGCCCGCATTGAAATTCTCAAATTGCAACAATATGGAATCCCCCTGCGCTATTTCAGGTAATTCAAACATAAACCGAGGTTGATTGTTGCAATTAAATGTGGCTGGATACAGTATTTGCACGTATGACACAGTATTTTTGTCAGCTGCCTTATCATCGGCAAGACTTTGGAATTTCAACGTAGTGACTGCCGCCAATGGTTTTGTGGTTCGTATTGTTTTGTGAATAGCGTCATAATCGTAATAGTTTGTGTCCCAACGAAATGACTCATCTGCCGACAACGTAACTATCACATCGTGTTCTGTTTGCGAAAAACCACCAAGTCCAAACGAAATCTCCGACGCTACACCAACCTCCGCGTAATTCGTGGTTATCACACCCTTCGACACGCTTTCGCCCATATCAAAAAAAGCATCTGTCCATCCTTCCGATGGCAAGATATACGAAGATGAATTTGTCGCATTAAACGTAGAGGTATAATTGGAGCGAACTTTCCGCAAGCAATACGGCTGTGGCGTATATTGAGAAAAATTCATTGAGCGCACCGTATCGTAGCGCGGGCTTGTCAGCGTATTTGCAAATGTCAAAAAATACGCCGCTGTGTCATTATACAAGCTATATTGCGGATTAAACGGGACGCCCGACGAATACACTTGCGCATCAAGCCAGCCCGTGTTGCCGCTTTCCGCATAAAATTCAAAATAATCCGTCGCTCTGAAGATTCCATCCGCCTGTGCCGACACAAACAGCGGAAGAACTTTGCCATCGTGGATAATCTGAAGATTTCTGTGGTCAAAATCACCGACCGAAATGCCATTTGCAATCAAATCGGCATACGAAACCCTATACACCCCCTCCGATGTAACAGGAATTTTATAATACGTTTGGGAATAATCAATCCACAAGTTGGAATATTGCCCGTAAACAATACTACTGCAAAAGAGCACTAATATAAGAATGAAGCGCTTCATAGAAAAGATTATTTTGCCTTGAATATTTCCTCTCC
>JAEEGL017329606.1_pt1 | contig 30977 bp, 31 predicted proteins | sample 9134231 | NCBI WGS metagenome assembly JAEEGL01 (sample SAMN16246548, study PRJNA631951) | gut metagenome | biome: gut microbiome; feature: rumen; material: fiber-attached | host: Bos | place: Iran: Karaj | collected 2018-10
ATTAGGGTTATCATATAGCTGGTAGTGAAAACTAACGTGCGTTTGCTAAGGCTTATATGAGTTGAGCGCAAAAAACCGAAAGGACCGGATCTATGACACTGAATGAAGCGGAAGTGGGAAAAGAGTACGAGATCAAGGAGCTGCAGATCGACGGTGACGAGGAGCTGCAGGCATTTCTTTTTTCACTGGGCTGCTACAGCGGTGAGAAGATCACCCTTGTCGATAAAAAGAAGAATCTGGTCGTTTCCATCAAGGACGCCAGATACAATATCGACCCGGATCTGGCAGCACTCATAAAGATCTGAAGAAACTCCGGCCGCTGTCCGCAGAGACGGCTGCGAAGAAAAGAAGATGCCCGAAGATAAGGGCTTTTCTTTTGAGCAAGGGGTTAGTTGGAGCTAATGAATGTTAAGGTTCACTACACGGGGATAGATAAGGCGAATGGGCGGAAAGCCCTGAGCATTTTAGGGAGGTAGAAAGATGAGGATCGCATTAACGGGAAATCCCAACAGCGGTAAAACGACCATGTACAACGCGCTGACGGGACGCAGCGAAAAGATCGGGAACTGGGCCGGCGTGACGGTGGACAAGAAGGAGAGCCCGATCCGGAAACAGTTCAATGAAAGCGGGCGCGAGCTGATCGCGGTGGATCTGCCGGGCGCCTATTCCATGTCGCCCTTCACTTCGGAAGAGAGCATCACGAGCAGTTATGTACGTAACGAGCATCCGGACGCCATCATCAACATCGTGGACGCCAGCAACTTAAGCCGCAGTCTCTTTTTCACGACGCAGCTTCTGGAACTGGGGATCCCCGTGGTCGTTGCCCTGAACAAGAGCGATGTGAACGACAAAAAAGGCAACAGCATCGATGTGAAGCGCCTGTCCGAAAAGCTGGGCTGTCCGGTAGTGGAGACGGTCTCCACGGAAGGGAAAGGCCTGAAGGAAGCGGTTACGACGGCAGCAGAGCTGAACGGTCAGCGGCAGCAGGCGCCTTACGACGAGGGCGAGGTGGACCTGCGCGACAAGGCCGCGGTGGAAGCCTCCGACCGCAAGCGTTTTGAGTTTGTGAACGGCATCGTAAAAGAGGTAGAAGTGCGGAAGGTCCTGACAAAGGACAGAAACAAGGGGGATGCGGTGGATAAGGTCCTGACGCATCCGGTCCTGGGACTGATCATCTTTGCAGGCATCATGTTCGTGGTATTCTATATTTCCCAGACTACGGTCGGTACCTGGCTGGCAGACCTCCTCGCCGGCGGGATCGAGAGCTTCCAGGAATGGGTGGGAGAAAAGATGGCAGACGCCGATCCGCTGCTTTACGCTCTGCTGGTAGACGGCATCATCGGCGGCGTGGGCGCGGTCGTCGGCTTCCTGCCGCTGGTCATGGTCATGTACTTCCTGATCGCGCTTCTGGAGGACTGCGGTTATATGTCCAGAGCTACCGTGGTGCTGGATCCCATCTTTAAGCGTGTGGGACTTTCCGGAAAATCCGTGATCCCCATGATCATCGGAACGGGCTGCGGCATCCCGGCCATCATGGCCTGCCGTACGATCCGTAACGAGAGGGAACGCCGTTCCACCGCCATGCTGGCGACCTTTATGCCCTGCGGAGCAAAGCTGCCGGTCATCGCGCTCTTTGCGGGCGCCTTCTTCCCGGGCTCGGAATGGATCAGTTATGTCTGCTATATGGTCGGTATCCTTCTGATCCTTCTCGGCGCATTGCTGATCAAAGCGATCACCGGCATGAAATACCGCAAGAGCTTCTTTATCATCGAACTGCCGGAGTATAAGGCGCCGAGCCTGAAGTTTGCCTTAAAGTCCATGCTTGAGCGCGGCAAGGCCTATATCGTAAAGGCCGGGACCGTGATCCTTGTATGTAACACCGTGGTACAGATCATGCAGGCCTTTAACTGGAATTTCGAAGAGGTGGAAGAAGGCATGGAAAGCACTTCGATCCTGGCTTCGATCGCCGGACCCTTCTCAACACTGCTGATCCCCATTGTCGGCGTTGCCGCCTGGCAGCTGGCTGCTGCGGCGATCACCGGCTTTATCGCCAAGGAGAACGTCGTCGGTACCATCGCTACGGTTTATGCGATCACCAATCTGGTCGATCCCGAGGAGCTGGAGCTGATCGGTGAAGGCACGGGCGTTGCGGCCGTGATCGGGATCACAAAGGTGGCAGCCCTGGCTTATCTGATGTTCAATCTGTATACGCCTCCCTGCTTCGCGGCACTGGGCGCGATGAATTCGGAGATGAAATCGGCGAAATGGCTCTGGGGTGCTATCGGTCTGCAGCTGGCGACCGGCTTTACCGTAGGCTTCCTGGTATATCAGATCGGTACGCTGATCACAACGGGCAGCGTGGGCGCGGGTTTTGCCGGCGGCCTGATCGCGGTCATCGTCTTTGCGCTGATCATCACCGGCCTGATCGTGGTCAACCGCAGGAAAGTGGCTGCGGAATACAGCCTGAAGGCGCACAGCGCGGCATAAGAGAAATACGGCACCGGGCCACGCATACAGGCGGTGGCCGCGGGCCGCTTAGCGGAAAGCGGAGGTGCTGCCATGAGCGCAGTGAATCTGATCGCAGCATTGGTGATATTGCTGATCGTCGGTCCTGCTCTGTTCTACATCATCAGGGAAAAGAAAAAAGGAAGGCACTGTATCGGCTGCCCGGCGGCGGGAAGCTGCGGCAGGGCCGGATGTGGCTGCAAGGGAAATAAAGAGCAGAAAGGATCGTGACAGGGAGTATGGCCGCGTTCCCATCCGGGAATGCGGCTTTTCCCGTTGAAAAGACGCTGTTACTATCACGGCCTGAGGGCCATGATAGTAACAAAGGCGCGGAAACCCGGCGGAAATTCAGCCCTGCTTTTGCTTGACGCCTTTGGGGTTTTAGCTTATAATATCAAGGATTGACGGCAGGAAGCTGTCAAATCGTATCAATCCCGGGGGTTATTATGATCAGAAGTATGACCGGCTTCGGCCGTTGCGAGCGAGAAGCGCACGGGCGCAGGATCAGCGTGGAGATCAAGGCGGTTAACCACCGTTATCTCGATCTGTCCATCAAGAGTCCCAGACGTTTTAATATGTTTGAGTCGCAGATCCGCAGCGTGCTGAAGGAATATATGGAAAGGGGCAAGACCGATCTGTACATCAGCTGTGAAGAGCTGGGGGATAAGCAGATCAGCCTGCATTGCAATAAAAGCCTGGCGGCGGAGTATTACCGCTATATCCGCGAGATCTCGCAGGAGTTGGGCATGGAGGACGAGCCCCGTCTGAACACCCTGGTACGTATGCCGGAAGTGTTCAGTATGGAAGAGGAAGATACAGACGAGGACGAGATCTGGCAGGATCTGGAAGTGGTGCTGAGAGGTGCGGCGGAGGCCTTTGTGGAGAGCCGCAGCCGCGAGGGCGAGGCGCTGGCGGCCGACCTGATCAAAAAGCTCGACGAGATGGCGGCGGCACAGAAGACCATCGAAGAGCGCTCTCCCGTACTGATCGAGGAATACCGGCAGAGGATCACCGCAAAGGTGAAGGAGCTTCTGCAGGATACGACGGTGGATGAGGCGAGGATCGTTACGGAGACCACGATCTATGCGGACAAGATCTGTGTGGATGAGGAAATGGTCCGTTTAAAGAGCCATATCGCCGCAATGAAAAAGGAACTGCAGCAGGGCGGCGCCGTGGGGCGGAAGCTGGATTTCATCGCGCAGGAGATGAACCGCGAGGCCAATACCACCCTTTCCAAAGCAAACGACCTGACCATCGCGGATGCCGCGATCGAGCTCAAGACCGGGATCGAAAAGATCCGCGAACAGGTTCAGAATCTGGAATAAAGATGGGAAAGCTGATCCATATCGGTTTCGGAAATGTGGTAAATGAAGACAGGATCGTTGCGATCGTGCATCCGGAAGCGGCGCCGGTCAGAAGGCTGGTGACTCACGCAAAGGAAGCGGATCTGGTGGTGGACGCCACACAGGGAAGAAAGACCCGGTCCGTGATCGTGATGGACGGCAGACAGGTCGTGCTTTCCGCACTCCTGCCGGAAACGATATTGAGCAGGGCCGGCGAGCGACCGGCGGCAGAGCCGCAGGAAACGGATACCGAATGAGCGGCAATGCTTATTGATAAGGAGACGCCATATGGGTAAAGAAGGCATACTGGTTGTGATCAGCGGTTTTGCCGGGGCCGGAAAGGGCACGGTGGTCAGAGGCCTGATGGAGAAATACGATGACTATGTGCTTTCGGTCTCCATGACGACCCGCGCACCCAGACCCGGGGAGATCGACGGCGTATCCTATTTCTTTGTAGATAAGAAGAAATTTGAAGATACCATCGATGCCGGCGGGCTGCTGGAATACGCCAATTACTGCGGGAACTATTACGGAACGCCGCGGGATTATGTGGAAAAGCAGCTGAAGGCGGGCAAGAACGTGATCCTCGAGATCGAGATCCAGGGGGCCATGCAGATCCGCAGGATACACCCGGCGGCTTTGCTGCTCTTCATCACGCCGCCCAGCGCGGAGACGCTGAAGGCGCGTCTGGAGGGAAGAGGGACCGAAACCGCGGAAGTCATAAAGAAGCGCATGGACCGTTCGGCTGCGGAAGCCGAGGAGATGGAAAAATACGATTACATCATCGTGAACGATACCGTGGAACAGGCCGTGAGCGATGCGCACGCGGTGATCGAGGCGGCACACGCCAGCCCGCGCTGCAATGCGGAACTGATCCGCAGGATACGGGAAGATCTGCGCCGTATGGCCGTGCCGGAAGGCGGCTGAGTCTTCGCAGGAGAAAAACACAGAAAACGATCATGCCTGCATGATCGCTAAGATATTCAGAATTTCAGGAGGAAATGAACCATGATGCTGCATCCGTCGTATACCGACCTGATGGAAGTGGTAAACAGCGAAACCGAACAGGGCGAGGCGCCCATCGTCAATTCGCGTTATTCGATCGTGATGGCGACCGCGAAGCGTGCGCGCCAGATCGTCGGCGGGGATACGCCCCTTGTGGATGGGCGCGGAAAGAAGCCCCTGTCGATCGCGGTGGAGGAGCTGAACCGCTCCAGGATCCGTATTCTGGGCGACGAGGAATAAGGCTTGGGAGCAGTGCCCGAAAAGGTCATGCTCGTATCCCTGGGCTGCGACAAGAACCTGGTGGATTCGGAGATGATGCTCGGCTGTCTGGCGGAGGCGGGTTTTACGCTCTGCGATGCGCCGGAGGAAGCGGATGCGGTGATCGTCAATACCTGCTGCTTCATCCAGGACGCAAAGGAAGAGAGCATCGATACCTTGATCGAAATGGGGCGGCTCAAGGCGGAAGGGAAGCTTAAGCTGCTCATCGCCGCAGGCTGTCTGGCACAGCGTTATGCGGAGGAGATCAAAAAAGAGCTTCCGGAGGTGGACGTTATCGTCGGCACCTCGGCTTTTGACCATATCGCGGAAGTGCTGCGCAGTGCCTTTGACGGAAAGCCGGAGGATGCGATGGAAACGCTCTCGAGACCGCTGTACGGCCTGAAACGGGTGCTTTCCACCGGCGGACATTACGCTTACCTGAAGATCGCGGAGGGCTGCGACAAACGCTGCAGCTATTGCGCGATCCCGCAGTTCCGCGGTCATTACCGCAGCGTTCCCATGGAAAAGCTTCTGGCGGAAGCGGAAGAACTGGTGCGCGGCGGCGTGCGGGAGCTGATCCTGGTAGCACAGGAGACGACGCGCTACGGTATCGACCTCTACGGGAAAAAGAGCCTCTGCGAACTGCTGCACGGGCTGTGCGCCATCGAAGAACTGGCCTGGATAAGGCTGCTGTACTGTTATCCGGAAGAACTCGACGATGAACTGATCGAGACCATCGCAACGGAAAAAAAGATCTGCCATTATCTGGATATGCCCATACAGCACAGTGAGGACCGTATACTGAGCGCCATGGGGCGGGCCAGCCGCAGGGCGGAGCTTACGGAAACGATCGAAAAGCTCAGAGCCCGCATACCGGATATCTGCCTGCGGACCACTCTTCTGACCGGTTTTCCGGGAGAGACGGAAGAGGAATTTGAGGCTCTGAAGGAATTCGTACGAAATACCCGTTTTGACCGGCTGGGCGTATTTGCCTACTCTGCGGAGGAAGGTACGGTAGCAGCCGAAATGCCGGGGCAGCTTTCGGATGAGGTGAAATGCGCAAGGCGCGATGCACTGATGGAGCTGCAGCAGGACATTGTTTTTGAAAACGGCCGGAGAATGGCCGGACAGACGCTGGAATGCATGGTGGAAGGAAGACTTCCCGAAGAAGGCGTGCTGGTACTTCGAAGCTTCCGGGATGCACCGGAGGTGGACGGATATGTTTTTGTAAAGGGTGAGGGGGAATATATGAGCGGTACGATACTTCGCGTCCGTATCAGCGGAAGCGAGGAATACGACCTGATCGGAGAGATAGATGAACCTTCCTAATAAACTGACGGTACTCAGAATACTGCTTATCCCGTTTTTCCTTCTTTTTCTTATGACGGACCTGGCCGGCGATTATTCAAAATGGATCGCGCTGGGGTTTTTTATTATCGCTTCGCTGACCGATTTCTTTGACGGTTTTCTCGCAAGAAAATATCAGCTGATCACCAATTTCGGCAAATTCATGGATCCGCTGGCGGACAAACTGCTGGTCTGCTCGGCTATGATCTGTTTCGTGGAACTGGGGCGCATGCCGTCCTGGATCGTTGTGGTGATCATCGCGCGGGAATTCATCATCAGCGGTTTCCGCCTTGTGGCGGCGGAACAGGGGCGCGTGATCGCCGCCGGCTGGTGGGGTAAGGTCAAGACTTTTGTGACGATGATCATGGAGATCGTGATGATCATCAATATGGAGGAGCTGCAGCTGGTGGCAGATATCCTCATGTATGCTTCGCTTGCGCTCACCATCATCTCACTGATCGACTATCTGGTGAGGAACGGGGATGTGCTGAGCGAGAAGGACAGCGGCAAAAAGCAGAACACAGGCAGGATCAAGGAAACGGCATCCGGCCAGACGGAATAAAAGAGCTATTCAGAGGTGAATAAGGTATGATCGCGGAAACCATCAGTGTGGGTACCGAGATACTGCTCGGGAATATCATCAATACCAATGCAGCCTATCTGGCGGAGCAGTATGCCAGGCTCGGCATTTCTTCCTACTATCAGACGGTGGTGGGGGATAATGAGGAACGGATCCGGGAGAGCGTAAAGCTGGCGCTTTCGCGCTCCGAACTGGTGGTGCTGAGCGGAGGGCTCGGGCCTACCCAGGATGATATCACAAAAGACGTGGTGGCAGGACTCCTGGGAAGGGAGATGGAGCTGAATGAGGCGGCGGCCCTGAAGATCCGCGAGTTTTTTGCGGCAAAGGGAAAGCGTATGAGCACCAATAACCTGCGTCAGGCCATGGTGGTCAAAGACGCGCTGGTATTGGAGAACGGTAACGGGCTGGCGCCCGGCGTTCTGGTGGAACTGACAAAGAGCGAGATCGCCGCCGTCGGGAAAAAAGGCTTAAAGAAGCAGCTCATCATGATGCTGCCGGGACCGCCCGAAGAACTGACGAACATCTGGGAGCAGCAGGCGGTGCCTTATCTGCAGAAGCTTTCCGGGCAGGTGATCCTTTCCTCCATGGTAAAGATCTGCGGACGTTCGGAGAGTGAGGTGGCGGAGCTGCTGGACGATCTCATCCGAAAGGGAGGCGGCGGTGTGACCGTGGCACCCTATGCAAAGACCGGCGAGGTGCATGTGCGTGTCACTGCCGGTGCCGAGGATGAAAAGGCGGCGAAAAAACTCCTGAAACCGGTGATAAAAGAGATCAAGAGCCGGCTGGGTGACAGCGTCTATACCACTCATGAGGAGACAACGCTGGAGCAGGCCGTGGCTGATCTGCTGAAGGCCAACAATCTGACGGTCACAACGGCGGAAAGCTGTACCGGCGGCCTGATCGCGGCAAGGCTTATAAATGTGCCCGGCGCATCGGAGATCTTCAAGTTTGGCTGTATCACCTATTCCAACAAAGCCAAGCGCAAGATCATCGGGGTAAAGCGCAAGACACTGGACCGCTACGGTGCCGTGAGCGAGCAGGTGGTACGTGAGATGGCCGAAGGCGCGGTCGATTTTACGAAGGCGGACGTTGCGGTGGCGGTGAGCGGGCTTGCGGGCCCGGACGGCGGAACGGAAGAAAAGCCCGTAGGGCTTGTCTATATCGGCGTAAATGTCTGCGGTACGATCAGCGTGAAGGAATACCGCTTCAAGGGCAACCGCATGAAGATACGGAATTCGGCGGCGGCCTGCGCACTGATACAGCTGCGGCATTGTATACTGGAATATTACAGCAGGATGACGTTCGGAGAGCAGGAGAATGGATAAGAGCCGTATGAAGGTTGTGATCCTTGCGGGCGGTTACGGAACGCGCATCAGCGAGGAGAGTCATTTAAAACCGAAGCCGATGATCGAGATCGGCGGCAAACCGATCCTCTGGCATATCATGAAAGAGTATTCTTATTACGGCTTCAATGATTTCATCATCTGCGCCGGCTATAAGCAGCAGGTGATCAAGGAATGGTTTGCAAACTATTATCTGCACAATTCCGATGTGACCTTTGATTTTACCGACGGCGGAAAGATGCAGGTGCATAACAACGTAGCGGAACCCTGGCGGGTGACGATCGTGGACACGGGGCTGGATACCATGACAGGCGGGCGCATCCGGAGGATACGTCCCTATGTGGGTGATGAGCCCTTTTTTATGACCTACGGCGACGGTGTGAGCGACATCGATCTGGACGAGCTGCTGCGTTTCCACAGGGAGCATAAAAAGACCGCGACCCTTACGGCGGTAACGGTGGGACAGCGCTTCGGCGTGCTGGATATCGAAGAGGAGAGCAGTCTCGTGACGAGCTTCCGCGAAAAGGATGTGGAGGACTCGAGCCGTATCAACGTGGGCTATATGGTCTTTGAGCCGGGAATCTTTGATTATATTGACGCGGACAGTACGATACTGGAAAAAGATACCTTAAACCGCCTGGCAGAAGCCGGCGAGCTGGCGGCCTACCGCTACGACGGCTACTGGGGCTGCATGGATACCAAGAGGGAAATGGAAAGCCTGGACCGCATGATACAGGAAGGCAGGGCGCCGTGGATGAAGTGGGAGGCACGTCATGCGTGATATCCGTCTGCTGGACTGCACGCTGCGGGATGGCGGCTATCTGAATGACTGGAATTTCGGACATCAGCATCTTCTGAGCATCTACGGGAGGCTGGTGGATGCCTCGGTGGATATCGTAGAGATCGGTTTTCTGGATGAGAGAAGACCTTTTGACCGTAACCGCAGCATCGTGCCGGATGAGGAATGCGTGAGCAGGATCTGGGGAAAGGTAAGCCGCAAAGCTCCTATGACCGTCGGGATGATCGATTACGGAACCTTAAGCATCGAACGGCTCCGGCCGCAGAAGGAAAGCTTCCTGGACGGCATACGGGTGATCTTTAAGAAGGAGCGCAGCCGGGAAGCCATGGACTACTGCATGGCCGTGAAGAAACTGGGATATAAGGTTTTCTCACAGCTCGTTTCCGTTACGGCGTACAGTGATGACGAGCTCCGCGAGGTCGCACGGCGCGCCAATGAAGTGGGGCCTTATGCGCTTTCCATGGTCGATACTTATGGCCTGATGGATCCGGAAAAGCTCCTGCATATCTTCGGGATCCTGGATGAGGAGCTGGATCCGCAGATACGGATCGGCTTTCATGCCCATAATAACAGGCAGCTCGCCTTTGCCAATTCCCTTGCCTTTCTCAAACATGAAACAGAGCGTTCCCTGATCGTTGACGGAACGATCTTCGGCATGGGAAAGAGCGCCGGAAATGCGCCGCTGGAGCTGCTCATGGATCATATGAACGCCTGCTGCGGCAAGGAATACGATATGGCATCAGTGCTGGAAGCCATGGAAGAGAGCATACTTGAATTCCGGACCCGTTTCGTGTGGGGCTATCAGCTGCCCTTCTTTCTTTCGGCGCGTAACCGCTGTCATCCTGCCTATGTGAGTCTCTTCAGAAACAAGGAAGAACTGTCGGTGGCAGGCCTGGACCGCATGCTTTCGGGGATCGAACCTGAAGCGAAAAAGCTGCTTTATGATAAGGAACTGGCCGAGGAACAGTACCGGGAGTACCTTGCGGGAGAAGGGGATGACGGGGCGGCCTATGCGGAACTGAAGAAGCGCTTTGCCGGAAGGAAGCTGCTCCTTGTGGGACCGGGCAAGAACATCCGTCTGCAGAAGGATGCGGTCGGCAGTTTTATCGAGAGGGAAAAGCCGCTCGTGATCTCCGTCAATTATCTGCCGGAGGATCTGCATTGTGATTATGTGCTCGCGACCAGGACAAACCGCTACCAGCAGATGATGGAAAAGCTTCAGACGATGGAAGAGGGCAGCTGTACGGTGATCGCTACCGAAAATGTCGAGTGCCTGCGTACTCATGAGGTGATCCGCCTGCAGCGAGAGCCGCTGCTGGAACGGGAGGAGCGTTTCTGCGACAACTCCTTTCTGATGCTTCTCCGTATCCTGAAGAAGATCGGGGTAAAGGAGGCGGCCTGTGCCGGTTTTGACGGTTATTCCAGAGTGGAGGAAAACTATTTTAATCCTCAGATGGAATATGTCTTCGTACGGGAGGAAGCGGAAGGGATGAACCGTCATATGCGGGAAGCGATCGCCGGCGAGTTTTCCTCCATACGGCTGGATTTTATCACATATTCGAGATATACCGAAGTGGAAGATACCGACAGGGCCGGTTTTTAGGCCGGCAGCTGTTTTTTGGGAGAGCAGAGAAAGATGACTCAGAAACTTGCGGAATACATTGCGGATTTTCTTGCCGCGCATCAGGTAGAACACGTTTTTACGGTGACCGGAGGCGGCGCGATGCATCTTAATGATGCATTCGGACATAACTCTTCACTTACGTGTATTTATGATCATCATGAACAGGCCTGTGCCATGGCTGCAGAGGGATATGCCAGGCTTTCCGGCAGGATCGCCGCGGTGTGCGTGACCAGCGGCCCGGGCGGCACCAATGCCATCACGGGTGTGCTCGGAGGCTGGCAGGATTCCATCCCGATGTTTGTGGTATCGGGGCAGGTGAAGCGCGCCACAACGACCTGGTCGACAGAGGTCCCGCTCAGACAGCTCGGGGATCAGGAATACCAGATCATCGACAGTGTGCGGCCCATGACTAAGTATGCGGTAATGGTGACGGATCCGGACGAAATCCGCTATCATCTGGAAAAAGCCTGGTTCCTGGCTGTAAACGGAAGGCCCGGCCCGGTGTGGCTGGATATCCCGCTGGATGTGCAGGCCGCGCAGGTAGATCCCGAAAAAATGAAGGGCTTTTCTGCGGAAGAAGAAGGCTTGAGAGAGAAGCCGGCTTTTGATGGGAGCGTTACGGAGCGGATCCTGGAAAAGCTGGAGCAGGCAGAGCGCCCGCTGATCCTTGCGGGAACCGGGATCAATGTGGCCGGGGCCAGGAAAGAATTCCTCGAATGCGTGGACCATCTGGGGATCCCGGTGGTGACGGCCTGGAATGCGCATGACCTGATCCCTGATGAGCATCCGCTCTTTGTCGGAAAGCCCGGGACCGTAGGTACGCGGGGCGGTAATTTCGTGGTCCAGAGCTGTGATCTGCTCCTGGTACTCGGCTGCCGTATGAATATCCGCATGATCAGTTATAATGATCATCAGTTTGCAAAGAATGCCTGCAAGATCGTGGTGGATATCGATGAGAATGAGCTGAAGAAGCCGACGGTGGATGTGGATCTTCCGATCTGCGCGGATGTGAAGGACGTAATGAAGGCATTGAGCCAAAGCAGCCGGCCGGAGGCGTCGGAAGCCCGGAAACAGTGGCTGAAACGCTGCAGGGAAGTGAATGAAAAGTATCCTGCCTGTCTTCCGGAGTATTATGAGGATCCCCGGGGCATGAACCCTTATGCCTTTTTCAATGAGTTTTACGATTGCCTGGATGAAGGGGATGTGGTGGTCTGCGGAAACGGCTCTGCCTGCGTGATGGGCTTTCAGACGGCAAAGATCAAAAAAGACCAGCGCCTTTTTACCAATTCCGGCTGCGCGGCCATGGGCTATGGTTTCCCGGCGGCGATCGGGGCCTGCGTGCAGAGAGCAGGAAAACGCGTGATCTGTGTGGACGGTGACGGGAGCTTTCAGATGAACCTCCAGGAACTGCAGACGGTGGTCTACAACCGCCTGAACCTGAAGATCTTTTATCTGAACAATAACGGTTACCATTCCATACGCCAGACCCAGACCAATCTTTTTGCCGGAAGGCCCATGGTCGGCGTATGCGACGGAAACGGACTGAGTTTTCCGGATGCCGGAAAGATCGCTGAGGCCTACGGGATCCCCTTTGTGCGTATCGATGAGATAAAGGGGGCAGCGGAAAAGATCAGGGAAGTACTTGCCGCGGACAGCGCGGTCTTTTGCGAAGTGGTTGTGGATCCCTCCCAGAATTTTGCGCCGAAGCTTTCTTCGCGGGTGCTGGAGGACGGGAGGATCGTATCGGCAGAGCTGGATGATATGGCGCCGTTTCTGCCGCGGGAGGAACTGGAGGCGGTCCGCGGCTCTTTCTGAGGGAAGCCCGCGGATCAGTGTATCGGCCCGCAGCAGCTGTGCGGCCCGGGTCGGAACAGCAGCGGATAAGTATACGGAACAAGGAGGGAAAAATATGTACACACAGGAACCGTTAGCTTATGACTATGACGCTCTCATGCCGGTGATCGACGCCGAGACGGTGGAGATCCACCATGACAGGCATCATGCGGCTTATACGACCAACCTGAACAATGCCGTCGGAAAAGCGGGACTTGCGGAACGCCCGATCGAGGAACTGCTCTCGGATCTGGATTCCATTGAGGATCCCGCAGTGCGTACGGCGGTACGCAATAACGGCGGCGGTTTTTACAATCATAATCTTTATTTTTCCATTCTTTCGCCCAAACCCGCTCACGAAGCATCCGGGAAGCTTGCGGCACGGATCCGTGAACAGTTCGGTACCGAAGCGGATCTGAAAGATGCACTCATTAAGGCGGCACTGGGACAGTTCGGCTCCGGCTGGGCCTGGCTTTCGGCCAACAAAGAAGGGGAACTTTTTGTAAGCGCCACGGCCAACCAGGACAATCCGCTGATGGAAGGAAAGGGGCTTGTGCCGATCTTTACCCTGGATGTCTGGGAGCACGCCTATTACCTGAAGTATAAGAATCTGCGGGGAGAGTATGTAAAGGCTTTCTTTGATATCGTAGACTGGAAAAAGGTCTCGGAGCTTTATGACAGGGTGTGCGGCTGAGTACAGGATTTTCATGAGCCATAGGAGGGGAAAGGCGTGAAACTGATCGATCGATACAACGCCTTTCCTCTTTCTGTACGGGCTTCCCTGTGGTATATTGTCTGCAATTTCGTGCAGAAGGGGATGTCCGTGATCACGGTCCCGCTCTTTACCCGCCTGCTTACGAAGGCGGAATACGGGAATCTGAACGTCTATAATTCCTGGTATACGATCATATCGATCCTGGTTGCTCTCGGTATGGCCAACGGGATGCATCTGCAGGGGATTGTGAAATTCAGCGAAAGCAGGGACAGTTTTACTTCTGCGCTGCAGGGGCTGACCCTGATGCTTGTCGCGGTCTGGGCGGCGCTGTATTTTCCCCTGCACGTTTTCTGGAACGGGCTCCTTCACCTGAACACGCTGCAGATGTGCGCTATGCTCCTGAATATCTGGACGACGGCGGTGTTCGGACTGTGGGCGAACACGCAGCGCGTGGAATACCGCTACCGGGCATTGCTGCTGGTGACGATCATCTGTTCCGTTGCAAAGCCTGTGGCGGAGATCTTTGCGGTCCTGCATTTTGAAGACCGGGTCACGGCCAAGGTGATCGCGACGGCCCTGGTGGAATTTGCCTCCTTTGGCTGGCTTTTTATCGCCCAGCTCAGAAAAGGGAAGCAGTTCATAAATACCGAAACCTGGAAATATGCACTGGCATTCTGTATCCCGCTTCTGCCGCATTATCTTTCACAGACACTGCTGAACCAGGCGGACCGTATCATGATCCGGGATATGCTGGGAGAAGAGGATGCCGGAATCTATGGTCTGGCGTATTCCGTCTCACTGGTGCTCTCCATCCTGGTGACGGCTCTCGGACAGAGCATGTCTCCCTGGCTCTATGAAAAGATCAAGCAGAAAAAAGAAAAAGACATGGAGGGTGTGGTTTACCTGATGATGCTGCTGATGGCGGCATTCAGCCTGCTGCTCATCCTCTTCGCACCGGAGGTCATCGCCGTCTTTGCGCCGGCGGACTATGCGGACGGCATATCCTGCATCCCTCCGGTGACGATCGGTATTTATTTCACCTTCTGCTATTCGGTGTATGGCAAATTTGCGTTCTACTATGAGAAAAAACTGGCCTTAGCGGTCTCGACCGCTGTCTGTGCCGGACTGAACGTCCTTACGAATCTGATCTTTATCCCCCGGTACGGATATGCCGCGGCGGGGTATACGACAATGGTCTGCTACATCATTTATTCCTGCTTTTATTTTGTGATCATGAGAAGCATCTGCAGAAAAGAATGCGATGGAAGGCAGCCGTTTCGTACCGGTATACTTCTCCTGATCCAGGGTACTTTCGTTCTGCTCGGTCTGGTCTTTTCCGTATTTTACGGTTTCTGGCCTGCGCGCTACGGGATCGCGCTCCTGATCCTGCTGCTTTTGTTCCTGCGGCGTAAGCCGATCCTGACGGCGGTCAGGACCCTGCGGGGCGGAAAGGAAATACAATAGGCGGAAAAAGCGCCGAAGAGAGACGGAAATGCTGCAGGCAGGTGTTTGCAGAATTATGTCAACTATGCTATAATCGCATGCGTAATGCACATGACGGAGACTTAGGCTATGACGGCGAAAGAGGAAGAAAAGATCCGGAGATACCTGGAGGAGATCCAGGAGGTAAATTTCAGGCTCCTGTGCGGGATCGACCGTATCTGCACGGAGAATGACATACGCTATTATCTTCTGGCGGGGACGCTGCTCGGAGCGGTCCGTCATAAGGATTTTGTCCCCTGGGACGATGATGTGGATATTGTTTTTGCCAGGAAGGATTATGAACGTTTTCTGAAGATCTTCCGCGCACAGTCTCCGGAGGGCTGTGAACTGGTCGATTATCATGAGCATCCGGAGTTTTTCGATTTTATCTGCAGGGTCGTGGACAGCCGGGTAAGGATACGTAACCTTAAGGCAGACGACGATTATTACGGCGGGAGGTATTCGCATCCCGGTGTGGATCTCTTTGTTTTCGATGACTGTTCTCCCTGTTTCGGGCTGCGTCTGAAAGGGCTGCGTCTGGTATATGCGCTTGCCATGGGGCACAGAAAAAGCGTCGAATATGACAAGTATAAAGGGATACAGAAGCTCGGAGCCTATATCCTTCCGGCGATCGGGCGTTTTATCCCGATGAAGTGCCTGGCTGCGCTCTATGACAGGATCGCAGCTGCAGGCAGCGGAAAAAGCGGCGGCTGGTTTATCTCCAATGACCAGCAGCGGTTTCCGTATTGGGGAAAGGTATATAAGAAGAGCTGGTTTGTGAGGCGCGTAAGGGGACAGATCCGTGACCGGTATTTCCCCTGTCCGAAGGGCGCGCGTGCCGAGCTTAAGATGATCTACGGGGATTATATGGCTCTTCCGCCGGAGGATAAGCGTTATCCGGAACACTTCACATCACTGGAACTTGAAAGGGAGAATGATCAATGAGAAGGGTTATCACCTACGGAACCTTCGATCTGCTGCATTATGGCCATATCGCTCTTCTGAAGAGGGCAAAGGAGCTGGGGGATTATCTGATCGTGGCGCTTTCAACGGACGAGTTCAACCGTGTGGAAAAGAACAAGCACTGTTACTTTTCCTATGAGCAGAGAAAGAATCTGCGGGAGGCGATACGCTACGTAGATCTGGTGATCCCGGAGGAAAGCTGGGAGCAGAAGGTATCGGATGTGCATGAATATCATATCGATACCTTTGTGATCGGGGATGACTGGGAAGGCAAGTTTGATTTTCTGAAGGATGAAGGGGCAGAGGTCGTCTATCTGCCCAGAACTCCCGAGATCAGTTCTACACAGATCAAACAGGATATAGCTTTGGATAAAAGAGTCAGAGGAGAATAAACTTCGGTATGGAAGGAAAGGATTCGGTCAAGCGTTATGAGCTCGGCTATACGACGGGAGTATTCGATATGTTTCATATCGGCCATCTGAATATCTTAAGACGCGCCAGGGAGCAGTGTGAGACTCTGATAGTCGGGGTCAGCACCGATGAACTGGTCAGGGAATATAAGCATAAGAGCCCCATAATACCTTTTGATGAGCGTATAGAGATCGTTAAAGCCATACGTTATGCGGATATAGTGGTGCCCCAGACTTCCATGAACAAAATGGAGGCCTGGGAACGTTTTCATTTTGATGCGCTTTTTCACGGCTCTGACTGGAAAGGCAGTGATATGTATACCCGCATAACAGAGGAATTCCGAAAGCTGAATGTGGACGTGGTGTTTCTTCCCCATACGCAGGGGGTTTCGTCAACGATGCTGGCCGATGTGCTGCGAAAGATCGAAGAAGGATGATCATAAATACGGGAGTATAGGCTGTCAGGCAAATGGCTTTTCTGAAAGATGGCAAAAAGAATAAATGCTGCGGCTGCAGCGCCTGCGCTTCAATATGTCCTTCCGGATGCATAAGCATGAGGGAAGATGAGGAAGGCTTTTTATATCCGCAGCTTAATAAGGATAAGTGTATTTCCTGCGGACTCTGTGAGAAAGTATGCCCTGAAGGGTATAAGGAGTTTTATAAGCCTGAGGGGATCGAAGCATATATAGGGATCAATAAAGACAGGGCTGTAGTGGAAAAGAGCACTTCAGGCGGTGCATTCAGCGCGCTGTGTGATCAGCTTACAGGCAGGGGGTATGTTGTTTACGGAGCTGAACTGGATGAAAAACTCAAAGTAAGACATATTCCGGCACATAAGCCGGCAGAATGCGAAAAGTTCAGGAAATCCAAATATGTACAGAGCGATATGAGCTCATGTTTTGCAGATATAGCAAAGCTGCTTAAGGAAGATAAAAGGATCGCTTTTTCCGGTCTGCCCTGTCAATGTGCGGCATTGAAAGAATACCTTAAACTAAAGAACTGCAGCTGTGATGATCTGCTGTTCATATCTGTTTTGTGCCGCGGAGTTCCGCCACAGAAACTGTTTGACATATATATAAGCGAAACCGAAAAAAAATACGGTAAAAAAATAAGCACATATGAATTCAGGAATAAAAGGTCTGATCATGGAAAGGGCGATATCCGATCCGCCCGTATGATATTTGAAGACGGATCGGAAAAGATCCTGTTTAAGGAAGAAGATCCCTATCTGAAAGGATATTACAAAAGACTGTTTCTCCGGCCGTCCTGCGGGGAGTGCAGCTTTGCAAGAAAGGAGCGGGTGGCGGATATCACTTTATCCGATCACTGGGGCCTTGAAGAAGAATGCGCCGGCCTGGATGTATCCCTGGGCGCTTCGCTGATAATGGCCGTGAGCAATAAAGGAAAAGAACTGGTAGAGGATGTTAAAGAAGAACTCATGCTGATCGCGGTCGATAAGGATAAAGCTCTGTCGGCGCAGACCATAACATCAAAGCCGGTATATATGCACGAGAACAGGGATCGCTTTTTTTCTATGTTAAAAAAAAAGAGTTTTTATGAGGCAGTGGAAAAGAATGCCCGTCCGCCTTTGCGGAGAATGATCAGGATCCTTATGCAGGAAGCTAAGAAGCGTTTTCCCGCAGGCGGGAAAGCTAAAGGAGGCAGAAAATGACAGATTTACAGAAAGTGATATTCAATATTTTTCTTGAGGTAAAGAAACTCTGTGAGGAGAACGACATTACCTATTACGGGATCGCGGGGACCTGCCTGGGAGCGGTGCGTCACAAAGGTTTCATTCCCTGGGATGACGATCTGGACATATCCGTGCCTATCGAAGAGTTTGACCGTTTTATAAGTCTGGCAAAGGAGAAACTGCCTGACGATCTCGAGATCGTATCCTACCATGATCATCCGCATTTTCCGCGTATGTTTGCAAGAGTTACCGATAAAAGGACAACTTATGTCCAGTATTACATGAAGTATTATCCGGATGAATATCACGGGGTGTTCATAGATGTTATGCCCATGACGGGAAAGCCTGCCGGGATCGCCGGAAAGGTATTTGAACAAAAAGCTTTATGGTACGATTATCTGAGCCAGCAGACTATGTGTCTTTTCAGGGACAATAAGGGCATTAGGGAAAAACTGTCGTGGCTTGCTTTGAAATGTTTTTTCCTGCCGGAGCGTTACTTCCTGAAAAAATGGGAGGCAGAACTGAGAAGGCATCCTGTAAAAGGCGCGAAAGAGATACTGTTTGCCTGGAATGCCAAAGTGCGTTACAGAACTTTCCCGGCAGAAGTGTTTGAAGACTGTAGTGAGTTGGAATTTGAAGGAGTGCAGGTACGTTTCCCGGCAGATACAGATACCTATCTAAAGACTGAATACGGCGATTATATGAAGCTTCCGCCGGAAGAAAAACGTGTGGGACATCACGACGGCCGCGTGAGCCTGACAATGCCCTGCGCCGTATTTGCGGAAAAGATGCGAAAGAAACTTGCTTCATACAGAAAATAAGATCCTGTCACAGGACCGACCGGTCCGTGACAGATCCGAAGGAGAGCACATGAAGTCTGTAAAGCTTCCTGACTGCATGCTGCGTGACGGCGGATATGATATGATACGCCGGAGAGCGGGGAGAATGGATTAAAAGTATGGGGCTGAGCGGAAAGATAAAAAGGATATTCCGGAGTACGGGGGAGTATTTCGCCGGCGGAGCTGGGAAGCACTGCTTCCGTCATATGGTGGCGGAGGTACGTCCGGACGCGCCTGCATTCTGGAGGTTTTGCCGTTATCTCGATCTGCTGCGGGCAGAGCTGTACTGCCCGGGGCTGGACGCCATGGACTATTTTCTCTATCATTTTGAGGGTATGCCCCGCAGGGAAAGAAAAAGCTATATCACCGAAGGCGGATTGAAAAAGATGGTCCGCCATTTTAACGGAACGAGCGCGGATCCGCAATGGGCATCCGTGGAGATGAAACCGCAGTTCAACCGCCTTTTTGCCGATCTGCTGGGGCGGGAATGGATCATGAGCGATGCGGACGAAGAGAGCTTCGTTTCTTTCTGCACGGGGAAAAAGAGGATCGTGAAACCGGCGGGAGGCGGCCAGGGAAAAGGGATCTTTATCGCGGAGCCGGATACGGAAGAGGAAAGCCGGAAGCTGTACCGTTCGCTGGCGGGAGAAAGCTATGTGATCGAGGAGCTCCTGAAACAGCATGGCAGTCTGGCGGAGCTGAATCCCTCTTCCGTAAATACGCTGAGGATCTATACCGTAGCGGATAAAGAAGGAAAAAATATCACGGTGACGGGAGCGGTGCTGCGTATCGGAAGGAGCGGGCAGGCCGTGGACAACTGGCACGCCGGCGGGATGGCGGCGGAGATCGATATCGAAAAGGGAGCAGTGAGCAGCCCCGCCGTTGACGGAAAAGGCGGCGAATATACGCTGCACCCGGATACGGGAGTGAAGATCACGGGCTTCTGCCTGCCGTCCTGGGAAGAAGCGGTACGGACGGTAAAGCTGGCGCACAGCCGCATCAAAGGTTTACGCTATGTCGGCTGGGATGTGGTGATCGGTGAAAAGGGAGAAGCATATCTTCTCGAAGGAAATCTCTTCGGCGGAGTCCATCTGCAGCAGCAGCCCTGCCGTAAAGGGAAAAAAGCACTGTATCAGGCGCTCTGGGATTAGAGCTTCAGCCATTTTCCCCAGTCGTAATCCGTTGAAGGCGGATCCAGGACCATGATGCCGCCGGTGGGGATAAAGGTGAGCTCGGAGATATAGATCTTTCCGTCGATGTTATAGAGGTCGACACGGACAAAGGGAAAGTCTGCCGAAAATTCCTCCGCAAGTCTTTTCATCTCTTCAAAGCCGGCAGGTTTCGGAATATCATCATGATCCGGACGGTTCTCGTGTCCGTGGAGCCTCAGATCGATATGCTTCCAGTCCATGTCGAAGTAGTCGTAATACTTGTCATATTCCCCGTTTTCCCCGTTGGAAGAGATATAGAGCACCCTGGGAACTCCGTTGAAACAATAGAATTTATAGGTATTGATATCATCGCCGAGGTATTCCTCCACGATGATCTTTTTTTTCACGTCCCTGTACTGCATCTCGGCGAAGCGTTTCCAGTAATCTTCCTTCAGCCATTTTTTCAGGCGCGCGCAGGCGTCGGAGCGGTCCAGCGCAGCCTTGTCGCGGCAGAGGATATTGTAGGTGCTGCCGTGGTTGCATTTGATCACGAAACGCTCCGGCAGGCTGTCCCAGGGGATATCCTGAGGACGGTCGCAGACGGCGTAAAGCTTTGGAAGCAGTTCCTCCCGGCCCTTTGCCTGCATGTATTCGCGGATGCGGTATTTGTCCACGCACTGTGTGATCAGCGGGTTATGATAATATCTGCGAAGCTTCAGATACTGGAGCTTTTCGTTGAAGCTTTGGGGATCTTCAAGATCGAGTTCGCGGCCGAAGGTATGGAAAAAGATCTTTTTGCTCTGCTTTTCGGGATCGGAGGCTGCCATATGCTCCGCTTTCTTTTTCCGCAGCCATTTCCAGAGAGCTGTATTTTTGATCAATGTTTCTACCTCCGGATCGGATTTTTTCGATGCTATGATATCACAAAGGCTGTGGATTTACAATGGCTGCGGGAGGGGCAGCGCTGCGTACGGTTACCGTTCAGACCTTAGCCGGATAATGATCTTCTGCATGCAGATATAGTCCGTGGCGCTCGATTCCGTATGCTCACAGTCCGGACCCTGCAGGATGAAACACGGGGCTGTCTAAATATCATAAGTATCTTGTCGCGGGCTTCCCATTTGTGATATAATCTAGAAGTTATGAAAACGATTAGTATCATGATCCCATGTTATAACGAGATCGAGAACGTGGAGGCCATGGCCGACGCGGTCCGGGAGATGCTGAAAAAGGATCTCTCTTCTTATGATTATGAGATCGTATTTATCGATAACGCATCCACGGACGGTACCAGGGAAAAGCTGGAGGAGATCTGCGCGAAGGATAAAAAGATCAAGGCGATCTTTAACGTGACCAATTTCGGGCAGTTCAATTCGCCTTTTCACGGGCTTTGCCAGACGACGGGCGACTGTACGGTGACACTCTGCTGCGATTTCCAGGATCCCGTGGAGCTGGTGCCGCAGCTGGTGGCCGAATGGGAAAAGGGACACCGCATCGTCAGCTGCATCAAGACGAAGAGCAGGGAAAATCCGCTGATCTACCTGTTTCGGAGCATCTATTACAAGATGATCAAAAATATGTCCGATGTGAAGATGATCGAGCACTTCACGGGCTTCGGGCTTTATGATCGTTCCTTTATCAAGCTTCTGCGTGAGCTGGACGACCCCATTCCTTTCCTCAGGGGGATCGTTGCGGAATACGGCGGCGGCTTCAATATGAAGGAAATGACTTATGTGCAGCCGAAGCGGCGGGCCGGAAAGACACATAACAATTTCTACAGTCTTTACGATGCGGCAATGCTTTCGTTTACCTCCTATACCAAGGTGGGACTGCGTCTTGCGACCTTTCTCGGATTCTTTACCAGCGCGGTGAGTTTTGTGATCGCCATCGTGTATTTTATCCTGAAGCTCCTGCACTGGAAGTCCATGAGCATGGGGATGGCGCCGGTGATGATCGGCGTATTCCTGCTGGGCGGCATTCAGATCTTTTTCATAGGCCTGATCGGGGAATATATCCTGAATATCAATACCCGTGTGATCCACCGGCCCGTAGTGGTAGAGGAGCGCAGGATCAATTTTGACGAGGCACCGGATGAGTAAGAGTGCGGTTGTTACCGGGGCGGCGGGCTTTGCGGGGATCCATCTGACGGAGCATCTGCTGGAAAAGGGTTATCGGGTGCTGGCGGTACTGCGGCCGGCGTCGGAACACAATGCGCGCATCGACGCGCTTTTTGCGCGTTTTCCGGAAGGACGCCTGAAGAAGCTGCTGATCGACCGGGACAAAGAACTGTTATCCGAAAGCCCGGCATTGGAGGGGGAGGATTACGTATCCTTTTTCGATCTGGCCTGGGGCGGCGGACGGGAAGATATCCGGGCGCAGCTGGCAAATCTGCTGCGTACGCAGGATGCGGTGGCAGCGGCGAAAAAGCTGAAATGCTGCCGTTTTATCGGGATCGGTTCCCAGGCGGAATACGGGCTGAAGACGGAGCCGGTCACGGAAAAGAGTCTGACCGAACCCTTCAGCGCTTACGGCGCGGCAAAGCTGGCGGCCTGTCATCTGAGCAGGATCACGGCAGCGCAGGCGGGGCTGGAATGGATCTGGGGGAGGATCTTTTCCCTTACGGGGAAATACGAAGCGGCGGGACGCATGCTGCCGGACCTCGTGCGGAAGCTGGAAAAGGGAGAGAGCGCGCAGCTTTCAAGCTGCGAACAATACTGGGATTATCTGGATGCGGGGGATTGCGCGGAGGCGCTGATCGCGCTTTCGGAACGCGGACGGAGCGGGGAGATCTACAATATCGCCCATGGCGCGTACCGTCCGCTGAAGGAGTATGTGGAGGAGCTGCGGGAGAAGCTGAAGCTTCCGGGCAGTGTCGTATACGGGGCAAAGGCAGAACCTTTTGTGAACCTGATGCCGGTAGTATCGAAGCTGAAGAACGATACCGGCTGGGAACCCCGGGTGAGTTTTACGGAAAGTGTGAGGAGTATCAATGTCTGAGATAATGGAACTGATCGTTCCATGCTATAACGAAGAAAGCTGCGTGGATCTCTTTTACGAAGCGGTCCGCGAGCTTGCGGACGGTGACTTAAAGGGCGTGGTGGATATCCGCCTGATGTTTGTGGATGACGGCTCAAGCGACGGAACCCTGGCGGCGCTTAAGAGGATCGCGGAAAAGGCACCGGAGGGAACGGTTCATTACATCTCGTTCTCGCGCAATATGGGAAAGGAAGCGGCGATCTATGCGGGACTGAAGCATTCCACCGGCGATTATGTAGCGGTGATGGATGCGGATCTGCAGCACCCGCCCGCAATGCTTAAGGATATGCTGCATGCGCTGAAGGATGAAGGCTATGACAGCTGCGGCGCAAGGCGCGAGGACCGGAAAGGAGAGGGCGCGGTCAAACGGCTTTTTTCCGTGCTCTACTATCATGTCATCAACCGCATGACGGTGGTGGAGCTTACGCCGGGCAGCACGGATTTCCGGCTGATGAAGCGCCAGATGGTGGATGCCGTATTAAAGATCTCGGAGCGCGAACGCTTTACCAAGGGTATTTTCGCCTGGGTGGGCTTTAACACCAAGTGGATCCCGTACCACAATGTGGAGCGGGCGGCCGGAAAGTCGAAATGGAGCGTAAAGGGCCTGTTCCATTATGCATCCAGCGGGCTCATCGCCTTTGCGCGGGCGCCGTTGCGTTTTGCGGTATGGTTCGGCGGCTTCAGTGTCTTCGCGGCTTTTGCCTTTGCCATACTGCTGCTGGTATGGGAGTTCGGCGGTTTTGCGGACGTACGGGCGGTGCATATCGTGATCTTTCTGCTGCTTCTGTTCGGCGGCCTGTGCGTTGCGCTGCTGGGGCTGGCCGGGGAGTATCTGGCAAGGATCATGAGTGAGGTGAAACAGAGACCCATATATATCATCAGAGAGAGCAATCTGCAGGAGGAGAAGGACTGATCATGGCAAATCAGAAGATCATGCTGGGAGATTTTGAACTGGGAGAGAATCCGGTACCGTATTTCATCGCGGAGATCGGCATCAATCACAACGGGGATCTGCAGATCGCCAAGAAGCTCATCGATGCGGCGTTCTGCACGAACTGGCATTGCGTGAAGTTTCAGAAGCGCACGCCGGAGATCGCGGTGCCCGAAGCGCAGAAGAATGTGCCCAGGGAAACGCCCTGGGGGACGATGACCTATCTGGAATACAAAAAGCGTATCGAATTCGGAAAGAAAGAGTACGATTATATCGATACTTACTGCAGGGAGAAGCCCATTGCCTGGACAGCAAGTCCCTGGGACGAGCCCAGCCTGGATTTCCTGATGCAGTACGACCTGCCTTTCATCAAGGTGGCCAGCGCCGGCAACGGGAATTATGATCTGCTGAAGGCTGTCTGCCGCACGGGCAAGCCCATCATCATGTCGGACGGCATGAGCACCCAGGAGGAGCTGGATAAGGCGGTCTCGTTCCTCGAGGATCACAGCAACGGGGATTACGTGCTTCTGCATACCAATTCCACTTATCCCGCAGAGGTGCAGAACCTGAACCTTTCCTATATCAACACGCTGAAAGAGCGTTATCACTGTATCGTCGGCTACAGCGGGCATGAGCAGAGCCTGGAACCTTCCGTGGTGGCGGCCGTCATGGGCGCCAAAGTGATCGAGCGGCATGTTACCCTTACGCATGACCTGTGGGGCACGGACCAAAAGGCCAGCCTGGAAGTGAACGCGATGCACCTGCTCTACCGCCGTTGCATGGACATCTACCGCATGAAGGGCGACGGCATCAAGCATATGGATGAAGATGAGATCAAGATCCGCAAGAAACTGAAGGGGGACTGAGGATGTTTGAGGGAATGTCCGAGGAGGAAGCAAGAGCTTATCTGGTGAAGCTTGCCGGAGACTACTGTGAGAAATACCATCAGCGGAAGCCTTATGCCCCCGGGGATCATATCAATTACGGCGGCCGTTTCTACGACCGCGACGAGATGGAAAAGCTCGTGGACGCGTCGCTGGAATTCTGGCTGACGGCAGGACGTTATACCAGACAGTTTGAAAAGGAATTTTCGGACTATCTGGGCGTGCGTTTCTGTTCGGTGGTCAATTCGGGTTCCTCGGCAAATCTGCTGGCATTCCGTGCACTGACCTCCCCGCTTCTGAAGGAACGGGCGGTAAAGCCCGGGGACGAAGTGATCACGGTGGCCTGCGGCTTTCCCACGACCGTGGCGCCGCTGATGCAGTACGGTGCGGTCCCGGTATTTGTCGATGTGACGATCCCCCAGTACAATATCGATGTGACGCAGCTCGAAGCGGCCTTCCGGGAAGGTAAGAGCAAAGCCGTCATGATCGCGCATACCCTGGGAAATCCCTTTGACCTTACGGCGGTAAAGGATTTCTGCGACAGGCACGGCCTGTGGCTTGTGGAAGATAACTGTGACGCGCTTGGAAGCGAATATCTTCTGGGCGGCAGAAAAGTAAAGACCGGCACGGTGGGGGATATCGGGACTTCGAGTTTCTACCCGCCGCACCATATGACCATGGGAGAGGGCGGCGCGGTCTATACCGACGATCCGCTGCTTCACCGTATCGTGCGGTCTCTCCGGGACTGGGGCAGGGACTGCTCCTGCGAATCGGGGCAGGACAACCGCTGCGGCCACCGTTATGACGGACAGTTTGGCGAGCTGCCGCCCGCTTATGACCATAAATATGTCTATTCCCATCTGGGCTACAATCTGAAGGCAACGGATCTGCAGGCGGCCGTGGGCGTGGCGCAGCTGAAAAAGCTGGACAGCTTCACAAAGGCGCGCAGGGAGCATTTCGATTATCTGAAAGAGGGGCTTAAGGATCTGGCCGGAAAACTCGTTCTGCCCGAAGCATGCGAAGGCAGCGTGCCTTCCTGGTTCGGCTTCATGCTCTGCTGCGGCGAAAAGCTGGAGAGGGCGGCCCTGGTGCGTCATCTGGAAGGACAGGGCGTACAGACCCGCATGCTCTTTTCCGGAAACCTGATCAAACATCCCTGCTTTGATGGCATACGCGGAACGGATGCCTACCGTGTGGCGGGCAGCCTTGAGAATACCGACCGCATCATGCGGGACGGTTTCTGGATCGGGGTCTATCCGGGAATGACCGGGGAAATGATGGACGTGATGATACGGGAGCTCCACCGCGGCGTGGAAGCGCAGAACGTATAAGGCGGAAGAGATCTTCAAACGGAGCAGGTTTATGAACACGGACTGGACAGAAAAGCTGAAGGGAAAAAGAGTGCTGGTGACCGGACACACGGGCTTTAAGGGCAGCTGGATGCTCGAAGTCCTTTCGTATCTGGGAGCCGAAGCCTGCGGCTATGCCCTTCCGGCACCGACAAAGCCTTCGTTGTATGAACTGCTCGGTCATGCGGATAAGCAGGGATTGAAAAGCTGCATCGGCGATATCCGCGATGGAGATAAGCTTGCGCGCTTTATGCGGGAGGCGGAGCCGGAGATCGTGATCCATATGGCGGCCCAGCCCATCGTGCGGACCTCCTATGAGGACCCCGTCGGGACCTTTGAAACGAATGTGATGGGAACGGTGAAGCTTCTGGAGGCCGTGCGCGGCTGCGGGAGCGTGCGTTCCGTCGTGAACGTCACAACGGATAAAGTGTATTTAAACGAAGAAAAAGAAGAGGGCTACCGCGAAGACGAGAAGCTCTGCGGTTACGACCCTTATTCCAATTCCAAATCCTGTTCGGAACTGGTGACCTACAGCTATCTCCATTCCTTTTTTGTCCGGAGAGACATCGCTGTCAGCACCATGCGGGCCGGTAATGTGATCGGCGGCGGCGACTATGCGAAGGACAGGCTGATCCCCGACTGCGTGCGCGCGGTGGAAGCGGGGACGCCCATCGTGCTCCGCAATCCCGATTCGGTCCGGCCTTACCAGCATGTGCTGGAACCGGTCTGCGCTTACCTGCGCCTGGCTGTGCTGCAGGCGGAAGCGCCGGAGCTGGCAGGGAATTACAATGTGGGTCCCCGGCTTGAGGACTGTCTGAGGACAGAGGATATGGCGAAACTGTTCTGTGAGGAATGGAAGCGCCTGGCGGCAGCGGATCCCGCGCGGTCAAAGGCCTGTGTGGAATGCCGGCCGGACGGCGGGCCGCATGAGGCAAAGCTGCTCCGTCTGGACTGCAGCCGCATCCGTGAGCGCCTGGGCTGGGAGCCGGAGTGGGACAGCAGAACGGCATTGAAAAAGACCGTGGAATGGGCCTACGCCCTTTCGAGCGGACGAAATGCGGAAGAGATCACCCTGGATCAGATCAGGGAATATCTGGGAACAGAAAAATGAAAAAGCGGCCGGAAGGCCGCTTTTTTGAGCTTTAGAAGACGATCGTATTTCTGCCGCGTTCTTTTCCGAGATAGAGATTGTTATCGGCGTCCTTGATGTTGTCATCAAGGCTTTTTCCTTTATCATATTCCGTAAGACCGTAGGTCAGCGTGACCTTTACGGTCTCTTCGCCCACCGTCACCTCGGTCTTCCGTATCGCCTTCTGGACGTGGTAGAGGATCTCCATGGCCTCATCCCCGTTGCAGTCGGGGAAAGCGATGAAGAATTCCTCACCGCCCCAGCGGGCGACGAAGCCGCTGTCGCCGATGGTATCCTTCAATGCTTTTGCGACGCTTTTCAGGACCAGATCGCCGATGTCGTGGCCGTAGCTGTCGTTGACGCGTTTGAAGTGGTCGATATCGCAGATGCACAGGCAGCAGATCATCGAATCGGCCTTGCGGACAAAATCCTGTAGGTATTCCATGGCCATGCCGCGGTTGTTGAGCCCGGTCAGGGGATCGGTATTTGCACGCGTCTTCAGGCGCTTGTTGTATTCAATCAGCTTGCGCTCCATATTCTGGCTGTCCTTGGAGAACATATGGGCCGCGATGCAGGTACAGAGGATGATGATGAACATGCAGCTGTCGCGTACGCAGTGGTGGGCGCCCGGAGTGAGTTCCAGGAGGGGCGTGCGGTTTCCGTAGAGAAAGGACATGCCCTGATATACGATAAAGGTGATGAAACCGAAGATCACTTTCATGAGAAAGCAGTTATAGCTCGCGAAAAAGAAGATGATGATCACAAAAGGCGGGAAGATCTGGAAGCTGGAATCCGGTCCGAAGAACCAGAGCAGGGTCATGGCCCAGATCGTGGTGACGATGATGAAGAGCCATACCGTTGCGATCTTGTTGATCCTGTAGGACAGGAGGAAGACACAGAAGTAAAGGACCGCCAGAACGAGGTTGCCGTATACGGCAGGCAGGGTGCCGTGGATGAAAAACGCCACGGCGTTGATCAGGAAAAATCCTGTCAGCGTCAGAGAGAGGATGCGCATGAGAACCGGCATCTTTGCGGATTCGTTCTCGTAGCGGGTATCCCTGGTGATCAGTTTTTTAATCGCGGAACAGATCCTCATGCTCACGATTATAGCCAAGGGCCGTTTTTTCCACAACAGGGAAAACTTGTTACAGCTTTTGACAAATTTGTGCTATAATGCTCTCATGCGATCCAGGATACTTCTGTTTTCCATGATCACTTTTATATCGGCTGCGGCGATCTTCGGCGTGGCTTATCTTTTTTTTCGCATGAAGATCTCCAATCCGGAAGAAGAGGAGGAGAAGGTATACAGCCGTTATTACGCGATGATCTGTGACGACTGCCGTTCCTCCTTCTGGCAGAAAGTGTATCAGGGAGCGGCGGAGGCCGCCGAAAAAAGCGATTGCTATGTGGAGCTCTTCGGTTCCAACCTAAGCTATGATTACACGCCGGAGCAGCTGATGGAGCTGGCCATCTCCTCTTCGGTGGACGGGATCATGGTCCTGGGAAACGATGAGGTCGAAATGACCGGTCTGATCAACCGGGCGGATTCGGCGGGGATCCCCGTTGTGACCATGTATACGGACAATGCCCTGTCGGAGAGAAAATCCTTTGTGGGCGTGAGCGCGTTCAATATCGGTAATGAATACGGAAAGCTGATCATCAATGCGCATAACGAGAAAAAACGCTTTTTGCCGGAGGACGGAGAGCAGGAGAAGGAAAGCATTTCGGTAGCCGTATTTTTTGACGAAAAGAGGCTGCTTTTTGACCAGAACGTGATCCTCTCCGGCATCAATGATACCTTAAGCCGTCAGGCGCCGGAAGAAAGCTATACGATAAGATCCGTAATGGTGGATGACAGCACGCCCTTCTCGGTGGAGGAGTGCATGCGCGATATCTTTATGGAAGAAGAAGTGCCGGAGATCCTGGTGTGCTTAAGCGAACTGGATACGACCTGCGCCTACCAGGCGGCCGTAGATTATAATATGGTGGGAAGCGTATACATACTCGGATACTACGATTCCCTGAAGATACTCAACGCCATCAGCCGTAACGTGGTCTACTCCTCGCTGGCCGTGGATACCGAAGAGCTCGGCGCCTACTGCGTCGAGGCTCTGGACGAGTATATCGCCAGCGGATACACCAGTCAGTATTTTTCCGCGGATGTGACGATCATCGACCGTTTCAACGTGGCAGAATTCCTGAAGAAGGAGGAGGGTGAGGATGAATAGAAGACTCCGGGATCTCCCTCTTTCTTACAAGATCAGCGTGATATTTATCTTTGCGAATCTCTTTATCTTTCTTGTGGATATCCTGCTGCTCCTCGGTATCAACAGCATGTCCGTGGAGATGGAGGGAACCTATCGTGAGAACCGTCATCTGAATGAGCTGACCGAAGCCCTGGAAGGCGTTCAACAGGCAATGACGGAATATCTGGATTCCAAATCCACGGATTCGCTGTCGGACTATTATATGAGTTCCCAGCAGTATTCGGAACTGACGGAAGCGCTGGATACCAAAGTGACCAACCGGGCCTATGACCGGATGGAGCGCAATATCAGCTATATGTCCCGGGATTATCTGGACCGGGTCTCGCGTACCATAGAGGCGAAGCGCGGCAGGAACGTGGAACGCTACAGGGTGCAGTATGAAGAGGCTTCCAGACAGTATACGTATATACGCGAGTATATAAGGAGCCTGAACGGAGAGCTTTTTGTCAGCAATTCCGTTCGTTACAGCGCACTGTCCGACAGCTTCCGGAATTTTGAATTCTTTTCGGGCATCGTGATGATCGTGGTCTTTTTTACCAGCGGCGCCGTCATCATAAGGATCACGCGTATGCTGATCCATCCCCTGCAGGCGCTGGCAAAGAGCGCGGAAGAGGTGAGCGGCGGAAATCTTGACGCAAACCTGCCCGAGAGCCGCAACAATGACGAGATCGGAAGACTGACGGGAGCTTTTTCCAAGATGATGGTCAGTATCCGCGAGTATATTGAAAGCCAGCGCGTGAGTATGGAAAAGGAAAGACTCATGCAGGAAAAAGAACTGATGATGGAAACGCACTTAAAGGATGCCCAGCTGAAATACCTTCAGGCGCAGATCAATCCGCATTTTCTGTTTAATACACTGAACGCCGGAGCGCAGCTCGCCATGATGGAGGGTGCGGACCGGACCTATGAATATGTCCAGACGGTCGCGGATTTCTTCCGCTATAATGTGCGGAAACAGGATGAAACGGTGGGGATTGAAAATGAAGTGGATCTGGTGGATAATTACATCCGTATCCTGAATGTGCGTTTTTCGGGGGATATCCGCTATGAGAGACAGATCGATGAGCGACTCATGAAGGTAAAGATGCCGGCCATGATCCTGCAGCCCATCGTGGAAAACGCCGTAAATCACGGGATACGTGAGATGGGAAATAAAGGACGTATCCTTCTGCGGGTGTACCGGGACGGAGACCGTGTCTACATCTCCGTGAAGGATAACGGAAAGGGGATCAGCGAGGAAAACGCCAGAAGGATCATCAACGGGGAATGGAGATACGAGCCCCAGACGGGGGATTCCAACGGGATCGGAATGGATAACGTGATCGCCAGGATGAAGCTTTTTTGCGAGCGCGACGACGTGATCGAGATCAGGAGCGAAGGAAAAGGAAAGGGGACGGAGGTCATCATCAATATCCCCTATAATATGGAGGAGTGAGAAAGACGGAATATGTACAGGATCATGCTTGCGGATGACGAGGGCATCGTCATCGA
>JAEEGL010181960.1_pt1 | contig 30973 bp, 33 predicted proteins | sample 9134231 | NCBI WGS metagenome assembly JAEEGL01 (sample SAMN16246548, study PRJNA631951) | gut metagenome | biome: gut microbiome; feature: rumen; material: fiber-attached | host: Bos | place: Iran: Karaj | collected 2018-10
AATCTAAGTGACAAGTCATATAATAGTTCAGTACTAAACAGGTTTTCAGATAAATCAAATATTTCTAAAGAAAGAGAAAAATATATTGCAATTGCTGTTAGCGAAGGACTGGTAAAGGGTAATGCAAACGGGACGTTCAATCCAAAAGGTAAGCTTACTAGAGCAGAAGTATGCCAGCTAATGAGTAATGCTATTACATACCTAGGACCTACTTTAACTCAGACCGTTAGGCCTACTAACACGCCGAGAATAACGCCAACTCCAAGGCCTACTGTAGTTCCTACTATTCAGCCTACTATATATGCTACCATTACGCCTACTAAGTTTGTAGTTGGAGACACCACTCCGCTACCAACAGCAACAGTGTCAGCAACCTCAGTGCCTACTGCTGCTCCAACAGCAGTAGTGATTACAACAGTAGCACCTTCTAGTGCTCCAACACCAGTTAGGACTTCTGGTCTACCTACACCACGTCCTACTTATTACAAAACTATAAAGATACCAACATACAATAATAAGACGTATACAGGTCTAACTCAGAAAATACCTGATGGAGAAGGCTACATTTTAAGTGGTATTACAAGTGCTACAAATGCTGGTAAGTACGTTGCTACAGCTGTTCTTAAAGCAGGATATGCTTGGGAGGATGGAACTAGAGATAAAGTTGATGTTCAGTGGCAAATAGTTAAAGCTAAATCAACAATATCGATATCAAATAGTGAAACATCTTTAAGAGCCAATTCTCATATTACTATAAAATATACATATGACGGCGACGGAGATATTTCTGTTAAGAGTTCTGATACTTCAAAAGCAATTGTTAGTTTAGATAAGAGCAAGAATTCATTTACTATTACTGGTATTAACGAGGGCAATGTAACTATTACTTTATCTGCAGCACAAGGTATTAACTATAAAGCAGTCACAGCAGAAATGCCACTTTTAATTACGCCTGGACTAATGCCTATATATAATCACACTTGTGTGGGTACTTTAAAGAAGAGTTATTCAGATTCTTCAATTGACGTTAAGATAGAAGAAATTGACGGCTTTTATGTGGCAAAGATTTGGGTTAAAGATCCATCTAAGCAAGTATTAAAAGCAGATCAGACAGACGCAGATTGGAACAAAAACTTAAGAAATGTACCAACTTTAATGAAGACGATTCCTAGTGCTATAGTTGCTTGTAATGCAAGTGGATTTAATCATTCACCATATTGGACTGGTGAAAAGAAGCATGGCGGAGACTGGAACAACGCTCCGACAGGTAACTTAGTTATTACGAATGGCATTATCAGAAGGAGAAGAACACAGTACGAAAAAGCTAGTCTTCTAGCAATTATGCCAGATGGTGGATTTAGGTTCTTTAAAGATGCTAAATATGATGATGTTATAAATTCTGGAGCAGTGAGCACATTTAATTTTGGCATTGGAGCAACTATAATTGACGGAGAAGCAATTGATAATAAGACTACTGCAAGGCATCCTCGCGCAGCCTTTGGGCAAATAGATAATAACAATTATGTAATTATAGTTACAAACGCTAGAAGAAATGATAATAGTAAAAGGAATTACATGACAATTAACCAAGTTACAGAGATGGGACAAAAACTTGGGTGCAAGATACTATTCAATTGTGATGGCGGTGGATCAGCGACATTATGGTTTAATGGTTCAACATATCATTATTGCCAACAAGTGTATTCAAAGAAATATTTATGGAACTCATACGTATTTGGTTCTCGTCCAGTTGCAGATGCGCTTTACTTTAGTAGTTTAGAAAAACAATAGAGATAGATACGCCATTTGGAACATTTCTGTTTATTGATTGGAGTGATGCGGATGAATGATGCTAACATAAGAGCATATATAGAAGACACAGGTATGCACGAAGGAAAGCTTACTTCATTCGTGTTTTGGAAGCTATGTAGTGCGCTTCAAAGAAGAAATAAAAGAGAACTTAGCAATGAAGAGCTATCAAAAATAGATGAGCGATTAACTAGCATTACAAGAGCAAACCCTTCAACGTGGCATGTCCTTTACGACTTGGCTCTAGATTATACATTCGCTGAGATGGAAGAAAAAACCGGAAAAAAAGTTACATTAAGTCAGAGGATAGCTCTTGCTTATTCTAAAGCAAGAGAACTTGGGTATGAAGGACAGATAAGGTCTCAGTTCATGGTTTTTCCCGAAAACGGCAACAAACACTATTTTTCTAGATTTCAAGACTTTAGTAGATATCATATTCTATCAAGAATGAGCCAAAAGAAACTAGAAAGGGAAATCACCGAAGGACCAAAAAGAACGATAAATGGCTTCAAGCCTTATACTGGTAAGTTAAAGGATCAAAGGCTAATTGGACCGATTCCAGCAGCCTTGCTTATTACAAATGCTTTTTTGATATCTCCATTTACTATATATGCGAAAATAGGTCAACTACAAAGAAAACAAAATCTATTATCTGAGATTATTGATGACTATGAATCTAGGATGGATAAGTATGCAGAAGAATTAAGGAAGCTTAACTTATCTGACTTAGAACTAATAATGAAGATAATGGATGATATGCATACAAATATTATTGGCTATGATGAACCTAAAATCGATATTCCAGGATTTTATAGACTTGACGTTGGTAACAGTCGAAGCGGCGGAGTATGCAGGAATATGGCAGACCATGTGAGCTATGTATTAAACAAGGTTAATCCTAAATACAGGGCAAGAGTGCTTTCACTTTATACTAATCTTGCAGGCGCTGAAACAGCTATAGAGACAAAGAGTAATCGCCGATATGTGAGGCAAATTTTAGATGAATGGCAATTTGAGGATAGTAGAGCTCCTAATCATGATGTAGTTACAATAGACATGCCAGGTCAAAAATGTAGACTGGTTATTGATCCAACTGTAACTGCTCTAGGTGTTTTGGCCAATAATAAAATTACAATGTTTAATGACTCTCGTAGCGGCGGTCTAGCATTTTCTCCAAAAAGTGAAGCTGCAAGGTTGGCTTTTGGCGGAAATGTAGCAGAAGGTAGAAGCATTTTTTATGGTATACAAAACATGAATGGTTATCCTCATGCGAAAGTTGATATTAGAAAGCTTAAAGAGCAATGGGGACTACGAGCTCAAAAAGAAGCGCTTGAGAGAGTCAGGGGAATTCCTGGAGCTTTTGAAATGGCAAATACAGCATATACTTCTTATTTGCATATGGGTAGAACAACGTTAGCTGAAATGCGTAGAAAAAAAGAGAAAGCAGCGAGACCAAATACTGATAAAGAACATTAAAAAACCGACCATAGTTATCTATGGCCGGTTTTTAATTACTAACCATTTATTTCATTTACAACGTCTCTAACTTCTTCTAATGTGACGCCACTATCGTAATCAAGTGAATGAGCATAAGCGCCATCGTTCCAAGTAACTACAGAAATTGAATCTTCTGATTCGCCTTTAACCATAACTTGCATCCCATTAACATCAATAAAATCTGAATATGGATATAAATTATAGTTTCCACTAATATCGTCAGATAATCCTTCTTCTTCACGAAGTGTAAGAACTCTGCCTTCATCATTTGAATAAGTTATTTGGATAAGCGTGTTATCTATAACAGCAGCGTCTTTAAAATATCTTTCATAAATTGATGGAAGAGGACTTAAATGACCAACTTGAATAACTGCATCCTCAACAGTATCATAAGATACTACTGGATTAGGAATGCGCTCATTTTCTTCTTCCACTGGTTCAGTTACTTCTTCTTGTACCTCAGTTTGCTCTGGCTCCTTTGGCTGTTCCTTTTCTCCACAAGCTGTAAGACCAGCAACAATTCCAAGAGCAATCAAAATAGATAGTAGTTTCTTAAATTTCATAATAAAACCCCTTTCTTTTGTCTTATTTTATTGTATTCTTTTAATAAAAATCTGTCAATTTGCTTTAATTTTATGTAAATCCGTGATATAATGCATGGCGTTGAGGATCCCACTATTTATCCCTTTACTATTAAAAAGGAGGAACTGTCATGAGTCACAAAAGCTTGGAAGAACAACTGACACAGGTAGAACACATCCCTGATGACCTGCACTCGATTCTGGATACAGCAACGGTTGAGGAACCTAAGAAGAAAAAGAAGAAAAAGGAAAAAGCTGGTAAGAAGCAGGGGAAAGCTCCAAGGGAAGAAGCAAAGGAAAAGAAATCTCCCGGAAGCTTGGGAAAGGCAATTCTCCATCATTGGTGCCCCCTCTGCAAGTACGAAACTCGTGAAGTGATGAGAGTGTATTATGGCAGTACGGCTGCATTTAAGAGTTACATTTTCATCAAAGAGCTGGAAAACAAGAGAAGTTTTATTAGGTCGGAAACGAACAAGACCATGTTCTGCCCTAACTGTGGCGTAGTTATCTCTACTCAGGTATGCGAAACCGAGGAAGAATACAATAACGAAACGATGTAGGGAGGAAAAAACGATGGCAGTTCGTGTTGTACCTCAGCAGGTTACCTGTCCTAAATGCTCAGAGCTACTTGAATATACTATGGCAGATGTAAAGAAAAAAGAAAAGACAGAACGTTATAGCATACCTGATGATTCAAAAGGTGGAAATAGAATGATTCCTTATGAACGGACAATCGAGATTTGGACGATAAAGTGCCCATCATGTGGAGAGATTATTCAAGTTGGTATAATTCCTATCAGTGGACGTGAGCTTTAATGATGAAAAAAGCACCCAATTGGGTGCTTTTATTTTTATGTCCGTAGTGTCGCCATCCTGACGACACTTGAAACATTGAACGTGTGATTACAAAATGATATAATAAAACATAAATAAAAGGTTACTTGATGTAAAGGAGTTGATATACATGATAGAGATTAAACAAAAAGAAAAAATGCTAGAAAGTGACTACAAATTCATAGGCGATAGCTTTGAAGAACATGCAAAAGATAATGGAATAGTTTGTGCGTACGAACCATTTTCATTTGTAGCTGAAGAAGATGGTGAAGTTATTGGGATGATTACTGGTAATACATACTATAAAGAAGTACATGTTGGGGATTTGATAGTATCAAAAGAGAAAAGACATAATCATGTTGGAAGTAGATTACTTCAAACTGTGGAAGAGCATTTTAAGGATAAAGGTTTCGAAAACATGAATCTATCTACATATGCTTTTCAAGCACCAGAATTTTATAAAAAGTGTGGCTTCAAAGTCGAGCACATTAGAGAATGCGAGTCGGAGCCAAAACTTAATAAGTATTATATGGTGAAGAAGATATAGAAAGTTGGAAGTTTCATGAATTCTTTATTTATAAATCGAATTAAACTAAATAGAGAAAAGATTACAAGTAAAAAATACCCATTCAATATTGAATGCTTAAAGCATTTTGACGAACTAGAAATTACAACGCCAGTTACTTTTTTCTATGGAGAAAATGGCACTGGAAAGTCTACTCTTGTGGAGGCCATTGCAATAGCTTTGGGAATGAATCCTGAAGGTGGAAGCAACAACATGAATTTTTCAAACTATGATGACTACTCTGAACTATATAAGTATCTTACAATTAGCAAATTTGGAACTCCTAAGACTAAGTTCTTTTTAAGGGCTGAATCGTTCTATAATGTTGCTTCTGATATTAGCAGAAATGGAGACTTAATCTATACAACGTATGGCGGAGAAGACTTGCACGAATGCTCACACGGCGAATCTTTTTTGAAATTAGTTGAGCATAGGTTTTGGGATAAAGGACTATATATTCTGGACGAGCCGGAGGCAGCACTTTCACCACAAAAACAAATGACACTTCTTTGCTATATTCATGATTTGGCAAAGAATGGTTCACAGTTTATTATTGCTACGCATTCACCGATTTTACTTTCTTATATGCATGGCAGGATTATTGATATGAATAATAGCTTGGAAGAAGTAAAGTATGAAGATACAGAAGTGTATACAACATATAAGGATTTTTTAAACAATCCTTATGGGATGCAAAAAATCTTGTTTGATGAAGGATAATTATACTTATGATATTTTTTTGAACGTGATTATGAAAAAGCAATAAGTAATTTTTTTTACTTTAAAATCGAAAGAGGAATAAACTCGTAGGAGAAGAGTATGACCATAATTGATTATTTTCAAAATGTAATACAAAATCCATTATTGTTTGTAATATCAGTGCTAGTTTTAGGGCTCATGGTTGTTAATGGTATGACAGATGCTCCTAATGCTATTGCGACATGTATTTCCACAAGGACAATAAAGCCAAGAAGCGCAATTCTTATGGCAGCTGTTTTTGATGCATTAGGTGTGCTAATAATGTCATTAATTAGTTCCAACGTTATTTCTACAATGGCAAATTTAGTAGACTATGGAGAAAATAACAAACTTGCTTTGGTTGCTTTAAGTGCTGGAATAATTGGTGCTATTTTGTGGGCAATTATTGCAACTAAGTTTGGAATTCCTTCATCAGAAAGCCATGCACTAATTGCTGGAATAACTGGCGCTGCAATTGCGATTAATCATGGATTTTCAGGAGTAAATGCAGATGAATGGCAGAAAGTTATATATGGATTATTTCTTTCATTGCTAATAGGTTTTGGATTAGGATTTATTATTGCAAAAGTAGTTAGGGCTACTTGTAAAAGTGTTAATAGATTAAAAGCGAATAAAGTCTTTAAAAAAGGACAAATCTTTAGTGGTGCTTTTATGGCATTTATGCATGGCGCACAAGACGGTCAAAAGTTTATTGGAATTTTCTTACTTGCAATTTCGTTTTGCATAGTAGGAGGAGACCAAGGCGACATGGCAATTCCACTTTGGCTAATAATTCTATGTAGTATAACGATGGGAATTGGTGTATCAATTGGCGGATATAAAATTATAAAGACAGTTGGAATTAAGATGGTAAAAATTGAACCATACGAAGGTATGTGCGCAGATTTAGCAGGTGCTTCGTGCTTACTATTATCTAGTGCTTTTGGACTACCAGTTAGTACTACTCACACAAAAACAACTGCAATAATGGGTGTTGGAGCATCTAAGAGACTTTCAAACGTAAATTGGAAAATTGTTAAAAATCTTGTGGTTTCATGGTTTTTAGTTTTTCCAGGTTGTGGGCTGATAGGATTTTTATTAACAAGCATTTTATTAAAATTAGCAGTATAGAGGAGGTATAAAATGAAAAAAGAAGAACTTAATTATTATGATGAGTTTATAAACATGTCGAACTATGCTGTTGAGATTTCTAAGGCGATGAAGGGACTTTCTGAATCATATGATTATGAAAAAATAAAGGAGCAAGAAAAGACAGTTCATGAAAAAGAAAATGAAGCAGATAAAAATCAGCATAAGATTTTGAACTACTTGATAAAAGACTTTGTGCCTCCAATTGAGAGAGAGGATATTATAAATATCACAAGAAAGCTAGATGATGTTATAGATAACATTGATGAAGTTATGATAGATTTGGATATCTTGTCAACAAAAGTTTTAAGACCAGATTTTCCAAAATACGTGGAGCTTTTGGAAGTTGCAACTTCAAAAATGAAAGAGCTATTTGTTGCATTTAAGAACATGGAAAAATATGATGAGGTTAATAAACTCGTTATAGCTATAAACGGCGTTGAAGAACAGGGAGACAAACTATTTCAACAATCTATTAGAGATTTATATTCGAGTGAAAATGATGCTGTTGAGGTTGCCAGATGGACAACTATATATAATGGATTGGAGGACTGTTTTGACTCTGTTGAACACGTTTCAGAATGCGTTGACGAAGCATTCATGAAGAATGCGTAAGTCTCGTAATATATGTGAAGGGGTGATTAACATGAAAATAGATAAGAACAAATTAATCATAAGGAAACTAGACATTTCGGAAATTGATGCATATGTTGATTACATTAAATATGTTAAAGCACACATGGAGCATCCGGAGTGGCTTGGTGAATTTACAAAAGAAGAACTTAATTCAATGCTAAGCGATAATTCATGTATATATGTATGGGCTTTTGATGAGAATAACAATAAGCCTTTTGAAGAGATAAACCAATTCATTGCTACAGGAATGCTTATTCCTTCAAGACAAAAAGATTTGGATAAATTTTTGCAAAGTGATATGAAGTTCGAAGATGTAATAGATTTCGGACCTGAGGCAGTTCATCCAGATTATATTGGAAATGGGCTTCAATCAGATGTAATACAATTCTTAGAAAAAATAGGACTTGAGAAAGGATTCAAAAGCGGACTTGCAACAGTTGATCCAGATAATATTTATTCAATCAGAAATCTACTTAAAAATGATTTTGAAAATGTCGCTAGAGTTGAATTAAAGAGAGGAACGAGAGATGTTTTAAGAAAAAATATTTTGGGAGGATAAGTTATTGGATAAATATATTGTAAAATTTGATGAATTAACTCCAGAAGAATTCTTGGAATTATGGAATTCTGTTTGGGACGAACCACCAACATATGAGCAAGCAAAGCTTGCAATGGAAAACTCTATGATAAAAGTATCGATTTTTGACGAAGACAAAATAATTGCAACAGCGAGAGCTATTGGAGATAAGGGAATGTGCTATTACATTAAAGATGTAATTGTACGACCTGAGTACCAGAAAAAAGGAATAGGAAGACTACTACTTGAATCAATTCTTAAAAAGATAAATGAGTATGGAGTTCCTGGCACAGAGATTTTTGTTGAACTTTGTGCTATGCCAGATAAGATTCCGTTTTATGAGAAATGCGGGTTCTTCGGTAACGAAGCACAAAGGCTAAAGATGATGTATGAGGTGAAATTGTAGCGGAGCTACTTAAGTGCTCTGCTACAACTTTGAAATGACTACTTCTAAAATATATCTATGAGGTTACCAAGTATAAATGAAGCACAATTAAGGATTAATGATAGAATGAAACCATTGATTCTTTTGTTACGTAGTACTTTAATATATATTGTTCCTTCAATTATAAAGGCAATGACTTCTAATAGTATGAGATATATGGTATTATCATTATAGAAGAATCTTAAATTGAGATAAATCATTATAGACACAAGTGGTGGATTGGTGATAACATTAACTAGAAAAATATTTAATATATCTTCTTTGTTTCTAATTCCTAGAATGACAGCAATTAATATCTCTAAAAATTCGGTTATTAAAAGACTTTTTATTAAAATATATGGTAATTCACTAATATTTGACATTTTTTTCTCCGTATTAATTATTCTATTTAATTATATCAAAAAAGAGATAAAATGAACTATCTGGAGGCGCGATTTTTGTGAAAAAGATTATATTTATATCAATTGTATTACTTATTATATGTGGAATAGCATTTGCAGATCATTCTTCTGGAGCAGTAAAAAAGTACTACGCAGTTGTAAATCAAGATAATGTTGAATTTGAACCGCTAAATACTAATCACGAATATGATCATAATATCATATTAAATTCTGGAGATATCGTGTATTGTATTATTGAGGTTGATGAATTATTTAAAAACTACAATACGGAAGAGCTTGTTTGGTGCAGTTTGGTAAAAAGTGAATACTATGAGAACACGGGCTATATAAAAAAGGAATTTTTAACAAAAATTGATTCCTCAGACTACACGTTCCATTTTGATTTGCCAGAAAAATATATTGTAACAGGTGAAAATGGTGCGAATATATATGAAAAGCCTGATAAAAATAGTAAGATAATTGGTCATTTAGATAAGGATTTTGTTTTTTTCAACAATACGCGTGTTCTTTCAGATGATACAGGTGGTTTTTCAGGAATACTATATAAGGATGGTTATATTTCAAATGATGATTTAGGACCTGCACAACATGATTTTGAATTAATGTTCACAACCGAAGGCATGATATTTGAAGACTTAAAAATCAAAGACATATTTATTCCAAAGAATACTAAGATTAAGATTGAGTGCTGGATAGATAAAGACGAGATGAGTAATGATAATGAGTTTGAAACTTATAAATTCATGAATGATGATATTATATTTAACGATGACAGTTCTGAAAAATATTCTGCTGATGATTATCGTTTGTTTTATAATAGCCTATTTTATCCATATTATTATTCTGAAAGCGGACCTAGTCGCTTTCTAGATGAAAATATTAAGCAAATTATATTTGTAAATAAGGCAGATCAATTTTCGCTTTTTGAAGAGCCAAATGAAGATTCTAAGGCTTTAGCAGAGATTAGAAGTGGTGATACCATGAATGTCTTATATAAAACGAATGTCAACTATTTATATGAGTGGTCTACTCCACAATCTGGATGGTTCAATGTTGAATTTGGAGATCTAAATGGATTTATTAAGCTAAATAATGTTTTCGAATTGGAAAACGAATATAGTGACTTGAGTTTGGAAGAAGTCACAATTTATTATGACATAATGCCTCAAGAAGAAATTACTAGAACACCAAAATCAACTACAACTGTTGAAGCCAGTGAGACAAATAAAGTGGTTGAAGAGAAGACAGAAGAACAAGTTGCTAATAAGGGTTTAACAGGCGAACAGCAAAAGGAGCAAGATAATAAACCATTTCAAACTGTTAACAATCATTTAAAGGCTAAGAGCCCATTAAATAATGCTTCTATAGCAATAATTGCATCTTGCGTAACGTCAATAATAGTTATTGCTTTGATTATAATACTAAATAAGAAAAAATAAATCGTGTGGACTCGGGGACGTCCATTAAAAGTCCCATTATTGTAACTGGTTATGAAAACAATTCAATGCATTCAAAAGAAAAAAAACAGCTCGGCATTATTGCCGAGCTGCTTTTTTATGACCTTGTTTCATAATAAAACGGAACAGCCACTCAAGAAAGGTTGTCCCGTTTTGGATGATTATTGCAAATAGTATGTTCCACTTATTTGATTTAAAAGGCTTTCTCTGTCTGCTGAATTAGATTGAACTATGATTTTGTCGCCCTCAACTTTTACGGTAATCTTTTCAGCAAAACCAAGGTAATTGCCCTCTCTAATAGCAAATCCATTAGAATAATCTAAAGTTCTATTAACGTATGCATAAAGGCCATCAACTAAGCCTGTAAGAGTAAACTCAAGAGTGTCTTTAGTTTGTTTTAGTGTTACTGTTGCACCGCCTTTAGCATAGGTAGCGCTCAACTCACTTAAATTTCTTCCACTGTTTAGTAGAGAAATCATATTATATAGCGAAATTGCAGTTTCACCACGATTTGCTTCTACGTTAGGACCAGCATATTCAACTGATTCTAGTAATCCGATTCTTTTTGCTTCGTTTATATATCCTGTTGGCCAGCTTCTGTCTAACATAGTTTCTTCTAGTTTCATTGCTCTTAAAATCATGGCCATTGATTCTGCATATGTAACAGAATTGTCTGGCTTAAATAATCCTTCTGGATAGCCATTTATTAAACCATTTTGAACTGCGGTTCTAATATAATTATAAGCCCAGTGACTATCAGCAAGGTCTGAAAAACTAAGTGGAGCAGAGTCATCGGTTGGTTCTATTTTTGTTGCTTCAACGAGCATTTTTGCAAATTGAGCTCTTGTTACATTTGAATTTGGTCTAAAAGTATTGTCATCATATCCGTTTACTATACCAAGTGATAATAATACATTAACAGCAGTCTCGTACCTGGTACCAACTATATCTGAAAGCTTTGGCACATTAACTATAACTACAGGTTCAGGAGTTGTAATAGTAACCGTTTTATCTGTTGAGGTTGGTGTTTCGTCAGTTATTGCCTTTCCAGCTCCGCCTAAGCTAGTGTAGTCGCCATTTTCCTTAACCACCAATTTTGCAACATATTTGCATGAGCTAGAAGTAATGTCTTTTAATTCGGTTGAATACTCAAATAGACTATCTTTCAATTTGGCACTTTTACCATATATCGCCTTGGTATATTCAATAACATGGTTTCCAAAATCAGATGCTCTAATAGTTTTCATATTTCCACCAGTTACTGTAACACCATCAGCTACAATCATATAGCCTTCACTTGAACTTATAGAGCCGGCTTGTTCAAATGCGGCTCTTAGTGCAGCATTAGCAGCATATGAGTATGATTTTTCATAGCCTACTCCTTGAATATTAGCTATAGCAAAAAAAGGTATTAATCCGCATCCTATATTTGCTATTTGATCTTGATAGTCACTATAACTTGTACCTTGTTTTAAAGTTAATTCAAAAGTGAAGGTTGGATCATTTTTTAAATTATACTTAACATTGTAGCTTTTACCATCAACTGTAAAAGTTATAGTATCATTATTTACGGTTACCCTGTGACCAATGGTGTTAAGGCCAGAGTTCTCATATAACTTAAATGCAGATTCTAGACGTTCTTTTGTGACAGGAACACTAAAGGCATAGCAACAAAGATTTCCCAAGATAACACTAAATACAAAAATCATTACTAAAAGTTTTTTTATCATTTGTTTTCACTCCTAAAAATGTTTTCTTATATATATGATAGCACAATTGGAAAGGATGGTAAAATAATAATTATTCATTATGTTGTTTAGTAAAGATTATTAAATCTGGGGAGAAAGTTGGAGATTTATGATATAATCATCTTTAGATAGACAATATTTGAGGTGATATAAATGATAATTGACCCGAAGAATTATAAAATGAATTTATTTGAACTCATTGAATATAATCGTATTAGGAAAGTAATTAACGCATATAAAAGGCGATTAAACGATGATACCATGGTAATAAACTTCGGTAATCAATATGGATATGATGGCTATTCTTGTGGATATAAGAAGTCTTTGGGATATTTTCTACTCTATACTGAAAGAAATACAGTCGGTTGTGTAATGGCAACACATAACAAAGAGGAGTTTATTGCACATTTGTTAATTCATTCGCTTGATTATAATTACACGCAAAGGTTTAAGGATGATAGTCGAGATGAGATTATGGATAAACTAAGAAAAGCTAATATTCCAGAAGATATTCAAAATGAAGTACTAAAACAATGCAAGGTATAAGCTAATTATGTTGATTGATATGAGAGGCAGTTAGGAATAAATGCAAAAGAATAGGCTATGGTGAGAACATAGCACCATAGCCAGAAACAAAAAATATAGAATTAGAAAATTAGGATCTTAAATAATCCTAATTGATGATGCGATTTTACATAAGGACTAGACAAAATGCAATATTATGTCACGATTTTCTTGGAAAAATTGCTACTTTTTTGACATATAATTTACATAAATTCAGCAATTATTGAATTATGGTTAACCGTGAGTCAAAGAACGGAACTCGGGGAAGTCCATTAAAAGTTGAAAAGAATGGGACATGGGGACGTCCATTAAAAGTCCCATTATTGCAACAGGTTATGGAAACGCATAATTTTTTGAATATTATTTGATATTGGATTGTGCATTTACTATTTTTTACTATGTTTTACTACTTTATTTGACACTGAAGTAAATAGAATATAACATTTAGAAGTCATCAGTCGATGGCTTCTAATTTTTTATTCTTTTGGTGCGAGTCTGCGCCATGAAAATCCCAAAAATAAACAAAATTGACACTACGTATTGCACGTAGTATAATATAAGGAGTAGTAAAGTGAAGTTTCAAGAGTTATACAAAATACTTCGTAAAAATGGTTGGTACCATGATCATACTAATGGTTCGCATTATGTGTTTAAGCATTATAATCTGCGGTGGCATAGTTGTTGTTCCAAACCACAAAGGTGATATCCCGATTGGTACATTAAAGAGTATTTTAAAGCAAGCGAATATAAAATTATAATAAGGAGTGATTTTATGAGAGTTGTATATCCTGTTTTATTTTATGAAGAAAATGATGGGAAATATTCAGTATTTGTTCCAGATTTAGATAATGTCTCAACTTGTGGAGACACTTTGGATGAAGCCATGTACATGGCTCAGGATTTAATAGCTGGTGTTATATTAGATAAAATGGAAGAGGGAAGCAAATTACCCAAAGCATCTGATTTAGAACAGATTAAGTATAAAGATTTGGAAGATTGGTTAGATAATAAAGACTGGAACTATAAAAGTAGATTTAAGACTTATATTATGGTTGATTTAGCATCGTTTGCAGAAAAGTGGAACAAAAAATTGGTAAAGAAAACTGTAAATATTCCAATGTGGATTAACTCCATGGCAGAAGAATTAAACGTCAATTTTTCTAAGACGTTAGAAGAGGCTTTATTGGAGAAGATATATAAATAGATTTATTAGCAAATTGAAGAAAACTCAAATCCTTTATATAATACAATTAAAGCCATTCGCAGAGCACATTACAATAAAAGAGCTCCAAAATAGAGGATGACTTTTTTAATCAAAAAAGAAAGAGTTGGTCAAATGTTTTTTCTTAAAAAGAATAATCCAGACTATGAAGCAGTTATTTCAAAGGGAATAAAAGCTCATAAATTTAACAAATCAATTAAACTTCTGGTTATAGCAGATACACATGGGGATCTAGCATTCAGTAAGACCTTGAAGAATAGCATTATAGATAAAGAATTTGATTTGTGTTGTATACTTGGTGATATTCATGATTATGATATTAAAATTATTCTTGAATATGTTCCTAAGGACAAAATTGTTGCATTGCTTGGAAATCATGATAGATTTAATCTGCTAAATACGTATGGACTTTTTGATTTGAATGGCAAAGTAGTGGAAGTAAATGGAGTCAAGATTGGCGGTATTCAAGGGAGCTTTAGGTATAAAGAACAAGATTTTCCTTCATTTACTCATGAGGAAAGTATTAAGTTCATGGAAAATATGCCATATGTAGATATTCTGCTTTCTCACGATAAACCTTTTACATATGATTATAAAGATGGAGCTCATGATGGACTAAAAGGAATTACGAAGTTTTTGTATGAGAGACAAGTGCCAATAAATATTCATGGACACCTGCATACATCATACACTGGTTCGCTGAGAAATGGCACAATTGTTAAAGGTGTGTATGAGGTTGAATTGCTGAAGATTAATGATGGAACAATAGAGGTAATATGATATACACAAGCTTCAAAAATTTTGGAAAAAGAAATAAAAGATAAATCGGAATTACTTTAGTGAAAGGAATTTAAATGGAAAATAAAATTAATTCAAAAAATGGAATAATAGGTTTTGCGATTGGTGATGCGATGGGAACGCCAATCGAGTTTATGGGAAGAGAAAACTTTATTAACAATCCAGTGACAAAAATGTTAGGTAATATGAGTCATAGAATGCCAACTGGAAGTTGGTCAGATGATACTTCAATGACTTTGGCAACTGTTGATGCAATTATTACGGATGAAAGTCATGCAGAAGGACACATTTTTAGTAACGCTTTAAACTGCAACACGATTGCTGACAATTATGTAAAATGGTTGGAAAATGCGGAGTATACCCCAACGGGGAGAACTTTTGGTGTTGGAAATATTTGTCTTAAAGCAATTTCAAAGTATCTAGAAGACGGAGTAGATGCTGAAAAATGTGGTTGTGATGGAGAAATGGATAATGGTAACGGATCGCTTATGAGAATGATTCCAGTAGTATATTATTGCTATGCTCATTGTATGAATGGCAAACAAATTTATGAATTGGTTAAGAAAGTTTCTTCAATCACTCATGCACATCCAGTTAGTATTCTTGGCTGTTATATTTATGTTTTGTTTGGTAATATGCTATTGTTGGGGTGGGGGCTAAAAGAAGCATATGAGTACATTCAATCTGTGTGGTATGAAGAGTTTTTTGATGCTGAAACTATTAAAAGATACAAAAGAATAATAGATTCTAATATAAAAGATGAAAAAGCAGAAAATATAAGTTCTTCTGGATATGTTTTACACACATTAGAAGCAACATTTTGGTCTTTGTTAAACACAAATTCTTATGACGAAGCTGTTATAAAAGCAATAAACCTTGGAGACGATGCTGATACAGTTGGAGGATGTGTTGGCGGACTAGCAGGTATTTATTATGGAATAGATAGTATAAATGAGGATTGGAAAAAAGATTTGATAAAGTACGACTACATAGAGGATATGTGCAATAAATTGGATGAGGTGCTTAATCCTATTTATCAGGATAATAAAGACAGAGTCTAATTATTGAAATGAATTATGACAAATATGGAGCAACCTTTTTTTACGTTGTCGGTGAAGAAAGGTTGTTCCTTTTTGAATGAAAGAATATAATGATTATATATAAAGGAGGAAATAATATGAAAAAAGAAATTTTATCGTTGATAATGTGTTTATTATTATTTATTTGCTTAACAGGTTGTGGAGATGAAAATAATGAAAAAGGAAAACAAGAGGTTAATTCAGATTTAAATACTAATGTTGAAGAAACTACTACTAACGAACCTGAAAATCTTACTACAAATACGGGCAATAATAATTTGGTGTACGATGATGAAATTCTAGATATTGATGATGAGCCAAATCAGGCGCCTGAGCCAGATGTTATTGTATCTAAAATTGATGAATCTGCTGAAGGACTTGTTTTTGCATATTATCAAAAGAAGGATGCACAGCTTACATTTGGAGATGTGTTAACAAACTACACAACAGATTTCACTACTCTAAGAAAAGGCAATAAACAAAGAAGAGCATTTTTAGGGTTTAAACTAGATGCTAATGACAGAATTCAAAGAGCATATGCTTGCGTCATTTACAAAGGAGTATTATATGCACTTGAAGGAACAACAGATGGAAGTAAGAATGATTCAAATAAAGCAATTATGAATAGAATGTATGAACCAGGAGAAATAGAAGACAAAGGATATCGTTATTCTGCAATGAAAGGCGAGACACATGCTGAAACATATGAAAAAGGCGAAGCACATACTTTCTATGACGGTGGAGCAAATATAGACAGGTATGGAAAGATTTATTGCGATTAGGAAAGTATAAGAGGAAAAGCAAGTTGTATGGAGAACAAATTTAAAGAGATAAAGTCTTTTATAAAAGATAATATAAAATGGATTATACTTTTTATTTGTATAATAAGTATATTATTTTTAATTGAAGATGTAATGGATAAAGACATTGCAAATTTTGATGAGCAAGGCTATTTATTTGTAACACAAAATTTGATGTCAGATACAATGACCCCAATTGCTAAATGTATTACGAATTTTGCCAATGCATTATTCTTAATTGGATTTTCAGTTTTTTTGCTAATTGCAATTAAAAACAAGAAAATAGGAAAGTTAATATTTATTAATTTAGGAGTTTCAGCTCTTATTAATTTTACATTAAAACAAATCTTGCAAAGACCAAGACCTGTTGAACATATGATTATAGATGAAAGTGGATATAGTTTGCCATCGGGGCATTCTATGGTTAGTATGGCATTTTATGGATTTTTAATTTATTTAATATATAAAAATATAAAAAATAAATACTTGAAATATATACTAATAGCATTACTTTTTGCATTAATCATAAGTATTGGTATTAGTAGGATATATTTAGGAGTCCATTATCCTAGTGATGTTATAGCTGGTTTTTTAGTTGCTATATCGTATTTAATAATGTTTATACATATAGTTGGCAAGAATTGTGGTGAACCCAGGTAAGAGCTAGGGACGTTTTTTAAAAGTCCAATTGTAAGATAGGGACAGCCATTTTTGACAAAAAGTTTAACTAATTGAATTGCAAATGTATTATCATTTATTTGAAATACATTTTAAGGAGAATCATATGAATAACCAAATAAAAAGAATAGAAGAAATGGAAGTATTATTAAACTCAGCAAATATCGCAATTAAGAACTTGGAAAAAGCATTGAAAGAATACAATAAGGTGCAAGATGGTATACATGAGCTTGCTTCATATTATGCAAGCAAAGAATGGAAAGAAGATTTTGAAGCGGATGAAAAAGGAAAGCTTCCAGCCGATTTAAAACGAGGGGTGCTTTCTGAAGATGGTATTTATAACATGCTAGATAAGAACTTAGAAGTTCAAAGGAAAATGTGCAGGACGATGGAGAAGGGGATAATGTAGCGAGAAAAATTAGGTTAATAATTTGGGCTCATATCCCGAAGGTCGTAAGTTCGAGTCATACCCCCGCAACCAAAAGCTTTAATGAACCTCTAGTGTCGCAAGACATTCAGAGGTTTATTTTTATACCTAAAAAGACCATTTTCGAACCAAATTCCATTAAAAGTAGTCAAAGAGTAGTCAAACCCATAAAAAAGATAAAAAATAGAGAAAGGCCGACCAGAGTCAGGAGCAAGATTCATGACCTCACTAGTACATAGGTCACCTTCTCTATTTGCTAATATCAAGCCAAAAACTGGTAAAAAATAACAGTAAATTTTTTGAGTGTTCGGTAGAAATGCAAATATTATAATGATATAATTTTATAGACTAATTCTTTTAAGAGTTAGTTGAAATATCGTAAAACGGAGAAAAAGTACACATGAAAAAGAAAAAAGTATTAAGAGTATTCGAGGGATTTGCAGGATATGGTGGAGGAAGTTTTGCCCTTCGAAGAATAAAAGAACAGCACCCAGAGTTTGATTATGAAATAGTTGGATATTCTGAATTAGATAAATATGCATGTGAATTATATGATTTAAATCATAAAGATAAAGATGGAAACCCTATAAAAAATTTTGGAGATATTACGTTGATCGACCCTTATGCACCAGATTTTCCAGATTTTGATATGTTTACAGGTGGCTTTCCATGTCAACCTTTTTCAAGTGCAGGTATGCAAAAGGGGGTAGATGACCCATATGGAAGAGGAACACTATTCCAACATATCATGAGAATTTGCGAAGCAAAAAAACCAAAATACATACTTATGGAAAATGTTAAGGGAATATTATCTTCGAAATTTGATTCTACTAGAAATCAAATGGAAAAAATGTTAGAAGATATGGGCTATATTTCAGATGAAAATCCTAATGCTTTATCGATGGCTTTGTTGAATAGCATAGATTATGGGATTGCCCAAAACAGGGAAAGAGTATGGATGTTTGCAAGGTATGGTGGGTTACCAAAAAAATTCAACATGATACCAGATAAAAAACCAAATGATTTAAAAATGGCAGATTTTCTTGACCCGGATGGGTATGTTCCAAAGGAATTGTATTTATCTGATAAACAAATAGAACATCTAAAAGAAAAGCATTGTATAAAAGACTTTAAGGTTGACACAGCTTTATGTTTAGATATCTACAATAAGAAAATAAAATATGATGGCTATTCTATAACAATAACTCTACCAGAACATAATAGCTTAAGAGTTATTGAACCATATAAGGGAAAAGAAATTGTTAGAAAAATGTCTGTAACAGAACAATTTAGACTAATGGGTTTAGAGGGGCTTGAAAATGTGGGAAGAAAAGTTGATATAAAATTTGGAAATCAGTCCTATACTCAATTATCCAAGAGAGCAGGCAATGGTTGGGATGTAAATATTGTTATGAATGTTATGGAAAATATTTTTAATCAATTAAAAGACGTAGATTCAGATTTATTTAATTATAAGGGAGAATAAAAATGAGAATTGATTTGAGTTCATTAATGTTTAATACCATTTTGGAAGAAGGAGTTGGTACACCTTCTTGGGGAACAGCTTTAGGACAGGGAAGAGGATATAGAATTACTTTTGAGAATCATGGGAAATTTATGACAGGAATGTTTTATTCACAAGTTGAAGATACCAGTCTGTTTTATATTCCTGTTGGAAGAAGCGGTAACCAGACAGATGATTACCAAGTTCAAATGATTAGTATGTTTAATAAGGTATATGTTAATGATACTTTGATTAATGGAGCGAGTTTTGTGCTTGCGATTGTCAAGGAAATAAATGATGAAAGAAGCCATACAGGAAGATTATCATTAAAATATTCTCCTAAAATAACCTATAAAGAAAAATTAATTAATGAAGAATGCTTTAGTTTAATAATACAGAAATATGGAATGAATGAAAAATCCGCATGGTTTATTGATGAAATCAATATAGAAAATCAAGATGAACTACATTTTAAAATGTATATTATAGACAAAGAAAAAGAAGTTACATTTAAAAATTCAGAAGAAAGAAAAGAATATATAATTAACAACATCATCGATGAAAGTTATCCTTATGATGATTCTCAAGATACGGAAAATAGTCTAAATGAAGAGTTGAGCAATAAAGAATACTTTAAAAAGTTCTATTATGATAATCTAGAAGAATGTTCTGAGGACGCTCAAGATAATCTAGAAATGCAGAGAGAATTTCTTCAAGAATATCCTCTATCTAGGCTGAAAGAATTGACTTTAGATGAATATGCCCTTGGAAAATCAAGAAAAGACACTTTTTCATATAAACTTGAATTTGGAAAATATAATGAAATGATTGGCATTGGAGGAGGAACTTCCGCTAAACATGGAGTGTATTGGAGAAAATCAGATGGTAGACTGATTGTTGCAGGAGAAATAATTGAACAAGAAAAACAAGATGAGGTTTGGCAAGAATTTAAAAATCAATTATATACTTATTTGGTTGAGTATGGAACTTCAGAAGAACCATTAAAGAGAAAAAGTTCTGATAAATATCCTTTATTAAAAGGAATGGACATGGTTCTTTCGAAACTATTGTTGATATATTATCCAAACAAATTTTTAAGCATAGCCTCTAAATCTGCATTTGTAGATATTTTTGATTACTTTGAATATGATGATAATGATTTGAATACATCTGAAGATTTAAATTTTATGCTTGTAAAAAATTTGAAGCAAGACTTTGAGTTTGCTAATCAGGACAATTTAATGATTCTAGGGTGGGTATTGTGGAGATTCTTACAAGAAGTAATATTAAATGACGACAATGAAGGTGAAGAAGATGACGATGATGATGAGCTAGAGCCATATAGCAGAAAAGAGTTCTTGAAAGAAGTTTATATTACTCCAGAAAAATATGATTCGATTGTATCAACATTAGAATTAAAGCAAAATATAATTTTACAAGGTGCTCCGCGGAGTAGGAAAAACATATATGGCCAAAAGGCTTGCATACTCTTTAATGGAATGCAAAGACGACAACAGAATCGAGTTCATACAATTCCATCAAAGTTATTCTTATGAGGATTTTGTTGAGGGCATAAGACCAGATAAAAATGGCAGATTTAAATTGCAAAAGGGAATATTTTACGAATTCTGCAAAAAAGCAGAGGAAAATGAAGAAGAAGATTATTATCTTATTATAGATGAGATAAATCGTGGAAATTTAAGCAAAATTTTTGGCGAATTATTGACGCTGATGGAAGGTGACAAGCGTGATGAAGAAGTTGAACTTGTTTATTCGCACGAATTATTTTCAATTCCATCTAACATATATATTATTGGTTGCATGAATACTGCTGATAGGTCGTTGGCTTTAATTGATTATGCCCTTCGCAGAAGATTTGCATTTATCAATATAGAGCCTGCTTTTGAAAACGAGCAATTTATTAAAGATATGAATAAATATTTCAAAGAGAAAGCACAGACAATAATTGACACAATGAAGGAAATTAATGAAGACATTAAAAAGGATACTTCTCTAGGAAAAGGTTTTATGATTGGCCACAGCTATTTTTGTAATAAAGAACTAAGTGACTTACCAATTATAATCGAACATGAAATCATACCTTTGTTTGAAGAGTATTGGTATGATGATGAGACAGCATTAAAAGAATATACAAACAAAATGAATGGAGTGCTAAATGATTAATGTAGATAACAAAATAAGGAATATCTATTATATGTTGTGCTATACATTCTATAAGAGCAAACTTAATGCTAAGACTGAAGAAAGGCTTGGCTCAGAAGCATTTGAGAATATTTATGAACTTTTTTCTACTCTTCTTTGCTTAGTGATAAAACAATTGCTAAAACAAGGAATATATAGACACTATAATTTTGAAGAGCAAGAGTTAAATAACATTCGAGGAAAGATTGCTTTTTCTGAAACTATCAAAAATAATTCTATAATTAAAAGAAAGGTTTTTTGTTATTATGACAACTTTACGATTAATACAGACATTAACAGAATAATTAAAGCGACGTTAATTTTTTTGGTAAACTCTAGAAAAATATCTAGTGAAGTAAGAGGAAACATAAAAAATATCCTTGTAAGCTTTAAAGATGTTGATGCAATTGATATCTCTTCAATAAGATGGAATACTATTATTTTCAACAGAAATAATAATTCATGTAGAAATTGTATTTTTTTATGCAAATTAATATTAAATGGATTAATTGTTTCTGATAAAAAAGGTCAATATTATTTTAGAGAATTCCTAGATGATACTGCAGCAAGTAAAATTTATGAAAACTTTATCCGTGAATACTACAGAAAACACTATCCAATGCTAAATGCTTCATCAAAAATACTTAATCTTAATTATGAGACATCTTCAGGTTTGTGGCCAGTAATGAAAACCGATGTTGTATTAGAATATAATGATAAGACTCTTGTTATCGATGCTAAGTTTTATAATAGAATACTTGCAGAAAATCGCTTTAAAACTAAGACAATTATTAGTAATAATCTTTATCAAATATTAGCTTATGTTGATAATTTGGATCCTTATAAAGAAAACAAAGTCACGGGTATGTTGTTGTATGCACAAACATTAAATGAGAAGAATATTCGTTTTAGCGACGTTGCTAATAAACATCGAATAGATATTAATACAATTAATATGAATGCTGACTGGAACATTATTAAAGAGACTTTAAATCAAATTGCAGAAGATTTTATTAATGGCTTTTTAATATGATTAGTACTGACTTTTCAATAAGCTTATTAAATGGCTTGTTTTTGCTGTATTACTAAAAAGCGAGGAAGGACAGAAAAAAGAACATGGAAGATATAATGATGGAAATAAAGTGCTTTAATGAAGAACGCGACTGGGACCAGTTTCATTCACCAGAAAACTTGGCTAAATCTATTGTTATAGAAGCAGGAGAATTATTAGAGTGTTTTCAATGGAATGGGGAAAAATATGATAAAGAAGAGGTTTGTGAAGAACTAGCGGATGTTTTCAACTATTGTTTTCTTATGGCAGATAAGCTGGGTGTTGATCCAAAAGAAATCATCTTGAAAAAGCTGGAAAAGACAAGGCAAAAATATCCAGTTGAAAAAGCTAAAGGCGTTAGCACGAAATACGATAAACTATAAATAATAAAATGGGGGCAATTTATTATGATAGTCTACGAAGCAACAAAAGAAAAATTTGTTGAAGATGTTATAAATAATCAAATAGCCAAAAACATAGAGAGACTTTATAGGATGAGGATTGGGAGCAGGGTTAACCCACGAGAAGTAAAGGCGTGGGAAAATTCCATGCAATTCATGAACATAGTTCTAAATGATAAAAGCATTCCTAATAATAGTGGAATAGCTATAGAATATAGAATACCATATACATCAAAGCGAATAGATTTTATTATTACGGGTAAAGACGATATGAAGAGGCGAACCGCTATTATTATTGAATTAAAACAGTGGTCTGAAGCAGAAGTTGTTAGTGGCAAAGATGGAATTGTTAGAACCTTTTTAGCTGGAGCAAGAAGGGAAGTTCCACATCCATCGTACCAAGCATGGTCTTATGCAGCATATATTGAAGATTATAATGAGACTGTTAGAAAAGAAGAAGTAATTGTTCAACCTTGTGCTTATTTGCATAATTATGAGGAAAAGAAATCACCGGTAATACTTTCAAAAGTATTCGATAACTACATAAAAAAAGCGCCAGTATTTATTAGTGGGGAAGCTTTAAAATTAAGAAAATTCATTTCAAAGTATGTTAAAAGTGGAGACAACAATGAAGCACTTTATATAATTGAAAATGGAAAAATAAAACCTTCTAAGTCATTACAAGATTCAATTGCGAGTATGCTAAAGAGAAATCCGGAGTTTATTTTGTTAGATACTCAAAAGCTTGTGTATGAAACGGCAATGAAGAATGCCAGACTTTCTTACAAAGATGGAAAAAAGAGATCATTAATTGTTAAAGGTGGACCTGGCACAGGGAAGACGGTCTTGGCAATTAATTTATTAGCTGATTTAACAAATGAGTACATGGTGTGTCATTATGTGACAAAAAATGCTGCACCTAGAAATGTTTTTGAGACAAAACTAACGGGAACGTTTACTAAAACAAATATTCATAATATGTTTAAAGGTTCAGGAACGTATGTCGAATCAGGTTATAATGATATTGATGTTATTCTTGCTGATGAATCCCATCGACTTAATGAAAAATCGGGAATGTTTTCTAACAAAGGTGAAAACCAAATAAAAGAAATAATCAATGCATCAAAATTTTCAGTGTTCTTTATTGATGAGACACAGAGAATTCATATAAAAGATATTGGTTCAGTTGATTTAATTGAAAAGTACTTAAAAGAGTATAATGCACAATACGAGATTCTTGAACTAGAGTCTCAGTTTAGATGTAATGGCTCTGATGGGTACTTGTCTTGGGTTGATGATGTTCTTGAGATTAAAGAAACAGCAAACAAATTTGATTTAGATATAGATTATAATATCGAAGTAATTGATAATCCAAATGAGCTAAGGAAGAGAATAGTCAAGTTAAACAAAACTAATAATAAATCAAGGTTGGTTGCAGGTTATTGCTGGGATTGGATAAAAGAGGGGCAAAATGATTCAGAAGTTCATGATATTGTAATACCTGAATACAATTTTGAAATGAGCTGGAACTTAGGCAATAGCCAAACTTGGGCAATTGATGAAAATTCAGTTAATGAAGTAGGGTGTATACATACTGCTCAGGGATTAGAATTTGATTATGTGGGAGTAATCATTGGTAATGATATGAGGTTTGAAAATGGACATATTGTTACAGATTATACTAAGAGAGCTAAGACAGACCAATCTATGAAAGGCATTGGAACTCTTATCAAAAGCAATAAGAAAAAAGCATTAAAATTGGCTGACGAAATTATTAAAAATACATACAGAACGTTAATGACTAGAGGTCAAAAAGGCTGTTATATATACTGTGAAGATAAGCCATTGGCAAACTACATTAAAAGCAGAATAAAAATGTGTAATGTTGCAAAACAAGAATATGAATTTGCACCAGCTGAAAAAGTAGCGGCTTTACGAATTGATAAAAAAGCTATGACTAATAAGAAGAATGTACAAAAATAGAAATATTAAGTGGCCACAAATAGTGGTCACTTTCATAGTATAAAAAACTTTAAATAGCATGTTGACATAATGCATAAGGCGCGGTACACTGCGTTGGAAGTTAAGAGCTAAGGCTTTTCCGTACCTATATAATTATATTTGGAATTTAATGCGCATATTGCGTGTTAAAAATAGAAACAGGAGGACTACTGCTATGGCACAGAACTACAATCCTGGGAGGGTCAATGTCGAGGCGATGGAACGGCCATCATCAACGCTGGTGGCGGAAAGACTGTGAAAACTTCGGGTGGTGTGACGCACGTTTCCGTCTATGCGACTAGCCAGAACTGGCATCTTTCCTACGACATTCTGCCTGATGGAAGCATCGCCAATGTGCATTCCACGAAGAACAACGTTCCTTTCTACGACTATGGTGGCGGCTACTGATTGATTGATGGGGTGGGCAACAATATGTTGCCCATCTTTTTTTTTAATATAAAAATACGTACATGAAATTATTAATCAACTACGATTAAATAAATATAGTCTCTTTGTCACACTTTACCTTTCACCTCCAATATGCTATCCTATCCCCGAACTAAATAACTTAAGGAGGAGTGGCCATGATTTATATCACAGGCGATACTCATGGAGATTTTTCAAGGTTTGTTGAATCTAACTTTTCTATTCAAAACGAAATGTCTAAAACTGACTATGTAATCATTTGTGGCGATTTTGGTGGGGTATGGTCTTATGAAATAGAAAGCATTTTAGAGCAAAAGAATCTAGATTGGCTTAACTCCAGAAGTTTTACTACTTTATTTGTAGATGGCAATCACGAGAATTATACAAGGCTGTATAATGATTATCCTGTAGTAGAATGGCATGGTGGTAAAGCGCATAAAATAAGAGATTCTGTATTACACTTAATGCGTGGTGAAGTTTTTGATATAGACGGAAAAACTATTTTTGCTTTTGGTGGAGCAAGATCACATGATATTCAAGATGGAATAATAAATTTAAACGAAGAAGAGAAGATATACGAATATCGAAAAAGAGGAGCTTTTTTTAGAATAAGAGATTTTTCATGGTGGGATTTGGAACTTCCTACAGAAGAGGAAAGGCAAAATGGAATTAAAAATTTAGAAAAGCACAACTTCAAAATTGATTACATTATTACTCATTGCTGTCCAACAAGTATTCAGCCATTAATTAATTTAGCTTATAAAAAAGATTATTTAACAGACTATCTTCAAACGATAGCAGAAAAGTGTGATTTCAAAAAATGGTTCTTTGGACACTATCACGAAAACAAACATATCAATTCTAAATATACTTTATTGTACGAAAGCATTGAGCTAATAGAATACAGAAGCGGATTTTAACTACATTATTATGTCTTCATTATTAGTGATTGGCTGTTTCTTTTTTAAATACTAATTGTAAATCGAATGATTATGTGATGTTATATGAATTAGAGTAATAGTCTTTTGATGTGTAATTTTATTACTAATGAGAATAATTGAGATAAAGATAGTTTAAAAATATAGGATGGGAGTTATATGAATAATTTAACGAAGCAATCGACCTCAAATGATGAATTGTTGAAGTTGCTAGGCATTTCGCTATGGGTATTTAATTCGAACTGTGGCTTTATAATTGAAATGATTGATAAAGAACATCATAATAATTCTAGTGAACATTGGCATAAATTGATAGAATTGACATCTGGAAGTCTTTTGGATTATAAAAATTTGATAATTACAATATTAGGTAAGGAAATATATGATTTATTTTATAGTTTAGTAGAAGACAGAAATTGTATTATACATAGTATGCCTACTGGAGAAAAAGTTGATAATTATGTAATTCCTATTTATAGAAATGATACCAAGAATAGATATGTAAGAATTGATAAAAGTTTTTTGATTAGTTTTATTAAGAAAAATGAACAATTAAGCGATAAAATACATAAGCATAGAGGTTATTAAAGTACAAGTTATTAAGATACTCATAATAATCTAATGATATGAACAAGTATTCATTTGGGTGTCCTCACTATTGAAGAGGGCATCATTTTTATATTCAAAAATCTTACTTGACAGTCTCCCTACAGTCAACCCCATAAAAATATAAAAAATGATAAAATAGAAAGAATACAAAACGCATAGTCAAACGTCAACTAGCACTTAGAAAGAAGCGGGTTTCATCGATTTTAATTATTACACTAAAAATCAAAATTCTTAGCCCGAAGAGCACCAAAGCATCAAGATGGAATGGCAGAAAACCTAACTAAAGTATTAGACATAGAAGCGGAAACACAGGAACGAATAAACCAGATGAAGATAAAACAAAGAGATATCCTAAACAAAGTGCTGAAGCTAGAACAACCATATCAGAATGTGTTATTTAGCATATACATTGTTGGAAATAGTGTAGATACCTCATCTTCAATAGTCGGTTACTGTAGGACACAGAATTATAAAAAAAGAGATAAAGGAATCGAGATGTATTCAGAACTATGATTGGTTTTAAATGCAACATTTAAACTTGTTAACAGTATAATTATATGGTATTGTTTTATTGGGTGAATTGCATGAAGGTCTTAAAAACAATATCATTGATAAATTGTATAATATGGGTGGTTCTGTTTTTAGTAGCTGGAGGAACAGTAAATGCTATAGAGGGATTGTTTTTTATTGCTAATATTTGTGAAATATATTATTTGTTATTTTCAAAAAAAGATAGTAAATGGAAACGAGGAGCTGTTTTTGGAGTAAGAGTTATATCAGAACTTGATTTTCTCTTGGGAATTGAATATGGTACTGCAGGGCATGGACAAGATTATAAAGTGTGGATGATTGAATTTATTCCCAATTTAGTTTATATGTTTTGCATTTGCTTTAATAAAGATCCATTTCTTTTCTTTAAGCAAAAATATTTGATGAGAAAAATTAAGAATTTGAAAGAGCTTTTAAATGTAGGTGCAATTACACAAGATAAATATGATAAAAAGAACGAAGAATATCTTCATATGCTACAAGAAGCATTAAATAAAAAAGAACCACAGAATGTAAAAAATGATGCGGAAAAACACGAACAAACTGAAAACAATCCTCCAAAGGTACAGAATGCTACTACAGGACAAAGAAAAATGATTAATATAATAAAATATGTTATAATTGACATTGCATTGGTATGTATTGTATTTAGTATAGTAATGTTAAAGGTATACTTAAGTTCTACATCTCCCTCGGATAAATATAAGTCAACATTGTCAGAAAATACAGATAAGAGTGAAACAAACAATAATAATACATTAAATGAATTTGCTGATAGATACTATAGTTATTCTGATAATGCTTATTACAATTTAAATGATGGATCAAATTATAATGAGCCTGAATTTGTGTTGGATATTGATTTTAATAATTCAAACTTAGAAATTAATTGGAATACTGAAGTTGATTTTACATCTGCGTTAAAAGTATTTAATGAATATACTCAAAAAAGCAATCATTCAGAAAGTTATATGGGAGTTCCAGCAGGAACATGTATATTGAATGGCAATGTTTGTTATGTAATTCAAGCAGGCACACCTGTATCGATGAATGAATACTATATTATTGATTTGTCTGCTGGAGAAAATAACACAAAAATATACTACGGTGGATGGTCAGGCATTCAAAAAGATATGATATCCAGAGTAAAATAGCATAATAGCCTGCAGGAATCTGCAGGATATTATTATATGAAAATTTTCCTTTGACAGCCTCCTACAGTCAAACCCATAAAAATTATCGAAAAATGATAAAATAGAAAAAATGCAAAACACATAAACAAGTGTCAACTGGCGCTTTGATAGAAGCGGGTTTCTGCAATATCAATTATTACATTAAAATTCAAAAGGAATAGCCCGAAGGTCTAGCTCTATTCAATAAAACAATCTATACATATTTCTCTCTTTCATAAAAAATGGTATAATACTCTCATATTTATTGAAAGGATTGAACACAGTGATTGAAGAACTAATAAATAAATTGTCAAATAGATTTACAGAAACAATTTTTTATAAAAACAATAGTGAACTTGAAAAACAAATAGAAGCATTAGAAACACTTTTGAAAAAGTATCCGAATAATTCAAAACTTCTTAATGAATTAAACATGTGCAAAGCTGGACTACAAGGTGAGAAGGAGCTTGAATTTGAATTAAAAAATGCCAACATTGGTATGTATGTGTTGCATGATGTTAACCTTCAATATGATGACTTAAAGGCACAAATTGATTATATTATTATAACACCCGCGTATTTGTATTTCGTGGAATGCAAAAGAATTGTGGGCAATATTTTTGTTGATGCTAGTGGAAATTTTAATAGAATATATTATAGGGATGGACAAAAAATAATTGAAGGAATGCGTTCACCACTTAGTCAAGCTCAAAGACATGCTGAAGTTTTCAAAAAGATTTGGTTAAGTAGAAATAACAATATAATGGATAAGCTATTTAGGCAAGATAACTTTGATAAATGGTATAAGCCACTCGTAGTTTTTGCAAATTCAAAGAATACTATAGATTTAAAGAATGCGCCAAGAGACTATATAAATAAAATTGTAAAGAGTGATAATTTGGTTGAATTATTAAAGAAAGAATATCAAGAATGTGACAAAGACGTATTATGGAATAAAAAAACTATTGAAACTGCAGCATCTACTATAGTTAATAATTATTGTAATTCTTTGCAAGTTGATTATTTAAAGAAATATGAAGAACTAATTGAAAATGATAAAGAATCAGATTCAGAAAAACTTAAGGAAGAATTATTGTACTTTAGAGAAGAAAAAGCTAAGGAAAGGAATATTCCAAAAGATTATATATTTACAGATGATGAGTTGGAAGTTATTGTTAAACTAAAACCTAAAACAAAAAAGGAATTAGAAAATGCCAGGATACTATCTGATGTTAAATTAAAATTTCATGGGGAAGAAATCATTAATATAATTATACATAAATCTTAGATATAACAAAATTGCGTAGATATCAATTAGCCATATATATAATATCCCCCAACAAATGCTATATTACTCATATACCAACTCTCGAAAGGAGCCCCATATGCCTACTACATTTATTTGTTACCCCAAATGCACAACTTGCCAAAAGGCGAGAGCATGGCTTGTTAGCCACAAAATTAAATTTGAAGAAAGAGATATTGCCATTAATAATCCATCTAAGCAAGAATTAAAAAAATGGATTAAAGAGTCTGGCTTAGATATCAAAAGATGGTTTAATACAAGTGGCTTAAAATATAAAGAATTAAACCTAAAAGATAAACTTCCAACTATGTCTGAAGAAGAAAAGATTACTCTTTTATCTACTGATGGTATGCTTGTCAAAAGACCAATTATAATAACAGATAAAGGTATAACGACAGGTTTTAAAGAGGAAGAATGGAAGAAATTATTATAATTCATCGAAATAATCACTTTATCAAACATAGACAACCCTTTTTGACGTTACATAATCGAATTCAGTAAGAAAGTACTCTTTCTTACTGTTTTTTGTTTTTATGATAGTTATTTATTCTTTCCCATATTATGATATAATTCAAATTAATAATTTATTAATATAATAGAGGAGAAAATAAATATGGTTGAAACAAAGAAAGTTGTAATTATCGGTTGTGGCAATGTTGGAATGAGTTATGCATATGCACTATTAAATCAAAAAACGTATGTAAATGAGCTTTGCCTAATTGATTTAAATAAAGAAAGATTAGAAGGCGAAGTGATGGATTTAAATCACTGTTTGGCATTTTCACCTTCTAAAATGAAAATTGAAGTAG
>JAEEGL011846100.1_pt1 | contig 30973 bp, 25 predicted proteins | sample 9134231 | NCBI WGS metagenome assembly JAEEGL01 (sample SAMN16246548, study PRJNA631951) | gut metagenome | biome: gut microbiome; feature: rumen; material: fiber-attached | host: Bos | place: Iran: Karaj | collected 2018-10
AATTGAAGCACTATTGATTCTTCGTATAATACTTCTCACGGTACGCCTTTGGTGTCATGCCAGTGATTTCCTTGAACACGGCAATAAACACGCTTTGCGTGGAGAATCCCAGCGAGGTAGAAATCACAAGATAGGACAGGGCGGAATATCGGAGCAGTTTTTGCGCTGTATCTACCCGTGCTTCTTTTACAAAGCGTTTCAGCGGAATGCCGGTTTCCTCTCGGAACAGCCTTGACAGATAGGCAGGATTCAGCTCTGCCGCCTTTGCAAGTGCCTTGACTGACAGATCAGCACCCAGGTTCTCATAGATATAGTCGATACACTTGCGGATATGAAGCGAAATCACCGCTTCTTTGCGTATCTCCTGCATTCGCTCGGTAAAATCAAGGCACATATCTTCATAGAGCCTGCATACACCGTCTATCGTTTTGCAAGTATCGGCTTTGAGGACATAGAGATCGGACAGCGTATAGGCTTCTGTCTGCCCCATGCCCATTTCCATACAAGCGGAAGCAATTGCCGATGCACATAAAACAAAGTGATAAGCAGCGTTTTTCAGCTTGTTTTTGGACATGATTCTGTCATCAGCTATCAAGGAAAGCTCACCATGACTGAGCTGCCATTTAACAGCATCCATATCCCCATTGCATATTGAAGTAACCTCGTCTGGCTTCACGGAATGTTCCGAACGCTTGAAATTATCCATCTTCTGCCGAAAAAGCTCTGCATTCAGCTCATTTCTGATTTTCATACGCACCGCCTGCCTTTCTTCTGTATATTATATCACTTTTCAGCTATAAATTCAAGTTTTCAGATATAAAATACGACTGAGATATGCTATATTTAATGGCAGAGGTGATGTGAATGGATCATACGAATGACCTGACAAACGGTAAAGTATCGGGAAAACTGCTTGGTTTCTTCTTTCCGATGCTCTTGACCAATCTTCTTCAGCAGATATACTCGGTAGCTGATACGGCTATCGTTGGGCGAGGCTTGGGCGACAATGCCCTCGGTGCAGTCGGAAACCTCTCGTCCTTATCATTGCTGATAATAGGCTTCTCAATGGGCGTGACCGGCGGATTTGCTGTTATCATCGCTCAGAACTTCGGTTCGCGCGATATGACTGCCGTCCGCAAGTCTGTTGCAATGTCTGTAAAGCTGTCAGCGATACTGACAGTGATCCTGACGGCAGCAGGCTGTTTGCTTCTGAAACCGATATTACTCCTGATGCGGACAGACCAGATCATACTGAAAGACAGCCTGCTTTACGGATATATCATCTTCGGCGGACTGGCAGCAACGATAGCGTATAATCTGCTTTCAGGTGTTCTCCGTTCGGTCGGTGACAGTAAAACACCGTTTCTTGCGATCATGATCTCCTCGGCGGTCAATATCGCTTTGGACTATATCCTGATATTTCTCTTTCACACAGGCGTTGAGGGAGCAGCGGCGGCAACAGTTATCTCACAAGGAATATCGGCGTTTATCTGCTATCTGAAAATGAAACGGATACCTGATCTTGAAATCCGTAAAGACGATTTTGAACAGGATACAGCAATGTCCTTGCTTCTGCTGAAAAACGGCATACCGATGGCGTGTATGAACTCAATCACTGCGGTCGGATGTATGGTCGTTCAGGGGTATGTCAATGATTGTGGTGTAGCCTATACATCGGCGTATTCGGTGTGCAGTAAGTATCTGAACCTATTTATGCTCCCGTCCCTCACAGCGGGATTTGCAGTTTCTTCCTTTGTCAGCCAGAATTTCGGTGCAGGCAAGACCGAGCGTATCAGACAGGGCGTTCGTGTTTGTATCAATATTGCATTGGTTTCCTATCTTTCCTTAGGATCGGCTATGATACTGCTTTCAAAACAGCTCGCTGATTTCATGCTTGATGAGAGTGAAACGATTGCTCTTTCCGCAGAATATCTGAGGATATGCGGTGCAGGGCTGATATTGCTGAATCTGCTGTTCATTTACCGCAATGCAACGCAGGGTATGGGTTATCCGTTGATTCCAATGCTGTCGGGAATTGCTGAAATGGCACTGCGTATCCCTGCAATCATCTTTCTCTTACCGCATATTGGCTTTCGGGCAACTGCCTACGCTGAGATCATTGCTTGGATTGGAGCATTGGCCTTGAATGTGGGAGCATATATGATTTATTATAGGAAAGCAAATCAAAGTCAAGCATAAGAGCAAGGTCAAAGGCGGAATCAAGACTGTCGAAATCTACATCAAGGCGGAGGACAAGGCTGTCTATTATGTTGTCAACGGCGACTTCTCTGATAAGATTGACCTGTGAGAATGAACGGAGGGAACGGGATTCATGTGAATCACGTTCCCTCTATTTTCTTTCAGCAAGGTGTGCTTTTTTGTTAGCAATTCTAAAGGCTTTACTTGATATAGCGAATACCGTCGATCTCAACGGCGGCAATTTCCGATACCTTATGAATAATGGTTGCATTTTCATTCTCACAAGGCGAATCAGATGCAAGAAATTCAAAGATGTTGCCGCTTCGTTCCGAATTATAATCACTCCTGACAGACTGCAAGTCTTCCTCTGTACCGTCAGTGTAAACCAGCTTATAGGACGATTTCGCTGCTGTATTTACAACATATTTTTCATCAGTTGTATCCGGTGCAAAGCTGCTCGGTCTGATTAGTTCAAAATCCGAAAGCATGATCTGTTCGCCGTTTTCTGCGGTCAGCGTCCTACATTCGCAGTTCTGCGTGAAGTCGAATGCAACAATCATGCCGTCAAGCAGTTCTCTGCCGGCTTCCTTCGACGCAAAAACATAATCAGTTTCATCCGGCATTGCAAATCTCATGTAAAGTGTACTTCCGTTCCAATCCTCTGTATTCGGAAAGTTGATCTCATACCGGCATTGATTCGAGGGCAGGTCAGAGTCTTTCCACATACTCATGCCGCCGTAACCCGAAAGATACTTGCCGTCATATGTTCTCTCCTCCGGATCAATTTCAAGTGCATTGCCTTCTGCGTCGCATACGATCTCCGGAATGAAACCATAGTCGTGCGGGAAAGTGTATGCAGGATCATGTGCTTCAATCGTAACAACCGCTAGTGCCGAATGACCGTCATACAGCATCGTGTCGATCGTGAGTGTTGCTTTGTCATTGGAAAAGCTCTGCGGTACAGAATAACCGGATTCCATCAAAATCTGCTCACCGCTGACGCCGATGTATTTCTGCACAGACTCTTTGTGATACAGCTCGTATGCATAAACTCCTACAGGCAGACATACGACAACGGCAGTAATTGCCGCAAGTGCAGGGAAAACCTTTTTGACTTTGGCTCTTTTCGCACGCTGTTCTGTTTCATATTCATCAATACGCTGATGAATATCTCTTATCATATCTTCACGCTTTTTCATAATCAAATCCCTCCATTTCAAGTTGTGAGCGCAGTGATTTCTTCGCTCGGTACAGAATTGACTCCACACTTCGGACACTCTTTTTCATGACAATCGCGGCTTCTTTACTTGTCAACCCCTCAAAATATGTCAGCCACAGTATCTGCTGATATTCAGGATTGAGCTTTCGCATTGCTCTGTGTACCATGATTTGCTGTTCCTTTTTGATATAGGCATCTTCTACAGCTTCCTCATCGCTGCTCAGCTCAGCAATCTCCTCAATCGGAACAGCAGAATACTTTGCGGCCTTTTTCAGGTGCTTCAGCGCAAGGTTTCGTCCTATCGTATAGAGCCATGTCTTAAAAGAACTGTTTCCTTTGAATTTTGGCTTTTTCGTACCAAGCAAAACGAAAGTATCCTCTGTAAGCTCTTCCGCCGTCCAAATGTTTCCGACTATACTTGTCAGGTACAGCATCAGACCATCGCTGTAATCCATAATGATTTCATCTAAGCCAGAATCATCACCATTGTCACGGAAACGGCGGTAGCTACTTGCACCGTTATCCATCGACAAACTCCTTCCTGAAAGCATTTTCTTATGCTTTCACTTATTAGATACCAATCGCCGCTGAAACTACGCGCTCACTTTTAATATTTTTTAGAAAGCATTGAAGTTTGTGCAACGTGCTGTAATTGATGACATGATTTTATCACTTTTGAATAATGCCGTCAAGGAGAACTGGCAACCAGACGAACGGAAATCCCTCTCTCAGCTTTCAATGATCATTACGAGGATAATTAGCAAAAAGCGACCTCTAAGAAAGCTCTCAGAGGTCGCTGTGCTTATCATTGCTGCTGATACTTACGTCATAAGTACAGCATCATCTGATTTGTCCCCAAAGGAATATCATCCTATATCCGCACATTGCAGATCGGTTCAGAATACAGTCTTTTCGCTACTCAGAACCTGCAAGAAGTCCGTAAGCGCATCTTCCGGCTCATATGTCCTGACCTTGCAATAATGGGTATCATCAACTGCAAAGAAGGCACTCACAACAGACTGCTCACCATTGCTGTTATCTACAATACCGTACTTCTCGTCAACGACATTGAAGTTCTTGATACCCAATCTCTGCTCTATATACTTCCACAGATCAGAAACAGTATAAGCAGGATCGTTGAAGTAGTAATATACTTGATAGTATTTCCCTTGATATGCCACATGATACAGAACGCCTATATCTTCATAGTTTGCATAAGGCATCAGCCAAACCGCTGCATTCGGGTGATCCTCACGGAGTGTGATTGCGTTTTCAGCATCAGCAAAATGATAGATATACCCATCCTCGCTGAAACGCTCAAACATCTTCCGATAGTCATCGTAATACTGTTCGGGATAGGCATTTACATCGTTGTTATGGATTGCTTCAATGGCGGCTTCCGCATCCTTATATCCGATTGGCTGTGCCGTTACAGGCGTGACCGGATCAGTTATGCTATTGTCTGCAATATCCAGCTTCTCGTAATTCAGTACCTGCAAGAAGTCCATAAGCGCATCTTCCGGCTCAAACGTCCTGACCTTGCAATAATGGGTATCATCAACTGCAAAGTAGGCACTCACAACAGGTTGCCCGCCATTGGGGTGATGTGCAATGCCATACTTCTCGTCAACGACATTGATGTTCTCGGTATGCAGTCGCTGTTCCATGTAATCCCACAAATCCGATTCAGGAAAAGCCGGATCGTTAAAGTAGTAATAAACTTGATAGTCTTTTCCTTGATATGCCACATGATACAGGATGCCTGTATCCTCAAAGTAATCATAAGGCATCAGCCAGACTGCTGCATTCGTGCGATCCTCCTGGAGCGTGACTGCATTTTCAGCATCGGTGAAATGATAGATAAATCCGTCATTCCGGAAGCGCTCAAACATCTGTGCATAGCCTTCTATTTCGCTGAGGTCGCTTTGGATGATTTCCTTGATGGCGTCATCAGCGGTCTTAAACCCAAGCGGCGCAATATGATCGGCAGGGGGTTCAACCGGATCCTGTATGTTTTCAAGCAATGCCCGCTTCATCAGTGTCAGATCCAATGCATTGAGCTTATTGTCCGCACAGAAATCGGCTGCCTTCCAGTTTGCAAGCGGTGTGTCCGGAACGGCTAACAACCATTTCTGAAGCAGCACAACATCGGCAATGCTGAATGCGCCGTCATCATTCACATCACCCATGATGTACGCCGTATCCTGTTCTGCTGCATTCACTGCTGCGGCACAATTCAGTGTTCCCGTGCCGATACAAGCAGCCGCAAGCATGAACGCCATGATTTTCTTCTTCATAAAATCACCTCATTTTTGCTGTATGATTGGAGTCTCTTTTCGTAGCCATAAGCATTTTGTAACGCTACCATCTCCTTTTTCTGCTTCGTATTTGCAGACGCTCAAAATCAGATACAGCGGCTTTCAGAATCATAGGCTTCATCAGCATCGAGAAGGGGGTCAATGCTGATGACCGACTAATCATCACGCTGCATTTGTATTCCTCATGAAAGCATCAACGCTTCAAAACGAAACGCTTCTATGAATTCTATCATCTCCTCTTCGGATACGACAGAATTAACTGAATAATAATGATCAGAATCAATAAACGCTCCGGTATATGTCTGCCCGTTATCAGCAAAGTGCAGACTCACATTTGTACCTGACACATTGATCTCTTTGTCGCTTCTGCGTCCAAGGCGATATTGCAAATAGTCAGCGATCCCGTCTGTCCGGGCTATACTGACATCATCCGCATAGTAGAACATGATATGGTAGTTCTTTTCTCTGTATGTGACATAATAACCGATGCCGATATCCTCATAAAGCGTGTCCGGAAACAAATAGACATTCAGATCATCTCTCACTGTTACAGTATTCGTGCCAGTCACCTGATACAGAAATCCGTCTTTATTTATCCTTTCAAACATCCGGCGATATTCACTCCGATCCTCCGGCGGATAAGCGGAAACATCTCCGGAACTGACTGCTTCCGCCGCGGCATGAATATCTGCAAACGGAATCGGCGGTGCCGAAACATCGGCCGGTTCCTCCGGCGGAATGGGCTCTGTCACTTCTGTTTGCGGCGGCTCTGCCGAGGTAATTTCAGGCGGTTCGGTATTTGTCTGTGTGACGCTAACGGGCGGAGTTGTTGCAGGAGCCTGCGTTTCTGTCTGCTTTACAACCTGTTCAGTTGTCGGTGTTTCAGTCGCATCTGTAACAACTGTTGTCACAGTTTGCGTTTGTATACCTGCCGTAGTAGTCATATGCTCCGTATCCGAGTGAGTGGTAGGCACAGTTGTGGATGCCGGCTCGGACGGAATTTCTGAACCGACAGTCGTGTGAGCATCAGTTGATACTGTGGTAGTATCGGTCTTTTCGGTTGTTGAATTTTCAATCGAGCTTGGCTGAACAGGGATACGCGGGAGATTCCTGAAATGATTCCAATATCCAACGCCTAATGCAATCGTCAGGCAGAAACAGGCTAATACGGGAACTGTACGCCTGATTGCCCGAATACGCTTATTTTTGCGTTCCCGATATTCGTTTCGTCTGGAAAGCACGCTTTGAAACATCTGATCATCATTCTTCATAGTCAAAGCCACTCCTTTCCAGTTCTGATTTTAATGCTTTCTTTGCGTTATACAGCAAAGTTTCGATCTGCCTGCTTGTTTTTTTCATGATCAGGGCAGCTTCAGCATTGGTGAATCCCTCAAAATAAATTAGATACAACACTTGCCGGTATTCAAGTTTCAGACGGTGCAGAGCCTGATGCACCATATGCTTCTGTTCTGTTTTGATGTAATTGCTTTCGAGGCTTTCCTCGTCGGCAAGGTATTCCTGCGATTCCAGCGGAACGACGCTGAGCTTTGCGTGCTTTCGGAGATATTTTGATGTGATATTACGCGCAATTGCATAGAGCCAGGTCTTGAACGAGCTTTTTGCAGAGAATTTTGGGCAATTGATCGCAATTTCTGCAAATGTGTCTTCGGTTAAGTCCTCAGCAGTATGAATGTTTTGTACAAAGCTGTTCACATATAGAATTAAACCTGCCCGATAGGTACAGATAATCTCATGCAGTCCTTCATCGTCGCCCGCAAGGAAACGGCGGTAGCTACTTTCACCGTTATCCATGGGGAGATTCCTCCTCTCAAGGGCTGTTCTTTACCCTTTCACTTATTAGTACCAAGATTTCATCAAAACTCAAAGTGATTCTTTCATTTTATCCAAAATCTCATCGAGTTTGTCTGGTATGCACAAATATTATAGCATGAAGTTAGTCGAATTGCAATACAGAGAAAGCAGAGCGGCTTTTTGATTTCGCACGCTCTGCTTTTCACATCCATATTATCGAATTTGATTCTGCTTCTCTTGTGGGGTTACTTAATGGCTGTTTGATATCGTCATTGATTAATTCTTTACGATCTTGTAGTATGTCCTTGCGGTTACAATATAGATCATACTATAGAGTAAAGCAAACGCTCCGAAGCTGCATAGTACACAGATTACAAAAAGTCCTGTGTTGTCCAAATCCAGGAGTTTCAGCATACGATTCACCAAAGGAAATGCAAAACCGACGTGCATACCCGCTGTCAGCAGAGGCAGGAAAAAGACGATCAATATTTGTGACCTGATCGACTTCACAACCTCTGACAAGCTCATTCCTACATTCTGCATGATCTCAAAACGCTTCTGATCTTCAAAGCCCTCGGTGATCTGCTTATAGTAGATAATCAGTATCGTCTCCATAAGGAACAATGTACCCAGGAAGATGCCGAGGAAAAATAATCCGCTGTATATTGAAAGCGCGTCATCTCTTGTTTCAGTTTTCGTACTGTAGTATAGTCCACCATCCGGATGAACGCGGAGATAACTGTCAAGCAGTTCGATACATTGCGTTTCCTGCTGTGCTTTATCACCGTCAGCATAGTACAGATTGATTCTTTCTCTGCCGTTGTTCGGACGGAAACTCATATCATTATAAGCACGCAGCATTTCAAGCATAACATCCCTGCTGCTCAAAATCATATCATAGCTATCTGTAGCGTATTCCTGACCGCCATCCTCGTACTCACACCGAACCACACGAAATGTCTTTCCGAGTATTGTGATTTTATCAGGATGAAATCCCGCACGGTTTGTATAGATCACGCATTCATCATCAGCAAGCTCAAAACCAGTGTTTTTTAATATGCTGTGCGCTCCGGCTGAATAAATCGAAACAGTATAAGCACTCTCGACATTGTTTGTCAGATAATAATTTTCGTTTATGTTATCATAGCTGTAATCACTCTCTGTGAATGTCTTTGGAGCAGTCCATTCTCCATAAAAAAACAGATGTGCATAGGTAAGCCTGTCGATTCGCAGGTTATCCATGTGATCTGACAGATATTCCGTTACATTATCACCCACTTCAATATCGTATTCAGTGATTCTGACATCGGAAGGATGCTTATTTTCGATCACATCCTCAATCCCGATATACAGCGATGTTGTCGAAGAAATCATGACAAGCACCATCGTTGACAGGATACACACGCTTGCTAAGCCCACTGCATTTCGTTTCATTCGGTATAACAGCCCTGAAACTGCCGTGAAGTGATTTGTCTTGTAATAATACTTCCGATTCCTTTTCAGTAGCTTTAGAATTGTAATGCTGACTGCCATAAACAGAAAATAAGTACCGATCATGACGCAGATCACAGCAATAAACATCTTTACCAAAAAAGAGTCTGTTCCGTAGTAGGCATTTACCGTAATGCTCAGATAATACCCGACACTGATCAGTGCAAGACCGAGCAATGTCATGATGATTTTGGTTTTCGGCTCCCGTTCACCGGCATTCGCGCCTGAAAGCAGCTCGATCGGCTTTGCAAGATGTATCTGTCTCAACATATTCAGATAAATCAAAAAGAAAGTACCGAGAATGAAAATCGTTGTAATGATAAGCGAAACGACGGATATATGAAAGCCCAAAACAACACTCTCACCGATCAGCTTTGTCAGTGACATGAACATGAGCTTGTCAAGCAGAATGCCGATGCCCAATCCGCAAACAAGTGTGATCAGTATGATATAGACTGTTTCAATAAACAGCATTTTTGCGATATGCCGTTTATCCATACCGAGGATATTCAGCAGTCCAAATTCCTTGCGGCGGCGTTTTACAATAAAGCTGTTTGTATAGAACAGGAAGATAAACGCAAATATCATGGTGACATAGCTCCCGAAATTCATTATTTTCGGGAGAGTATGCGAACCTCTCGGAAGTTTTGCGTAATCAGGATTCATTGCAAGCGAACGGATAATATACAGCATTGCCGCTGTCAGAATACTTGTGATGAGATAAGGAATATAGATCTTCGCATTTTTCTTGATGTTTTCGAGTGCCAGTCTTGCATAGTAACGGTTACGCATCTGCATCACCGCCTGACATGAGCAGCGTAAGCGTATCGGAAATGCGCTGATACATCCCCTCGTTTGTGCAGTTGCCTCTGTAGAGCTGGTGATAAACAGAGCCGTCCTTGATGAACAGCACTCTGCCAGCTCTGCTTGCCGCTTTCGTGGAATGCGTTACCATCAGTATGGTCTGTCCGTCAGCATTCAGATCGGCAAAAACATCGAGCAGACCGTCTGTCGAACGGGAATCGAGTGCGCCTGTCGGTTCATCGGCAAGTATCAGCTTCGGATTTGTGATGATCGCCCTGGCAACCGCAGTACGCTGTTTCTGACCGCCGGATACTTCGTATGGGTATTTTTCAAGTATTTCCGTAATGCCAAGTCTTTTGGCGATAGGAGTCAGACGGGCATTCATCTTCTCATAACCGCACCCAAGCAGGACAAGCGGAAGAAAGATATTATCCTTGATCGAAAATGTGTCAAGCAGATTAAAATCCTGAAAGACAAAGCCGAGATTGTCACGGCGGAATGCGGATATTTCCTTCTCCTTGATCTTTGTGATATCCTTGCCCTCTAACAGCACCGAGCCTGTTGTCGGCTTATCCAGAGCCGCAAGAATATTAAGAAGCGTCGTTTTTCCTGAACCCGATTCGCCCATGATCGCCACATATTCGCCCTGTTCTACAGAAAAGCTCACATCGGATAGAGCTTGCACCTTATTGCCGCCAAAACGTGTGGTATAGATTTTCCCAAGTGATGATACTTCAAGTATAGCCACTTTTCATGCCTCCTTCTATTGGTTATGAGCCTATTATACCACGCCGGCGAATAACCGGAAATTGATTTGTGTGACATTTTCGGAGTACGATGTGACATTTTTGTAAGATGCTGCCTTAATCCGCCTTGATCGTTTCAGGCAATTTCAGAAAAACGGAAGTACCTTCACCCACTTTACTTCTGATTTCAATTTGCACGCCTAATTTGTCGCAGGCTTTTTTGACAAGATACAGTCCGAGTCCGGTTGACTTGTGTTCTGCTCTTCCATTATAGCCCGTGTATCCGCGCTCAAAGATACGGGGAATATCCTCCGCAGAAATACCGATACCGGTATCAGAGATCATAATCGTTCTGTCGGCTGATACCGTTATCGTGACTTTTCCGCTGTCCGTGTATTTGACAGCATTCGATAATACCTGTTCTATGATAAAGCCGAGCCATTTGCTGTCCGTCACAGCCGTGAGTTTTGTTCCCTCATATTCAAGGTGCAGCTTTTTGCGTATAAACAACGGCGCATATTTTCGCAAGCCTGTTCGGATCACCTCATCGATCTGCACCTTCTCGGATACAAGATCAGATGTATCGCCGTCAAGCCTGAAATAGCAAAGCACCATTTCCACATACTGCTCTATTCTGAACAGCTCATCGGATATCGCTCTGTTTTCGGGCGTATCCGCTTCATCAAGCTCCATGTGCATGACCGATATTGGTATCTTGATCTGGTGTACCCATACCGTAAAATAGTCGAGCATATCCGTTCTTTCGCTTCGGAGCTGCAAATCCGCCTGCTGACACTGTTCATTCAGTTCCGCTATAATCGCAAGCCACTGTTCCTGCTCCGGTGAATGCGCTTCGGGAAGATGCTCATTCAGCAATTCAACGTGGCGGAGCAATTCCTCACGCTTGTAATACTCTGCACGAAAATGGAAAAAGTGTATCCCAATGACGTTAATGGCAACAAAAGCGCATAAGATAGAGGCATATAATACAGCTTCTACCTCTAATGAATACAAAGAAAAGACAAATGCGAATATCCCGGCAAATACAGCGAACAGCAGAGCTGTACCAAGATACTGCTTTACAAATTTCAAAAACAGCTTCATAATTCTCACCGTTCTATGATATAGCCGCTGCCGACTTTGGTCTTGATCAGGTCTGTCACGCCGATCTCTGCGAGCTTATGCCGAAGCCGGTTTACATTGACGGTCAGCGTATTTTCCTCCACATAGCAGTCAGCCTGCCACAGCTTTATCATAAGCGTATCACGGCTTACGACTTTCCCCTTGTTTTCAAGAAGTGTCTGCATAATACGGAACTCATTTTTGGTAAGCTCTATCGTGCTGCCGTTATAGGAAACTGTTGTGTCTCCAAGATCGAGTGTTATTCCGTTATGCGAAAGCGTTGGAACAGGCATCGGCATATCGTAGCAGCGCCGCAGAAGCGCCTGTATCTTCGCCACAAGCACCGTACCGTCAACAGGCTTTGCGATAAAATCATCACCGCCCATATTGACCGCCATTACGATATTCATATTATCCGAAGCAGAAGACAGAAACATGACAGGCACTTTGGAGAGCTTTCTGATCTCGGCACACCAATGATAACCATTATAGAACGGCAGCGTGATATCCATGATAACAAGGTGCGGCTCGATCTCCCGAAACTCATCCGATACTGCATCGAATCGTTTTACGCAACGCACATCATAATCCCAGCTAGAAATCGTTTTTTGAAGTGCTTTTGCAAGTGCGGCATCATCTTCCACGATCATGATCTTATACATATCGCATTTCCTTTCTGCTAAATATAAGCTTTGATGATATGTTGTTATTATAGCACAGATACACCGATAGTTCAAGCACTGAACAGTATATAACCGTAGTTATTGCATCAAGGCATATTGAAAGTTGATCTCAAAATGAATAATCATGATTTATAGAATCACAGTCAAGAGAATCAAAAAGTAAAAGTCTACTAATAAACACAAAACAGGCAGAGCCACTTTCGACTCTGCCTGTTCTGTTCATAGCCCGCTGTATAGGTCTTTCATAATTGTTCTTGGAAAACTTCTTTATGAGTACCTACCTAACATGGCAGGACTGTTTTCAATATAGAAAGGCAAAAGCTGACAGGTGTGTCACATTTTTGATGGCTCCACTCACTTATTTAGTGCTTCGCTCATTTCTAATAGCAGTTTTCCTTTATCATCTGGAAGGGTGCGATAGTTTTCGACGAGCTTTCGCTCGCTTTCTGTCAGATAGGTGACGGTTTCATCGTCACAGAATAGTTCAGAGAGCGAGATCCCCAATGGAACGATTAGACGCTTTAGCGTGTCCAGTGACGGATTCCTTCTGCCGCATTCAAGATCGCTGATATGGTTTTGCGTGATACCGGTTTCCTTCGACAATTTATAGATCGTTAATCCTTTGGCAATGCGCAGTTTCTTGATTTTTTCCATTGAAGTCATGGTATATCAGCTCCTCTCATGCATAATTATAGTCTAAATCCCCACATAAAATAATGCGTGGCGTGCGGTTGACAATGATATTATTATGCGGTATAATAGAGGGGCAAGCGGAAAACCGTGCCTAAAAAGGAAAAAGCCGCTTTCAAAAGCTGAAAGCGGCGAAACTGCATCAAAAAGCACTTGACAGGTAACACAAAAGGTGCTATAATAAAACAAGTGCTAAAAAGCAATCCCACAGGAAGCACTCGGACGGCAATCCTTGTACTTCCCATAATCATCCAGATGCTGCAAACATCTGCTGACTTAGTGAGACTGGCTATAGCGTGTTGTCATTATAACACGATTTTATAGTATTGTCAAGCCTTTCAGTTCGTAGTTGCAGCTTCGGGACTGAAGGGCTTGCCTTTTTGTCAGCACATCATATCGAACGCCTCGTCCAAAAGTCTTTCGGTATGAAGCACATTGAAAACTGAATAGTTTTGATTGACGGATCATCACTTACGGTCGAACGCGCCATGATGCAGCCCTGTCCAAATGTGACACACCTGTCACATTTTTTGATTCACCCAAAGTTTGCTAGGGGAAGGAACTGCGAGCCGTGCCGCAAAGGATCAGTAGCGGGAGGGAAAATAAACTCCTGCAAAACGCAAACTACCGGCAATCAAAATACTATATTTAGAAGACTTGTTATATGCGTATAAAAGAAAACGAGCTACCGGGAATCTCCCGATAGCTCATTCCCTTGAGCATTGGTTGGGGTGGAAGGATTTGAACCCTCGAAATAACGGAGTCAGAGTCCGCTGCCTTACCGCTTGGCGACACCCCAGTGCATTTTGCCGTCTGTTTTCTGACGACTTGTTCATTATAGCACAAAACTGCGGATTTGTAAAGCCCTTTTTTCAAAAACCGGAAAAATTTTGGGGTTTACACAAAAGAGCACTTGCTTTTTCGCCTGAAATTTGTTATAATGCTAGTGTGGGTGGGTGTCCGCCCGCAATATCCGAATCCCGCAGCATCTCTTGTACTCCGGATTCCCTACATCACATCAAAGGAATGACCGCAATGAAAAAGCTCTACTTCATTTCCAACCTGCAATCCGGAAAAAACGCCATCCGCGCCAAGCTCGCGTCCGTCATCGACATCTTCACTGCGTCAGGCTATGAGGTCACGATCCGGACGACACAGGCGCGCATGGATGCCTGTGCCGCTGCGGAATACGCCGCGCTCTCCGGGCAGTATCAGATGATCGTCTGCTCCGGCGGTGACGGCACGCTCAACGAGGTTGTACAGGGGCTGATGTACAGCGGTGTGCGTGTGCCGGTCGGCTATATTCCCTGCGGCTCGACCAACGACTTCGGCAGATCCCTCTTTTTCCCGACGGATATCGAGAAGGCAGCACAGTGGCTGATGAACGGTCACCCCTATCACTGCGATATCGGCAGCTTCAATGACCGCCGGTTTCTCTACGTCGCAGCGTTCGGCGCCTTCACCTCCAGTGTCTATGAGACACCGCAGAATGTCAAAAATGTCATCGGGCATATGGCATACATTCTGCACGGCATGATCCATGTCGGCAATATCCGTCCCCTGCACATGAAGATCGAATGCGACGACTTGACCCTCGAGGATGATTATATCTATGGCATGGTGAGCAATACCGCCTCTGTCGCAGGCATGCTCAAGCTGAAGAATTTCCGCCTCGACGACGGAGAATTCGAGGTCTTGCTGATCCGCATGCCGAACAATATCATTGATCTTCAGCGCATCATTGTCCAGCTCCTGAATATCGACGAGGACATTGATCCGAACTATGTGCAGTATTTCCGTGCATCCCATGTGCGGTTCATCTCCAATGAGGAGATTCCGTGGACGCTCGACGGCGAATACGGCGACGCGACCTGTGACGCGGAGGTCAGCGTCGTCAGGCGTGCGGTCACCTTCTGTGTCGGCGAGGATGCACCCTATAACAGTGCAGAGGATCTGCAGGCAGTCTTTCAGCATGATGTTGCGGAGCTCGAACAAACAAAGGAGGACTGAACACTGCACGCGCTGTACAGTGTTCCCCAATCATTATGCGACTGTTTCTCATTGACTACGAAAACGTCAACGCGGCAGGGCTTCACGGCATCGGGCTGGTATCCCGCAATGACCGGATCATTCTCTTCTACAGCCATGCCGCAAACACACTCTCCTTCGAGATCATGGACGAAATGCTCGAGGCAGGCATCATGCCGGAGCGCATCTGCCTTGAGCAGCCCGGCAAGAACGCGCTGGACTTCCAGCTCGTCACCTTCCTCGGCTACATGATCGCGAAGAACAAGGCGGATGAGTATTACATCATCAGCAAGGATGCCGGATATCAGTCGGCGATCGCCTTCTGCAAGGAATATCTCGGCGTCCGTGTGCAGCTGAAATCCTCAGTGCGGGCTGCGATCGGCAAATCAGCCGCCGCTGCAGCGAAGAAATCTGCACAGCCCGTCACCGCCAAGGCAAAGGGCAAGACCGCTGCCGTCAGCCTGCGCAAAAAGGCGACGGTCGTTCAGGTGCAGCCTGCTCCCGCACCCGTTCCGGAGCAGCCTGAGCCGGACAGCGGCGTGACACTGGACCTGATCGTCTCGCTGATCGACCCGGCACTGCCGCTGAGTGCCGCGGAGGAGATCCTCGGCTGCCTGCAGAGCTGCCGCAGCAAGACCGAATTTCACAATGCCCTGCAGCAGCGCTTTGACAACGACACGGTCAAGGCACTGTATCACTGCCTCAAGCCCTGCTATGCAGCCTGTCTGCCCGACTGAAATCAGAATGCCGCACGGCTCAGCCCAGCCGTGCGGCATTTTTTTGCAAAAAGCAGCTCCCCGCAATCGCTGCAGGGAGCCGTTCTTTGTTGGATTACTTCGCGAGATTTGCCTCGATCTTGTCGAGCACATCGTAGAGTGCCTGCGGGATCTTGCCGCCCTTTGCAGCGATATCCTCGTCGTAGTATCTGCGCATCTCTGCGATCTCCTTCTTCCAGAGGTCCTTGTCAACAGCGACGAGCTGCTCCATGATCTCCGGCGTGACTTCGCCCTCAAGACCCTCGATGTTGATATCCTCTGCCTTCGGGAGATAGCCGATCGGGGTCTCCACAGCGTCGACAGTGCCGTCGCAGCGCTTGATGATCCAGTCGAGGACTCTCATGTTGTCGCCGAAGCCCGGCCACATGAAGTGCCCGTCGGCATCCTTCTTGAACCAGTTGACGTTAAAGATCTTCGGTGCCTTGTCGCCGAGGACCGCACCCATCTCGAGCCAGTGTGCCCAGTAGTCGCCGACATTGTAGCCGATGAACGGCTTCATTGCCATCGGGTCATGACGCAGCACGCCGACTGCACCGGTCGCAGCAGCGGTCGTCTCGGAGGAGACTGCCGAGCCCATGTAGGTGCCGTGGGTCCAGTCGAAGGACTGATAGACGAGCGGGGTCGTGGAGGCACGTCTACCGCCGAAGATGATCGCGGAAATCGGCACGCCCTGCGGATTGTTGAACTCGGGGCTGATGCACGGGCAGTTCTCTGCCGGCGCGGTGAAGCGGCTGTTCGGATGTGCCAGCGTCAGGTGCTTGCCGTTTGCGTCAAGCTGCGCGCAGTACTCCGGACCGTTGACCTTTGCGCCCTTCCACTCGGTTGCATCGACAGGAACTTCCTTGGTGAGGCCCTCCCACCACGGGGTATTGTCGGAATTGTCGATTGCGACGTTCGTGAAGATCGCGTTCTTCTTGGTGGACATCAGTGCGTTGTAGTTGGACTTCTCGTTCGTGCCCGGTGCAACGCCGAAGAAGCCGTTCTCCGGGTTGATGGCATAGAGTCTGCCGTCCGGACCGGGCTTGAGCCATGCGATATCGTCGCCGACAGTGAAGACCTTGTAGCCTGCCTTGCGGTAGCCCTCCGGCGGGATCAGCATGGCAAGGTTGGTCTTGCCGCATGCAGACGGGAATGCTGCACAGATGTATTTGGTGTCGCCGGACGGTGTCTGGAGACCGAGGATGAGCATATGCTCAGCCATCCAGCCCTCGTTCTTCGCCTGATAGGAAGCGATGCGGAGCGCAAAGCACTTCTTGCCGAGCAGCACGTTGCCGCCGTATGCGGAGTTGATCGACCAGATCGCGTTGTCCTCCGGGAACTGCACGATATAGCGCTCCTCGGGGTTGACGTCCGCCTTCGAGTGCAGACCGCGGACGAAGTCATTGGACTCGTCGCCGAGATTCTGGAACGCCTGTGTACCCATACGGGTCATGATGTTCATGTTCAGAACTACATAGATGGAGTCCGTGACCTCGACACCGACCTTTGCGAGCGGGGAGCCGATCGGACCCATGCTGTACGGGATGACATACATGGTTCTGCCCTTCATGACGCCGTCGTAGAGCGGGGTCAGCTTGGCATACATTTCCTTCGGGTCCATCCAGTTGTTGGTCGGACCTGCGTCCTCCTTGCGGCGGGAGCAGATAAAGGTTCTGTCCTCCACGCGCGCGACGTCGTTCGGACGGGTACGGTGATAGAGGCAGCCCGGATATTTCTCATCGTTCATGTGATAGAGCTTGTCGGGATGACCGTCGGGCAGAGCAGTGACCTCGGCAATGAGCTGATCAAGCTGTTCTTTCGATCCGTCGATCCAGACGACCTTGTCAGGCTTGCAGAGCGCGATCATCTCGTCGACCCACTTGTTGACATTCGGGTTCTTAGTAAGAGACATATGCAGACCTCCTAAAATGATGTTGGAAACCAACTTTCCACATCTATCATTATAGCGGAAAACGCCCGGAATGTCAAGTGCCGGATATGATAATTTGACGAAAAACAGACAAATACTGTGTTTTGTATGCCTTTTCCGCATTCAGGAATGTCTGATCTGAGCATATGCTCAGGAGAAGATCGCGTCCTCGAGCTCTGCGCGCAGCCGCCGGATGATCTTCTTCTCGAGCCGCGAGATATAGGACTGCGAAATGCCGAGGGCATCGGCGACGTCCTTCTGCGTGCGCTCTCTCCCGTCGGTGAGCCCGAAGCGCATGTCCATGATCTGCCGCTCTCTGGGTGCCAGCCGCATGACCGCCGCCCGCAGCAGGCTCCGCTCCGATTCGTTTTCGATATCCCGGCTGACGATATCCTCATCGGTGCCGAGCAGGTCGGAGAGCAGCAGTTCATTGCCGTCCCAGTCGACATTCAGCGGCTCGTCGATCGAGATCTCCGCGCGATACTGCGAGACCTTGCGCAGATGCATGAGGATCTCATTTTCGATGCAGCGCGAGGCATAGGTCGCGAGCTTGATATTCTTCTCGGGGCTGAATGTGCTCACCGCTTTCATCAGCCCGATCGTGCCGATGGAGATCAGGTCGTCAAGCGGCACGGCAGGCGTCTCGAATTTCTTCGCGATGTAGACCACCAGCCGCAGATTGTGCACGATCAGCGCTTCGCGTGCCTTCGGGTCTCCGCGGGCGAGCGCCTCGAAGGCAGCAGCCTCCTCATCCCGCGAGAGCGGTGCGGGCAGCGAATCGGTGCCGTTGATGTAGTAGACATCACAGCCTTTGCTTCGCAGCCACAGCCGGATAATGCCGATCCAGCGTGTCAGCAGGTTCATACACAGTTCCTCCTTTGCATCCGCGCAGACAGCACGCGGGCACGACCGCACGCGGCAGCTCCGAACGGCTCACGGCGATCAGCATATCAACAGGCAGCTCCTCCCGGTCCGCCTGACCGCGCACCGCTGCGAAATCCGGCGAGCAGGCAGGGATCAGCTCGGTTCCGGCGACGGTGTGCACCGTCAGAAGACGAAAGCCCCGCTGTGACGCACAGGCGGTCTGCGCGTCGGGATAATCTGCGAGCCAGTGCGAAAGCGCCGCTTCCCCGCAGACGGCGACGGGCTTTCCCGTAAACGAATCCTGCAGCAGATTGCCTGAATCGGACAGCGCCGGCATCAGCATATCGTGCCCGCCGATGCGCAGATGCAGCTGATACTCCCCTGCCGGGCTCCGCTGTGCCCGCCGCGACAGCACCGAGGAGACCGCAGCCGCTGCCGTCGCGCAGAAGAGCAGCGTCAGAAGCGAAACATCCGCGTAGATATAGCTGTTCTGTATGTAGAGCCCCGCAGGTCTCCGCAGCTGACAGAATGCCGCGACCGTTCCGCAGAAAAAGACCGAGATCACCGCGAGCAGCGCGAGTCTGCCGAGAAACCGCCGGATTCCGCCGAAGCCGAATGCAGCCGCGGTCATCGCACAGCCCGAGAGCAGACGCAGCAGCAGCGTCAGCCACAGCGGCAGATGCGGCAGAAGGATCGTCAGCGCGGAGAGTGCCCCGACCCCGGCGCCGAGCACGCCGCGGAGCCCGCGCATCGGTGAACGGGAAACCCGGGAGACCGCGCAGAGCATCGCATAATCTACCCAGAGATTGGTCAGCAGCAGCACATCGAGATAGACCGTCATTCGCATCACCGTCATCATTATAGCATGTTCGGCGCGTGAAAAATGTCAGAATCCGGATCGCAGCAGGACAAAAATTGAAAAAACCGACCTGAACGGCACAGAAAATGTGATTTTTATATTGACTTTTCGTTTGAGATTCGTTATAATATGTATAGAATGACCGTTCCGGGAATTCGCATTATCATATTAGGAGGCGCATATCATGGGCAAATTCGTCATCAAGTATACCAACACCGGCATCAAGTTCGATCTGAAAGCCGGCAACGGTGAGGTCATCGCAACGTCCGAGGTCTACAAGACCGAGGCTTCCTGCCGCAACGGCATCGCCAGCGTGCAGAAGAACGCCCCGATCGCTCCGGTCGAGGATCAGACCGTTGAGGGCTACACTGTGCAGAAGCACCCGAAGTTTGAGGTCTATCTCGACAAGAAGGGCGAGTTCCGCTTCAGACTGAAGGCGACCAACGGCGAGATCATCGCGGTCGGCGAGGGCTACAAGCAGCGTTCCGGCGTCATGAACGGCATCGAGTCGATCAAGAAGAATGCGCCTGACGCAGAAATCGTCAAGCTCGAGAAGGAACAGTAATACACTATTATAAAAACGGAGGATCATGCAACATGGATATCAAGGCAGAGATCGAGAAGATCATTGAGAAGATCAAGGGCGACAGCGACCTGAAGGAAAAGTTCACGAGCGACCCGGCAGGCACGGTCAAGGGTCTGGTCGGCAATGCAGCCGACAACGACACCGTGCAGAAGATCGTCGAGGCTGTTAAGGCAGCACTCGAAAGCGGCAAGCTCGGCGCGATCGGCGAGAAGATCTCCGGCGTGCTCGGCGGTATCTTCGGCAAGAAGGACGACGGCTCTGATGAGGAGAAGAAGGACGAGTGATCCGATCTGCACAGAAAGCCCGCATGCTTTCACAAGGCATGCGGGCTTTTGCTATGCAGCAAAAAGGAAAATGCCGTTCATCAGCAGGCAGAGCACAGCACCGACAGCGGTCGGCAGCAGCATCGAGAGCAGCATCCATCTGACGCTGCCGGTCTCCTTTTTGACAGTCAGCAGCGTGGTCGCGCAGGGCGAATGAAACAGCATGAGCACCAGAAATGCCGCCGCAGTGTGCAGCGTCCAGCCGTTTGCGGACAGCAGGGAAAACAGCGCCTCCCCTGCCCCGACCTCGGTCAGAACGGTGCTCCCGAGATATGAGGTCACCGCGACGGGCAGAATGATCTCGTTCGCCGGGATGCCGAGCAAAAATGCCAGAACGGTCACGCCGTCGAGCCCGAGCAGCCGCCCGACCGGCGCCAACGCACCCGCAGTCAAAAGCAGCAGGCTGTGCCCGCCGGTCTGCACATTCGCCAGCACCCAGATCAGCAGGCTGACCGGTGCAGCGGTCACCGCGGCACGCCCGAGGACGAAAACCGTCCGGTCGAGCACCGAGTGCACCAGAATCTGCCCGATGCGCGGGCGGCGGAACGGCGGCAGCTCCAGCACGAATGAGGACGGCTCCCCGCGCAGAAGCGTCCGGCTGAGCAGCGCCGAGCAGGTAAGCGTCATGAGCACGCTGAGAACGGTCAGCCCTGTGAGCATGAGTGCCGCGCGGAGATTCGCGCCCGAAGCCGACCCGGCGAAAAAGCAGGTGATGATCGCGAGCAGTGTCGGCAGTCTGCCGTTGCAGGGCACAAAGGCATTCGTCAGAATCGCGATCAGGCGCTCGCGGCGGCTCGTCATGATGCGGCAGCCGGTCACCCCGACCGCATTGCAGCCAAAGCCCATTGCCATTGTGAGGCATTGCTTGCCGCATGCGTGACAGCGCGCAAAGCAGCGGTCGGCGTTGAAGGCGATCCGCGGGAGCAGCCCGATATCCTCGAGCAGCGTGAACAGCGGAAAAAAGACAGCCATCGGCGGCAGCATGACCGAGATCACCCAACCGGTCCCGCGCAGCATCCCGTCGATCAGCGCGCCGGAGAGCCACGCGGGCAGTGCGATCGCCGCAGCGCCGCGGTCAGCGAGGTCGCAGAGCCTGCCCGTCAGCGCCAGCAGCCATTGCGAGGGATAATTCGTACCGGCGAGCGTCAGCCAGAAAACCAGCACAAGAAACAGCAGCATCAGCGGGATACGGCAGAAGCGGTGCGTGAGAATGCGGTCGGCAAGCCTTGTGCGCGCACCTGCCGATTCCGGCACCCGAACCGCTGCCTGACAGACTACGGCAGCGCGCTTGAGCAGCGCTCCGGAAATATCGCTGCCATTTCCGCTGTCGAGCAGCGCGGTGATCGCCGCAAAACGGCTTGGGGCATCCGCATGCTCTTTGATCGCCTGCTCTGTCTCCGGTGAAAAGAAAAACGGTGCGGGCGAATCGGCTGCTGCCTGCTGCATTGCTGCATCAAGCAGCGGCAGAACGGTCTTTTTCCGTTTCGCGGTCAGCCCGATCACCGGAATGCCGAGCAGTTCCGAGAGCTTTCCCAAGTCGATCTCGATCTGTTTTGCCCGCGCCTCGTCCATGAGATTGAGCCCGAGCACGACATGACAGTGCAGCTGCAGCAGCTCCAGCGCGAGCCGGATGCCGCGCTCGGGGGCAGTCGCATCACAGATGCAGATGATGCAGTCGTGCGGCGTCTGCAGAATGACCTCGGCGGCGGCGCGCTCCTCGGCGGTCTGCGAGAAGAGCGAATAGGTGCCCGGTGTGTCGGTCAGACGGATGCGCTGCCCCTTATAGGTGCAGAAGCCCTCCGCGCCCGCGACGGTCTTGCCGCACCAGTTTCCTGTGTGCTGTTTCAAGCCGGTCAGCGCATTGAACACAGTACTTTTGCCAACATTCGGATTCCCCGCCAGCAGAAAGACCGGCGCGGGCTGTTTCTCATATTGTACGCTGACCGCTTCGCAGTCCTGATTGCGCAGGGCAAGCGTCACGCCACGCACCGAAAAGGCGATCGGCGACCCGCCCGCACCGCGCAGCCGGCAGACGATCTCTGTCCCCGGCGTGATGCCGAGCTCGGCAAACCGCTGCTGCCCGGCTGTATCGGTCCGTATCTCCCGGATGACGGCGCGTGCACCGACCGGCAGCGCCGTCAAGGGTATAATTTCCTGCATAAGTCCGCTCCTTCCGGATATCCTGTTATCTGTCTTATTGTCAGGATATGCCGAACCGTCGGAATCCGTGCAGAATGAAAAACGCAAACGATCCCGGCAGCATGCCGATACTGCCGGGACCTTGCTTTCTGTTATTCGAGATTCTCCTGCGAGATGCCCTTCATCGTCAATCCGACGCGCCCGCGCCTGACGTCGACCGTCAGCACGCGCACACGGACGATCTGCCCGACCTTGACCGCATCGAGCGGGTGATTGACACGCCGGTTCGCAAGCTGGGAGATGTGGACCAGTCCGTCCTCATGCACGCCGATATCGACAAACGCACCGAAATCGACGATGTTGCGCACCGTGCCGACCAGCTCCATGCCGGGCTTCAGGTCCTCGAGCGTCATGATATCGCCGCTGCGCATAAGGGGCTTGGGGAGCTCGTCGCGGGGGTCGCGCCCGGGCTTCTGCAGCTCCTTGACGATATCGCGAAGGGTCGGCTCGCCGACTGCGAGTTCCTTGCTCAGTGCGGTATAGCCGCGGGAGGAGACCGTGTCGTTGAGCGGCTGCAGGTCGCCGCCGATATCCTTGAGCGTGCAGCCGCAGGCATTGAGCAGCGCCTCTGCGGCAGCATAGCTCTCCGGGTGCACGCCGGTGTTGTCAAGCGGATTCTTCGCCGTGCGCACGCGCAGGAAGCCCGCGCAGAGCTCATACGCCTTTGCGCCGAGCTTCGGGACCTTCATCAGCTCGCGGCGGCTCCGGAAGGCGCCGTTCTCCTCGCGGTAGGCGACAATATTGTGCGCGATGCCGCTGTGAATGCCCGAGACATAGGAGAGCAGCGAGGCAGAAGCGGTGTTCAGGTCGATGCCGACCGCGTTGACGCAGTCCTCGACGACACCGGTCAGAGAGTCATTCAGGCGCGCGGGCGGCATATCGTGCTGATATTCGCCGACACCGATCGCTTTCGGGTCGATCTTGACGAGCTCCGCCAGCGGGTCCTGCAGTCTGCGCGCGATCGAAACCGCGGAGCGCAGCGATACATCATAATCCGGGAATTCCTCAGCGGCGAGCTTGGAGGCGGAATAGACCGATGCGCCCGCCTCGCTGACGACCATGTAAGCCGCCCCGCAGTCGGGGTGCTCGTGCAGAATCTCCGCGACGATCTGCTCCGATTCACGGGAAGCCGTACCGTTGCCGATCGCGATCGCCCGGACGTGATTGTTCAGGATCATGCGGGTGAGCTTTGCCTTGCTGTCTGCGATCATGCGCGGCGAAGCTCCGGCGAGATAGACGATATCGGTCGCGAGCACCTTGCCGGTCTCGTCGACGACCGCGAGCTTGCAGCCGTGGCGGTAGCCAGGGTCCAGCCCGAGTGTCACCGCACCGCGCATCGGCGGCTGAAGCAGAAGCTGCCGCAGATTCGACGCAAAGACCGTGATCGCCTGCTCTGCCGCCTGCTCGGTCAGAGACGCGCGCACCTCGCGCTGCACGGCGGGCAGCAGCGATTTCTTATAGCCCTCGACCGCACATGCCTCGACAAGCTGTCCGCAGGCTCCGACATTTTTCACATAGGTCCGGGTGACGATCTGCTCGCCGAGCCCCTCCGGCATATTGACCGAGACCTTGAGAAAATTCTCCTTCTCGCCCCGGTTGACTGCGAGAACGCGGTGCTTGGCAACACGTTCGACCGGCTCGCTGTACTCATAGTAGTCGCGGTAGACGCTCTCTGCCTCCGGGTCGACCGCCCTGACCGTAAGAATGCCGCGCATCGAGAGCACATTGCGCAGACGCTTGCGCAGGTCGGCATCGTCCGTGATGGTCTCCGTCACGATATCGCAGGCACCGGCGACTGCGCTCTCCGCATCCGGCACCTCGAGCTCCGGGTTGATGTACTGCTCTGCCTCGCGCAGCGGATCGACGTTCATGCGCTGCTCCAGAATGAGCAGTGCGAGCGGCTCCAGACCGCGTGCCTTCGCGACCGAAGCCTTGGTCTTGCGCTTTTGCTTGAACGGGCGGTAAATATCCTCGACCTCGACGAGCGTTTTCGCGTCGGAGATCGCCTTCTCCAGCTCGGGCGTCAGCTTCTCCTGCGCGGCGATCGCCGAACGGACCTCCTCCTTGCGCTCCTCGAGCTTCCGCAGATAGGTGAGGCGGTCACTCAGGGTATGCAGCGTCTGGTCATCGAGCGAGCCTGTCTGCTCCTTGCGGTAGCGCGCGATGAACGGGATGGTCTTGCCGTCATCGAGCAGGGCGACGGCGTGCTGCACCTGCTCCGGGCGCAGCTTCAGCTCCTCGGCGATCTGTTTTAAGATATCCATTGCATGTTCCTCCGTGTGTGCATTGTTGTCTCTATTATAACAGATTTTCCGGATTCTGTCACGCCCGCCGCGCAGAAAACAGCAAAACCGTGAACGATTTGTGAAAAAATACAAGGGCATTCCCCGAAAAACGGAAAAACGGATGAAAAGCCAAAAATTTTTTTGTGAAACTGCAAAAAACCTCTTGCATTTTTTTGTGAAGTATGCTAAAATACTATTAGGCGGAAATCGGACACTGTAAACCGCAGTTGTTCGGTTTCACGCACTTTTTTGGCAGTACAGCGCCAATCCCCCGCATTCCCGGCGGACATTCCGGGAAAATGCACAAATGGCATTTTGACCAATTCGTCAAATTGCCGATTCCGCTGACTGCCGCCTGCATGAAGGGAGCTGCACGGCTTATGGCGAAGCTGAGGGTACTGATTCTGTTCGGAGGAACATCCAATTACGACGAATCGAGGCGATCCGCCGCAGCCGTGCTCAGAGCGCTGCCCGCCGACCAGTATGAATTTGTTCCGGTCGGGATCAACAAGCGCGGCAGATGGCTCTATTTCCCCGGAGACCGCTCAGAAATCGAAAACAACACATGGGATCAGAACCCGGACTGCACCCCCGCGGTGCTCTCCCCTGACCCTGCACACGGCGGCATCCTGATCCTCGATGAGACCGAGTACACGCTCAAGCGCATCGACGTGATCTTTTCGCTGCTGCACGGGCAGTTCGGCGAGGACGGCTCGCTGCAGGGCTTCTTTGAGCTGACCCGCATCCCCTATGTCGGCAACGGTGTGCTCGGTGCAGCCGTCTGCCGGAGCAAGGTCTATACGCACCGGCTGCTCGACGGCGCAGGCATCCCGACCCCGAAGTGGGTCTCGGTCGACCAGCGGCAGCTCAGCCGCCTCGAGCGCGAATATGAGCGCATCGAGCAGACACTGGAATACCCGATGTATATCAAGCCCGCCCGCTCGGATTCCGCACAGGCTTCGCGCATCGTGCGCAACCGCTCCGAGCTCGCGGCAGGCGTCAAGCTCGCATTCACGCATGACAGCACCGTGCTGATCGAGGAGTATATCGCCGGGCGTGAATTCCGCATCGGCGTCTTCGGCTACGATCTGCCCTTTGCCTCGTTCGTCGGGGAGATCTGCCCCGGTCACGGCGAGAACGGGCTGATCATCCCGGCAGAGCTCGACGAGCAGACGGCACAGTTCATGCGCGAGACCGCGATCTCCGCCTACTGTGCACTGGACTGCAAGGGGCTTGCGCTGCTCGACATCTACTATACCGAGGAGCGGGGCGTTCTGGTCGGCGAAGCAAACACGCTGCCCGGGCTCTACAAGCATGCCTCCTATCCCCTGCTGATGGCGGATCTCGGCATGCGCTACCCCTATCTGCTTCAGAAGCTGATCGAGCAGGCGATCGAGCATGCGGACCGCGGCATCTGAGGCGTTTTGCGGAAGGAGGCAGACGATTTGGCACATTACGATCCGGCGCGTGAGAACTGTGCGGTCAGAATGATCAACCAGCAGCGTGCCGACGGTCAGACAGCCCGTCTTGATCTCGATACCAAGGGCATCTACATTTATATTCCCGGGCGCACCGTGCTCACCTATCCCGAGCTGGATGAGGACGGTACGGTCACCGGAACGACGGTCGTGACTGTGCACAGCGGCGAGCTGATCACAGTCCAGAAAACGGGCTTCACGGACTGCAAGATGATCTTTGAGCCCGGACGCGCGCACCTTGCGACCTACGACACGCCGCTCGGTGCAATGGATATGACAGTATCGGCGCTGGAGCTCAGCGTCCGGCTCGGTCCGGACGGCGGAAAGCTGTATCTGCACTATCTGCTGGATGCAGACGAGGGCTATGCTGCCGACAATATCATGGAGATCACGGTCTCCGTGCTTTGAGAAAGGAGTGCTGCAGATGAATCATATTGCAGCAGCATCGGAAGCAGTCAGAGCGCTGATTCTCGATGCGCTGGGGAGGCTGGTCGCCGAAGGGGCGATCCCCGCGGAGCCGCTTCCCGATTTTAACGTCGAGATCCCTGCGGACCGCGCGCACGGCGATTTTGCCGCCAATGTCGCGATGGTCTGCGCAAAGCCGCTGCGCATGCCGCCCAGAAAAATCGCGGAGCTGATCGAGGGCATGCTGGAGCTCGGGGATTCCCCCTTTGACCGCGTGGAGATTGCGGGTCCGGGCTTCATGAATTTCTATCTCGGTCAAAGCTGGTACGACGACGTCATCAGAAACATCACCGAAGAGCAGGCGCGCTACGGCACGACCGGTTCCGGGCGCAGCAAGCGCGTGCTGGTCGAATTTGTTTCCGCGAACCCGACCGGACCGATGCATGTCGGCAACGCGCGCGGCGGCGCGATCGGCGACTGCCTTGCCTCCGTGCTCGAGGCTGCGGGCTATCAGACCGAGCGCGAGTTCTATATCAACGACGCAGGCAATCAGATCGAAAAGTTCGGGCGCTCGCTCGATCTGCGCTATATGCAGCTCTGCTCCGAGAAGGGACAGGCAGTCCTCAGAGCAGCGCAGTCGACCGAGGAGGTGTGCAGGGCGGTCTACGGCGCAGACGGCAACACACCGGATTTCCCGATGCCGGAGGATGTGTATCTCGGGCAGGATATCATCGCACATGCCAAGCACTACTATGATGAAAACGGCGATGCACTCGCCGCACAGCCCGAGGAGGAGCGCCGGAAAGCACTGGTCGCCTTCGCGCTCCCGAAAAACATTCAGGGTCTGAAGGACGACCTCGCGCAGTACCGTATTCATTATGACACTTGGTTCCCGGAGAGCACGCTCCATCAGGACGGCAGTGTGCAGCGCATCATCGCGCAGCTCAAGGAGAGCGGCTATACCTACGAGAAGGACGGCGCGCTCTGGTTTGAGGCGGAAAAGCTCGGCGCAGACAAGGATTTCGTGCTCGTCCGCGCAAACGGCATCCCAACCTATGTCGTGCCGGATATCGCCTACCACTACAATAAGCTCGTCACGCGCAATTTCGACCGCGCGATCGACATTCTCGGTGCAGACCACCACGGCTATGTGCCGCGCCTGAAAGCAGCGCTCACGGCACTCGGCGTCGATGCCTCCCGCCTGACCGTCGTGCTGATGCAGATGGTCGCGGTCATGCGCGACGGAAAGCCGGTCAAGCAGTCCAAGCGCAGCGGCAAGGCGCTCACGCTGGTCACGCTGCTCGAGGATATCCCGGTCGATGCGGCACGCTTCTTCTTCAATCTGCGCGAGGCGAATTCCCATTTCGAGTTTGACCTCGATCTCGCGGTCGAGAAATCCGCGTCAAACCCGGTCTACTATGTGCAGTACGCGCACGCGAGAATCTGCAGCCTCATCCGCAATCTCGCCGACAGCGGCGTTCCGGTCCCGGAGCAGGCTGAGCTCTCGCTGATGGGCTCCCCTGCCGAGCGGATGCTGGTGCGTCAGCTCGCACTGCTCCCCGCTGAGGTGGATACCGCCGCAAAGGCGCTCGACCCTTCCCGCCTCACGAAGTATTCGGTCGATCTCGCGGCGCAGTTCCACAGGTTCTACGACGCCTGCAAGGTGAAGGATGCCGAATCCGAGGCACTCCGCGACGCCCGGCTGATGCTCTGCGAAGCGACCAGACAGGTGCTTGCCAATGTGCTCGCTATGCTCAAGGTGACCGCACCGGAGAAAATGTAACCCTTTTGTAATCTTTTCATTACAAAAGAACCTGAAACCATTTCCAATTTTCGGTATTTTCCACAACAAAAGTGTGAAAAAAAGCCGAGTTCACGGAATATTAACATTTAGTTCATACTTTGTCAACAATCACAGTGGGTAAATGTGTTACAATTTGTAATAGTTTCGGAATGACGACAGTCCGTTCCCCCAGCCGTTCATCCGGCTGAACGCTTACCCGCTGTGCAAGCAGCCAAAATCATGAAGAAAGCGAAGGGATATTGCCATGTCTAACAGACCTTTTCAGGGATTAGTCGTCCAGATGCACGACACCATTCACGCGACGATCGGTGTCGTCGACGAAACCGCAACCATCATTGCATGCTCTGACACCGCCCGCGTGGGCGCGACCAATGAGTTCGTATCTATGGATATGAACGAGTCCGGCGATCTGTTCATCCGCGACGGCTACACCTATAAGCCGTTCGGCGCGCGCTCTGCCGCCCCGGATTATGCAGTCTTCGTCGAGGGCACCGACGAGAACGCCGCCAGATACGCGGATATTCTCGCGATCGCCATGTCCAGCATCAAGCAGTATTACGATGAGAAGTACGACCGCAACAATTTCATCAAAAATGTCGTTCTCGACAATATTCTCCCCGGTGACATTGTTGTCAAGGCGCGCGAGCTGCATTTCAATGCGGAGATCAGCCGCGTGGTCTTCCTCATCCGGATCGTCTCCGCAAATGATATCTCCGCCTATGACGTCATCCAGAATCTGTTCCCGGACAAGAGCAAGGACTTCGTGTTCAACATCACCGAGACAGATATCGTTCTGGTGAAGGAGATCAAATCCAGCGTTGAGAGCAAGGACCTCGAAAAGCTCGCCCGTTCGATCGCAGATACGCTTTCGGGTGAGTTCTATACCCGCGTCAATGTTGGCATCGGCACCAGCGTTGTCGGCGTCAAGGATCTCGCCCGCTCCTTCAAGGAGGCGCAGATGGCACTTGAGGTCGGCAAGGTCTTTGACACGGATAAGGTCATTGTCAGCTACGACAACCTCGGCATTGCCCGCCTGATCTATCATCTGCCGACGACCCTCTGCGAGACCTTCCTGCACGAGGTGTTCAAGCGCGGCAGCATCGAGAGCCTCGATCACGAAACGCTGTTCACGATCCAGCGCTTCTTCGAGAATAACCTCAACGTCTCCGAAACCTCGCGCAAGCTGTTTGTCCACCGCAACACGCTGGTCTACCGTCTTGAGAAGATCAAGAAGCTGACCGGTCTTGATCTGCGCGAATTCGATCATGCAATCATCTTCAAGATCGCTCTGATGGTCAAGAAGTATCTCTCTGCAAGCCCGGTGAAGTTCTGATTTCCCGGCAGGAGTGACAAAATTCATATTCTTTCACGTCAAGCATGGGGAGTGCCGAACGATCAGTCGATCAGTCGGCACTCCCTTTTGTTAAATCTTTCAATTTTCTTTCTGAATGTCACAAGGGCACATGTCTCAGAAGCAGACCGTGCCGGAATGTCAAAAAGGAGGAGCATTCTTGGTTGAACTGAAAAATGTCTCGGTCACCTACGGCAGCACAGGCGTTGAAGCGCTGAGCAATGTCAGCCTCCGCGTTGAGGACGGCGAATTTGCGTTTGTCATCGGTCGCTCCGGCGCCGGCAAAAGCACGCTGATCAAGCTGCTGCTGAAGGAGCTGGACGCGAACAGCGGCGAGGTCTATGTCAACGGATATTCTTTGCACAAGCTGAAAAAGCGAAAGGTGCCGGAATTCCGCCGCACGATCGGTGTGGTCTTTCAGGACTACCGCCTGATCGAGACCATGACCGTCTATGAGAACATCGCCTTTGTGCTGCGCGTGATCGACGCACCGACAAAGCTGATCCGCAAGCGCGTGCCCTATGTCATGTCGCTGGTCGGGCTGCAGGATAAGGCAGACTGCTATCCGAGCGAGCTCTCCGGCGGCGAGCAGCAGAGATGCGCCCTTGCGAGAGCGCTGGTCAATGAGCCCGCGCTCCTGATCGCGGATGAGCCGACCGGAAACGTCGACCCCGAGCTCGCCTACGAGCTGGTCGAGCTGCTGCAGGGCATCAACGCCTGCGGCACGACGATCCTCATGGTGACGCATGCGCACGAGATGGTCCGCCATTTCGGCGGACGCATCATAAATATCAGTCAGGGCGAGGTCGTCTTTGACGAGGTCATTGAGGGCGCAGATGCAGAGCTCATCGGTGAGGAGGCGCAGTATGCCGACGACGGTGAAGCGATCTCCGACCCCGCGCTGATCGCCGAGGCGATCCGGGCAGAATCCGAGGTCATCACCGAGGAGGCAGCTGCCGGCGAGCATATCGCCGAGGACCCCGAGACTGAGCAAACCGCCGCAGAGGAGCTCACGGTTCCCG